>Ga0209992_10000511_pt1 | contig 52005 bp, 41 predicted proteins | sample 2SBtaG_2_FD_182564 | JGI IMG/M metagenome (GOLD analysis project Ga0209992, IMG submission 182564) | Deep subsurface microbial communities from Kolumbo volcano to uncover new lineages of life (NeLLi) - 2SBTROV12_ACTIVE470 metaG (SPAdes)... | ecosystem: Environmental > Aquatic > Marine >... | reverse complement strand
TGATTCGTTACTGTGACAGCGGTATGTTTAAATTCATAATTATAATATGTATGTTCTTCTTTCTTTTTCATTGGACACCTCTTCTAACTCGGTTGAAGGAGGTGTCAACTAGATCGGGGTAAGATCAGTCGCACTTGACCCGCTTGTTAGGGGCGATGTGATTGCAAGCCTTGAAGCATTTTTAAACAATATGAATTAAGGCTTTCACCTTTTCTTAAGGCATCAATACTTAATTGTTCATGCAACTCTTTACCAACGCGTAGGTTAAACTTACCAGAGTATTTTTTTCCTGCTGTTGGTTTAGGAAGAAAAGTACCATCTTGTTTATAAATATCTATCCATTCTTCTACAGTTTTGCATAACTCTTTATAAACCTTTGCTTCATCATCACCATGAACACCACCTAACATTAAATTAGGGCAATGACCTATATAGCACTGGTCTTCTTCAGACCATTCCACTATTTTTAAATATTGATCACTTAATCTCATTATGATACCTCGCTAACTGCTTTATTTACTGCCTTGATTTGATATGGTTTTGCATCATCGCCAGTTTTTCCACTGATTGTAATTTTGCTTCCTTTTTGATGCGTGAAGTTACGATGACTGCCTTTGCCTCCTCTGTTTTCGAAACCGGAAGATTGTAATTGACTGATTAATTCTCTAATTTTGGGAGGCATGAATATATAGTACTATAGTGGTACTATAAAATCAAGTTTTTAGCCCCTAACGACCAAGCTCACCGGCAAAATAAAGCGTAGCGAGGAACGAGCGCAGCTTTATTTTGTCCGCGTGCAGCGCCTTGTTAGGCGGTTTTATTGAATGCTGTGACATATGTGCCTATTTCGCCAATACTTTCAGAATTTTTCTCTATATATTTTTGTATAACTTTAAAACCACATGATTCATATGAATCTATATGCTGGGGAGTTAGTAGCCATGGAGGACCATTTTCGAAAGTTCTTTCCTCTCCGCCTACTTCAGCAATAACGAGTAAGTTACCTTTAGGCGAGACAAAGTTACATATATTTTGAATTAGATCTTTTTCATATTTTGGGGGTAGTGCTTGAACTGTAAATATTTCAAGAACAAAGTCATATTTTTTCTGCCATTGGGGTTGGTTTTCTAAAAGATCTGCCTGGACAAACTCTACCTTTGAATGAGGAAAACGTTCTTTACAAAATGTTATTGCTGATTCGGAAACATCAAAGGCTGTTACCTCAAAGCCAAGAGCATCTAATTCGATAGCATCATCACCCATACCACATCCTACAACTAACGCTGATTTTCCGTCCCCGTTTAGTTGGTTTTCAGTTAGCCAATTAGCAAAAGATGGATGAGTCTCCATATTCGCCCAAGGAACACCTTCTCCATTTGTATTCGAGTCAGCATATAGAGGCTCAAACCAATTTGAAGGCTGGTTTTCATTGACTGAATATTTATCTTGAGTTTTATTTTTCACTATTTATTCAACTTATAAAATTAGTTTGTTTTATGTGCTTGTTTCGCCTAACAGTATGTTATATGGAATCGGGTTAGTATGTTAAACATGGATTCCATATAGTGTATTAATTAATGGCTTTGAGTAATCGTTATTCATGAACATAGTAACTGTAATTCCTTTTATAATAATCAATGACCTGTAATATAAATATTGGATTATGGGCGATTTTTATATCCCTTTAAATTTCACATCTATTTACTATACGGAAACTATTTCGGCTTATTACTAATATATAGTATTTTTCAACTTGAGTTGATAGCAGTAATTTGTTAACCACTCTCTTTTTCTTCTTCTATCTTATCTATATTGGGATTATCCCAACTACCAGTGATGGTATATTGTGCTTTTAATATTTGATCAATCTTTTTCGGTATAGATTCAAATAATTCTCCGGCAAGATAGATTACAGCACCGACGCCGACGCCAACGGGTCCGAATAATGCGCTGGCAACAGGTAGGCCACTGGATATTTTTGGTGTAACAGTTGCAATTTGATCATAATCTTCCGTTGCTAATCCAGTACGACCACTGACTACGATATTTGCAGATGGACCTGTCATTTCCAGGTTATTAGTGTAGGCCTGTCCTCGTTCCAAACTAAAGTTTCCTTTAATAGTATCGAAGGCGAATCCTTCATCGAAAAGATCAGTAAAATCCAGTGTCAAACGTCTCGGTAAGGTTTGTAGGCTAAGCAAGCCAAATAAACGACCTGCCGAAGGGTTAATATCCAGAAATTGACCTTTAGCTATATTCATATCGAGTTCACCATCAATATTTTCCATAGAAAAATTCATCGGTGTATCCATCCAGTTTGCCTTCATCTCTATGCTGGTTTGACCTTCTTTTATATTTGCTGAATTAAAATTGAATGTGCTGAGCATAGTCTCAATCGAATCCGCTTTGAGCATAGTATAAAAATCAGAACGGTCGACATCATCAATGCGCATCCATTCTCCTTTTGCTTTAATGCTGAAACCGGGTTTAGTGATACTAAGATTATTTATATTGATGCCATTATCAATATTATTGGTTTGCAAATTTAGTTGTCCAAGCTCATTATCGTTATAGGTGAATTTATCTATATTGACTTCAAGTTCTGGTATTTTATCAATTGCAATCTGATTTTTATTTTCATTCTCATCAGATTTTTTTAAGGTCAGTTTTTCTAAATTGGCGTGTAAACGAGCTTTATCTGTCTTTATAAAGCTTGCCTGACCTTTAAGTTCTTCGCTGTCAAATAAAACTTGCCAGCCATCAGTTGGATTACTCAAATTTATATTGACGTTATTGAATTCATTGCCAAGCATATTGAGTTGTTTAACATAAACATCTCCGTTAATCGTTTCCTTTTTATTTGTATTGATGTTTTGAGATGGAGGCGCTTTTTCCAGGTTAATAAAATCAGTCCATTCTGAAACATTAAATTTTTCAAGCTCTCCCTGAATAGATATGTTGCTGGATGTCGATGTTGCAGGATGTTGTTGACCTAGCCCGATGAGTATATTTTTTATCAACAGATCTTCGGTATTGTCGACATTGAAGTCAGTGAAAAAATTATTATCGTAATTAATATTAATGGCATTAATTGATAAATCAGCCAGTTCTGTTTTTACGCTTAGTGACGTTCTTTCTTTTGCCTCTTTGCCAAGTGGGTAAGGCAAGTTAATAGCAATACCTTTTAGGTCAGAAATCAGTTCAACTTCTCTTCGTTCTATTTTTTCATTGCTTGATAATCTTTTCAGGTAAAGAGACCATGTGCTTTCGCCGCTAAAGCTATTACTAATATTATCGCTCAAATTATAAAGTGAAGGGAAAAAGCTGGTAAGTTGATTAATAATAAATTCTTTATCAGCGATACCTGATATTACATATGTTTCAGAAATTGATTCATCTATATTAAATCTAGGTATAGTAAATTTAACAGGCTTGCCGTGGTAAAGCGCGTCTACATCATTTGCCCAAACTTCTTCTGTTGTGAAGTTGACTATGCCATTTACATCTTCAAGTGCTAATCCAGGTAGGTTTGATTCGAGCGTTGTATCAGAAAAGGTAATTAATCCTTCAGTATAAGTTTCAAGCGATTCGAGTGCGATATCAAGATGCAGTTTGAGATTAATACCACCGGATACATTTTCAGTTAACTCGCTTAGGGAGGAATCTTCATTTAAAGGACTTTGCCTGATAAAATTTCCTGCATCACTGGTGTGTCCATCTATAGAGCCATTTACTATCACATGAGGATTGTATTGCCCCAGATTTATAATATTGGCTGAAAAATTGTCAATTGTTGCATCAAAGACATGACCGGAGTTTGAAGAAACGTATAAGTCATCATTATTGATGATGACTTCAGCTGTTAAATTATCAATTGGCGGCCAATCTTCAGCATAATTAAAAGTTGCATTATCGACATTTAGAATGGCTTTGAAGTTGCCTTCAGAATTTTTAAACGGGAAATCAGCACTACGTCCGTGAAAAATTAAATCCCCCGATAATAATTGTCCGCCAAGCAGGGCCTGTGTGAACCACTCTCGTAATTTCGGTGTTGTTTGTTTGGGCAAATAAGCGGGAAGGTTTTCAATACTAGCTTCATCTATATGAGCCACAACATCGATAAATGGGGATGTTTCATCGAATGTTATTTTCCCCGATGAATTCGCAGAAATAATCTGGTCTTCTATATGAAACTTTTTGATTAGTAGTTCAAAAGAATCATTGTTAATTAATTCAAGCTCGGCTTTGATTGCTGATAGCATGAGTGGTTTATCAAGCAGTGAGCCTAGATTGATTTCTGTATATTTGCTTTCTAATTGAATTTTTGTAAGTTTGTTACTGGCACTTATTGTGCCTTCCAATCCAGAAACAGAATGATCTTTATCATATGAAGCCAGATCAAGATTTTTAAATAATGAATTAAACCAGATAATTTCTTCTGTTTTAGATTCAGGGTCATAGCCAACGTTTATGTTTGTTAATTCGCCGCTAATAGATTGCCAGTGAATTTTTTTAAGGGTGTCTTCAGATATGATGTTGCTGGCAACAATAAAAGGTAAAATTTCCTCGATCTTTAAATAAGAAAAAAATCCACGGTAGCTATAATTATTTTCAGAGTCATTTTTTTCAACTTTTAATTGATAATTTGATGATGGCCATAAACCATTTTCTGTTTGCAAATCTTCAATTTTTACATTTAACAACCAATCTTTATCTTTTTTACGTTCAGCATATAAATTCAGGCTTATATAGTTTATCGGTAAGTTATATTGTTCTGTGTTTAGTGAGAAATTGGAAAAATCTATTTCACTGCTAATATCGATTAGTTTTGATTTATTCCAGTTAGTCCACAATTTAACATTTGCACTCCCACCAAAACTTTTGACAGATAAATCATCTAATAAATTTGTAGGATTAATTTCTTTTGCTTCAAGATAAACTGAACCATCCCAGTCAGGCGTTAATATATTGCCTGTTACATCCATTCTTATAGTTAAAGACTGACCATGTTGTTCTGGCAGAGCAATATACGCTGCGGCTTGAACGCGTTGTTCTTGTGTTTTTAATTCGAGCTGCACATTAGAAAACTGCTGTTTTTCTTTAGACGCTTTTTTGTCATGCCATGCTAAATTAGCATTTTCAATCAAGATATGTTTTTGTTTTAATAACCATTCAGATAAGGCAGCATTGTTATCTGGACTGGTATTCAGACTATTATTTTTATCATTGCTAATGGAAATAGAGCCATCAATATTTCTGCTCAATTCGAGATCAAGTCCGCTGACTGACAAATGGTTTGGAACCAGCTCACGTTGATTAAGACTGGCAATGAGATCGATACCTAGATGCGCAGAATCAAATTTAGTAATCAGACGGGAATTATCTACAGTATAGAGATCGATATTTTTTAGATATAAATGGGGTGCCCAGCCTTGCCATTCCGCACTTATATCATTAATAACAACAGGGTAGTCCATGTATTCACTAACCCAGGATTGTATCTCATCTTTATAGCCACCAATCTCAGGCAATGCCAGACGCACTACAGTAACTATTACAGCTGCATTTAGCACAATGAATGCAAATGCATACCATGTAAAATGATATAACCCTGTAAAAATTCTTTTTATCATGTAGAAAGACTAGAGTAGAACGATGTCGTATTGTTCCTGTGTGTATAATGTTTCTACCTGAAACGTTATTGGTCTGCCAATAAAAGCTTCCAGTTCTGCAACACTGGTTGATTCATCGTCTAACAGCATATCTACCACGCGTTGCGAGGCAACGACCAAAAGTTTATTAGCATCAAATTGTCTAACTTCTCGTAGTATTTCCCGAAAAATTTCATAACAGATAGTTTCAGATGTTTTGATTGATGCTCTACCATTACAAGTAGGACAAGTTTCACTAAGAATATGTTCCAGGCTTTCCCGAGTTCTTTTTCGAGTCAATTGCACGAGTCCCAGTGATGTCATCTCACTTATGATGGTTTTGGAGTGGTCACGGCTAACATTTTTTTCCAGTGAACGTAATACTTGTCTACCATGCTCAGCATCCTTCATATCAATAAAATCTATAATGATAATTCCGCCCAGGTTACGCAGACGAAGCTGCCGGGCAATGGTATGAGCTGCTTCCAGATTCGTTTTATAAATGGTTTCTTCCTGATTACGATGGCCTACAAAAGCACCTGTATTGACATCAATTGTTGTCATTGCTTCAGTCTGATCAATAATTAAATGACCGCCTGACTTTAATGGTACTTTTCTGTTCAGTGAGCGTTGTATTTCATCTTCTACTGAGTACATATCCAGAATAGGGTGGTTACCGGTATAGTATTCAATTCTTGCCAGAAGTTCGGGGATAAAGTGTTTGGAAAATTCCATTACTCGTTGAAAAGTTTCTTTGGAATCAATACGTACTTTTCCTATTTCAAAATGTACTAAATCACGCATGGTACGCATCACTAAAGGCAGGTCTTCATAAATATTTCCAGGAGGGAAGGTATTTTTTGCCCGAACCATAATTGAATCCCATATTTTTTTTAGGAATTCAATATCTTTAAAAATATCTTCATCGGGAATATGTTCCGCTGCCGTTCTAACAATGAAACCGCCTTTTTTTAATATTTCAGCTTCGGTGACAGCACTATGCAAAACAACATTGTCTCCGTTTACGACAGCCTGTTTTTCAGTACCCGAAACGTAATTTAAAATAATATTTCGAAGTCTTTCTTTTTCCTGCTCATCTTCGATTCGTTGAGAGATGCCTATTGATGGATAATCAGGGACAAATACGACGTAACGTGATGGTACTGACAGTCGTGTTGTTAATCTTGCACCCTTGCTACCAATTGGGTCTTTAACAACCTGAACAAGTATTTCGCTACCTTCTTTGATGATGGACTCTATCGATTGAGATTGTTCTGACTCATTCACTTCAGAATCATGTTCAATGTTATTAGCAACGATATCCGAACTGTGCAGAAAACCGGTTCGTTCGAGTCCTATATCAATGAAAGCAGCTTGCATTCCTGGCAGGACGCGCGAGACTCGTCCCTTGAAAATATTACCAACTAATCCGCGTTTTTGTGTACGTTCAATGTGAACTTCCTGCAAGATGCCATTTTCAACAACGGCAACGCGTGTTTCTTGCGGAGTAACATTAATCAGGATTTCTTCACTCATGGGAATTCAGCGCCATATATATCTGTAATTTATATTAGGTAACAATTCGGATGATTTGATTATATCATTATCTTATTTTCCTGTATGGATGAAATACTCCCAAAAAACAAGGAATTACTGTGCTGTTTAGGCCGAATCAGCATAAAATAAACGAATGAAATTTGATGAATTAAGGCAATTTCTGCCAGATGACGCGCTTCTTCTCAGTGAAGAGTCCCGGCGTGTTTACGAATGTGATGCTTTATCTTCCCATCGGGTTATGCCGGGATGTGTGATTTTACCGAGTACGGTCGAACAGGTTCAATCTGTATTGCGTTATTGCTACGCCAATGATATTCCAGTTGTGGCTCGTGGTGCTGGAACCGGTTTGTCGGGTGGCGCAATGCCACATAAACAGGGCGTACTATTAAGCTTGGCTAAGTTTGATCAGATAGTCGACATTGATCCAATACAAAGATCGGCACGTGTTCAGCCTGGTGTTCGAAATCTGGCAATATCTACAGCTGCCAAACCGTATGGCCTTTATTATGCGCCTGATCCTTCATCTCAAATTGCTTGCACAATTGGTGGTAACGTTGCAGAAAATTCCGGTGGTGTTCATTGTTTGAAATACGGACTAACTGTACACAATATTTTACAGTTAAAAATTATTACAATGGATGGTGAGTTGATCACCATTGGTAGTCATGCATTAGATTCTCCCGGTTATGATTTGCTTGCTTTATTTACCGGTTCAGAAGGAATGCTGGGTGTGATTGTTGAAGTGACAGTGAAGCTACTTCCGAAGCCGCCGTATAGTCGGGTTTTGCTCGCTGCATTTGATGATATTGAAAAAGCGGGAAACAGTGTTGCCGGCATAATTGCCAATGGTATTATTCCAGCAGGATTGGAAATGATGGATAAGGCCGGAATTTGTGCAGTTGAAGATTATATTCATGCCGGTTATCCCACCGAAGCAGAAGCGATTTTACTCTGCGAGCTTGATGGTTCTGAAGAAGAGCTGCTAACAAGCATAAGTAAAGTTGAAAATTTATTAAATGGATACGGTGCGATTGAAGTTCGTGTTGCGCGTGATGAAGATGAGTCACAACGATTCTGGCTAGGGCGAAAAGCAGCATTTCCAGCGGTAGGTCGAATTGCGCCAGATTTTTATTGTATGGATGGTACGATTCCTCGAAAGCACATTGCTGAAGTGTTATCCAAAATAAATATGTTTTCTGAAAAATACCAACTTGCTGTGGTTAATGTTTTTCATGCGGGTGATGGAAATTTACATCCATTAATTTTATACAACGTTGCAGTTCCAGGCGAATTAAAACGTGCTGAAAGTTTCGGTAGTGAAATTCTTGAGTTATGTATTTCAGTAGGAGGGACTATTACTGGTGAACATGGTGTCGGTGTAGAGAAGATACGGGAAATGTGTGTTCAATTTAGTGAAGATGAGCTGGAACAATTTCATGCAGTAAAAGCGGCATTTGATAAAAAAGGATTGTTAAATCCAGGCAAGGCAGTTCCTACTTTAAATCGCTGTGCGGAATTTGGTGCGATGCATGTGCATAACGGAGAAGATAAATTTCCTGATCTTGAACGTTTCTAAAGAATACTTCCGAAAATGTCTTTTTTCGCGATTAATATGCCGTTCTTTATAAATTATTCACGGTAAGAGGCGTCAGCTACGTGCTCGAATGATCGCCATGGATGGTGGGAATGCAATTTTTGCAGGAGCAAAAAACTGCCCTCATTCATTCTAAATGATGGTTCTCGGCTTTGGCTTCCTGCGTCGCTCTACCTCCTGCATCCATGCAGTCGTGCGCGCGGTGCTTTCTTGCTCTCACGATAAAAAATCCTAATTTCGGAAGCATCCTTACGCAGCTACGTTTCTATTTTTAGAAATTTCGGATTCAACAATACAATTTCGTCCTGCATTTTTAGCTGTATAGAGTGCCTTGTCGGCGTAATTTAAAAATTCAGAATACGATATTGATTTATCGGGTATGCACGAAGCACTACCAATGCTGGCAGTTATTTTTACAGGCGTATCTGTTTCGTTAACGAACTTAGTATCGTCAATACTTTGTCTTATTTGTTCAGCAATACGCATAGCATCTATAGATGATGTATCAGGTAATATTATTTCAAACTCATCTCCACCATAACGGCAAAGCACGTCGGTTGCCCGTTTTAAATGTGAACTCATTATTTTTACAAGATCAATCAGGCATTTGTCTCCTGCCTGATGTCCGTTTGTATCATTCAATGTTTTAAAATTATCAGCGTCAAGAAGAAGAACTGATAATTCCGTTTTATTACGCATAGCACGATACCATTCGTGTTTAATGCATTCATCCATATAGAGACGGTTTTTCGCACCTGTTAATGGATCAGTAATAACACTTCGACGCAATTTATCGTTTACTTCTGATAACTCTCTTGTCATAGAAGAAAGTTTATTTTGCATTTCCAAAATACGTTGCATTGCTATTAATTTCGAAGTTAGTACAACCTGACTCACAGGCTTGGTAAGATAATCGTCTCCACCCGACTTAATCCCCTGTGATAAGTGCTCATCATCTCTATGACTGGTTAAGAAAATAATAGGCACCCATTTATCGCTATCTTCAGCACGAATTCTTTCTGCAACTTGAAAGCCGTTCAATTCAGGCATTTCTATATCAAGTAAAATGAGTTCAGGTTCTTCAGAGTAATAAAGAGACAATGCCTCTTTCCCATCAAAAGCTTGAACTACTTCATGAGCAGATTGATTAATAATTGCCGTTGTCGTCAGCATCATTGATTTTGAGTCTTCCGCGAGCAATATCTTCATAGTTTTTTGTTATACGATATACAGTAAAATCGGTGATTATTATTGTTTCGGCTAAGAATAAATAAACTTTAATAAAATATATCCTTTATGTGACTGAATTTTCAGTATATTTTAAATATGAAACTAAATTGATGTTATGCAGCAGAAAATAATCAAAATTAAAGAGCAGATATTAGCCGCAATAGAGCAGGGGCAGCCACTTGATATTATCGGCGGCGGCAGCAAATCGTTCATGGCAAGAAACATCACTGGAACGCAAATTGAAATGGCTGATTATACTGGTGTTATCAGTTATGAGCCGACTGAGCTTTATATTACTGTTAAAGCCGGAACCTTACTCAGTGATGTCAAACAACTGTTGGCTGAACAAGGCCAAATGCTGGCATTCGAACCAGCCGAAGTTAATGAAAAAACAACAATGGGCGGTGTTGTTGCCACAGGTTTAAGTGGTCCGCGTCGTCCTTATGCCGGTTCCGTACGTGATTTTGTTCTTGGCGTTCGTTGTATCAATGGTCTAGCTAAGGAATTATCGTTTGGCGGACAGGTAATGAAAAATGTTGCAGGTTATGACCTGTCTCGATTGATGACCGGTGCATTCGGTACATTGGGCATTATTACTGAAGTCACATTAAAAGTATTACCCATCCCTGAATTTGAATTAACAGGTTTTAAAGAAATGTCCTTACAAAAAGCATTGGATAAAATACATGAAATAGCTTCCAGGGCTGTTCCTGTTTCTGCTAGTTGTTATGATGGAAAAACAATGTTTGTCAGGTTTTCCGGCAATGAAAAAGTTGTTAAAGAGTCTTTAAAAGCAGATGGTTTCGAGGAATATAAAGAAGCCAGGAAATTTTGGAGAGAACTACGTGATTATGATTTACCGATATTTCATTCAGATAAACCCATATGGCGTTTATCAGTTCCTTCCACATCAAATGTTAATCTGGAAAATGATGAATATTTAATCGATTGGGGAGGTGCTCAGTATTGGTTTGCATCTGATCGCCCAGCAAATAAAATTTTCACTATGGCAGAAGCGCTAGGTGGTAGTGCTTTATTATTTCGTAATGGCGATCGTAATGGCGATATTTTTCAACCTCTGGCAGATGGGCTATTTAAACTTCAGCAAGAATTAAAACAAGCCTTCGATCCACATCGAATATTAAACAGGGAAAAAATGTACAAAAAGCTTTAGACAATATGCAAACATTTATCGAACAATCAATTGCTGACACTGCTCATGGACAGGAAGCCGAACGTATCTTACGTTCTTGTGTCCATTGTGGCTTTTGTACGGCAACTTGTCCTACGTATCAATTATTAGGCGATGAGCTTGATGGTCCACGCGGACGTATATATCTGATTAAATCAATGCTGGAAGGTGAAGCGGTTTCAAATCAAACGATGAAGCATCTAGATCGTTGTTTGACTTGTCGTGCTTGTGAAACATCATGCCCTTCCGGTGTTGAATACGGGAAACTACTCGATATTGGTCGGCACTATGTAGAGAAAAAGGTATCACGTCCTTGGCATAAAAATTTGTTTCGTTTTTTATTGTTGCAATCGTTACCTTACAAAAAGAGATTTAACATTTTATTAAAGCTCGGGCAGATATTTCGGCCTTTTCTTCCAGAGACATATCGAAATAAAATTCCTACTTATTCAGTAAAAAATGTGGCATTTAATTCCAGGAATCATACTCGAAAAGTTATTCTTTTCTCTGGCTGTGTGCAACCGGCGTTAGCGCCAGAAATAAATCAATCGCTGATAAAAGTATTAAATCATTTAGATGTTTCTGCAATTGAAATTGATGACGAACAATGTTGCGGTGCTTTGAGCCATCACCTTAATGCAGAAGAGCAGGCCGCAGAATTCATGCGACATAATATTGATTTATTCTGGCCATCAATTGAATCTGGCTCAGAAGCTATTATCAGTTCTGCCAGTGGTTGTGGTGTGCATATAAAAGACTATGGCTATTTACTCCGAGATGATGAAGAGTATGCGAGTAAGGCTGAAAAGATATCATCACTAACAAAAGATATTTCTGAATATTTACAGGAATTTGATTTGGACAAATTAAAAATGGAAGCGCCAAAAGAAATCGCTTTTCAAAGTCCCTGTACATTGCAGCATGGTCAGAAACTGGATGGTGTTACCGAAAGATTGTTAACAAAACTGGGATTTAATTTGACAGAAGTTGCGGACTCACATTTGTGTTGTGGATCTGCAGGCGTTTACTCCTTATTGGAAAAAGAAATAGCAAGCAAATTACAAAAAAACAAAATTGATAACTTGATGCAGGGCAAACCCGAAATGATTCTAACTGCAAATATAGGCTGTCATCAGCACTTGCAGCAAGTGAGCCCAGTGCCAGTAAGGCACTGGATTGAAGAGGTCGCTGAATTAATAGACTAGAAGTTTAATTTGTGTGGCTTTTAGTTAATAAAAATAATTAGCCACAGAGAACTCAGAGGACGCAGAGTAGAGAAAATAAAAGAATATATTTTTCTTTGGTATATTATTGAAATCTGCTTTTTATGTGATTTTATTATTTAGTTTTTCTCTGTGTTCTCTTCTTCCTCTGTGGCATATTTGTTTTTTGTAAATTAAAACTCAGAATTAATTAACGGCGTGCCAACTTCCATCCGCTTGTCTACACGCTGTTCCGTGTACCACTTCTGCACGACCTTCAATAACAGCTTCGGTGGTGTAATCACGGCAAGGGCCTGATGCTTCTTCGTAGGTGTTGGTGGGAGTGACTTTATATCCTACCCCTGTATCTGGATTGTTCCAGGCGACGGTTGTCCCGGTCGGGCTTGTTTCAAGAGTACTGTTTGCACGGCGGCGATCCAGTTCATCCATATTTTCGCCAAGACTACCACCAAGATAACCACCTAATAATGCCCCTATGGCAACCGCTGCAAGTTGTCCGGTTCCGTTTCCAATTTGACTGCCTACATAGGCTCCTGTGCCAGCACCTATAAGGCCGCCAATATCTTGCTTGGTAGGGTTGCATGCCGAGAGCATTACCATACTGGCAATGAGGCCAAGATGAGCTAGTTTATTCATGCGATATACTCCCTAAAATATTTATGATGTATTTTGGGAGTTAGAGCGGAAGGTTTATACCAGAGTTCAGCAGAAATTTATAAATGTTAAATAAATAAGCCGTTTTAGGATAAATTCCTAAAACGGCTTATTTATGAATGCTCTATTTATCTGTTTATTGAATAGGTAATCTATTCGATTACCAATGTTCCACCTGATTCTTCATCGTCGGCATCACTGAAAATATCATCGTAACCCGTTACAGGCGGATTGCCATCGTAAATGAGAAATTCACGTTGTTGCAGATGAGCTTCGCGGGTGAAGGAATAAGGATCAATAGCTGCTTCATCACGAAGATTTGATGCTTCTAGCAGATTTGCTCTGGTATTTATCGCATTTAGTGCACTGACTGGATATAAAATTGTACTGGTAATGTAAAAAAATGGGTTCAAGAATGTACTTGGAACTGTGTCCGTTACATCACGAACTGTATTTGGCCCTAAAAATGGAATATAAAGATAAGAGCCTGAATCAAATCCCCAAACAGCAAGCGTTTGTCCAAAATCTTCATCATTTGCAGGCATTCCCGCAGCCGTGGAAACATCAAAAAGACCTGCAATGCCAAAAATCGAATTATAGGTAAAACGAAGTATATCAGTGAGACCCTGATCAAATTTACCTTGTAAAAAATCATTTAAAATAACATTAAGATAAGTCAGATTATCGAAAAAATTGGTGACACTGGTTCTGATAACAGCAGGGGTCATTTCCACATATGTTTCAGCGATGGGCTTCATCAGATGTTTGTCCAGTGTTTCGTTGACATCAAAAAACACACGGTTTGTCGATTCGAGTGAATCAACATTGCCAACGTCATCTGAAGTTTGTGTAGTAGCACAACCCGCCACTATGGACAGAATGCCAATAAAAATAAGGTGCTTTGATAAGTTAAATAAATGCGATCCAGTCATCTTGCTTCTCTCATGTAATCTGTTGGTGCAGTTACTATTTAGTAACGGCGGATATTGCCATACCTTGGTTGGTGAGACAATTTATAATGTCCATTATTGTGATGTTTTTGGCTGCAAATCACTGATTTTTTCTTCCAGGCTTGTGACCAGAGCATCAAAGCCTTTATCTTTAATTACCGATGAATATTCCGCTCGTTTCAGGGACAAGTCGTTAATGCCGTTAGCAATAACACTAATAATCTTCCATTGCTCATTATCATTTTGAACAATGTAATTAAAGGAAACCGGTTTGTCGTCAATTTGCGTTAATTCAGTTTTTACCATGAATCTGTTCTTTTTCATCGGTTCAATAGATATATTCCTGAATGATTCCCCGTTAAACGAATCAAAACGATTAACGTAGGTTGATATCGTCAAGCGATCGAATAAGGCTATAAAATCAGTTTGTGTTTTTTCATCAAGCGATTTCCAGTATCGACTCAATACCACTCTGGATATCAAAGCAGTGTTAAATTTATTAGTGATGACGCTCTCCATAAGTGCGTAACGATCTTGAAAACTGGATGAGTCAGCAGTTTCCATTATGTGAATTAGTGTGTCATGCAACTGATTTACAGGAGCCTGTATTTCCTGTTTTTGTTCGATTTCAGCAGAAAGTAGATTTGCCGAAAAAAACAGATAAATGCCAAACAATATTTTGAAGACAGGTTGAATGTGCTGATCTTTTGATTTCATTATATTCTGTTTTTATTGATACTTAATCTATTGACGATATTTTTCCATATTTGTTTCAATTATAGTAACGACCTTTCCAGTTGGCACCTTTACCAAAATAGTAACGATATGCTGAACTCCATGTCATAACAAGGTATAACATGCCGATAAATGGTAATGTCAGCGCATACACCGGATTCATTGAATAGTAGCGTAAGGTGGGTAAGTAGCAAATTACTTGTAAGCCAAGTATGAACAATCCCATAGTAAAAATAAGGCTTTGGCTTTGTAGCAACGCCGCTATAGGAAGTCCAAATGCGGCGATCATCAACAGGGTACAAAGTAGCAACAACAAGGGTGAATAAAAGAGTTGTGTATATGCCGTTCTGGCCACCATTTGCCATATACTTGATAACGTATCATAACTGCGAATACTAGTGGCCGAATGAGTCATGCCTGTCCATATTTTATGTTTTTTTTGTTTCACTTGTTTGGCCAGTGAGCAATCATCAATTAAGGCATCTTTAATACAGTTAAAACCGCCTAATTCTTCAAGGACGTTTGTTCCAATAAAGATAAAACCGCCTGCGGCTGCGGCAATTCTTGAACCCGGTTTGTTTGAAAGGTGGAACGGGTAGAGTAATTTGAAGAAAAAAATAAAAGCGGGCATTAATAGTTTTTCCCAAAATGAATGCATTTTTAGAAAGGCCATTAATGAGAGCATTTGTAGCTGTTCGCTTTTTACTTTTTCCAAAACAACAGGAATAAGATTTTTTTCTAAAACAATATCGGCATCGAGCAAGATAAGATAGGGTGTTTCGACATACTGTCGTCCTTGTTCCAGAGCCCACAATTTACCACTCCATCCTTCGGGTATTTCAGTTCCAGAAATAATGGAGAGCTTATTTAGTTTGATTGATTTTGCGAGTTCGGCAGTGTTATCGGAAGACTGATCATCCACCAGAATAATGTTTAAATCGTTACCCTGTTGTTTAAGTGCGGAAAGTGTTTCTGCTATGGTTAATGCTTCATTCCTGGCTGGAATAAGTACCGTGATGTCAGATAAATCCCGGTTTTGAATGTCTGACTGGCTATCCAGTGATTCCCGTGTGCTCCACGGACGCCAGGGTAAAAGAAGAATCGATAGCCAGATTAGCAATCCTGGCAATACTGCCAGGAGAGAGGGTTCCATTAACCTAGAATCCGTAGTTGGACTGCATGTAGAGTGGTTCTGTTTGTTTGGCTGGCGTAGTGAAAAAATGAGCTAATGGTCATTCCCTTAGTGATATTTTTCACATAGTCAGACGGGCAAACAGGGCTGCTATACATGTTGTAGCGCTTCCATTTTGTGGATGAATTTAAATAGTGACAATATCTTTATTTTTATCAATATTTCAGCGCATACTAGTAGCGGTCAACTGCGGAATCTAGGTTTAAGCGACTTGTTTACTACTACTGCAGCTACTAGTGGCTTTGGTTTCTGCAACCAACGTTGGTTTCAATATTTCATCTTCGTCGTAAAGGGTAGGGAGTTCAGGCGCCATTTCACCGTCTGTTTTTGGTCCTTTCAGGAATACCCCAAGTGCTTTAAAGGGATTATTAACCGTGTCATTAACAGCAGTCGCTTCGAAACCGCAATGAACCATACAGTTATCACATTTAGGATTGCGACCGGTACCGTAGTTTTGCCATTCGGTTTCTTCCATTAAGCCAGAAAATGTGGAGGCATAACCTTCACCGACTAAGAGGTAGCAGGGTTTTTGCCAGCCAAAGACATTTCGCGTGGGATTGCCCCAAGGTGTACATTCATAGGTTTGGTTACCAGCAAGAAAATCCAGATAGAGCGAAGATTGATTAAAACGCCATTTTTTACCGACGCCTATTTTAAATAAATCACGGAATAGCTGTTTGCTTTCACGTTTTTTCAAGAAGACATCCTGTTTTGGCGCTCTTTCGTAATGGTATCCCGGTGAAATAGTCACGCCTTCAACACCCAGGTTCATGGCCATGTCCATAAATTCAGCAACTTCATCTGCGGGTTCATTTTGAAACAAGGTACAGTTGATGGTTACGCGGAAACCTTTTTCAACAGCAAGTTTGATGACTTTAATACATTTCTCGTAAACACCTTCCAGGCAAACAGAAGCATCATGACGTTCTTTATTGCCATCCAGATGAATTGATAGGGTCAAATAGGGGGAGGGTGTGTATTCGTCAATGTGTTTTTTCAGTAGCAGGGCATTGGTACACAGATAAACAAATTTTTTGCGTTCAACATAACCGGCAACGATTTTCTGCATTTCCTTGTGTATTAATGGTTCGCCACCAGCAATAGAAACCACCGGTGCACCACATTCATCAATGGCATTCATGCATTCATCATAAGTTAGGCGTTTATCCAGAATTTCTTTGGGATAATCAATTTTGCCACAGCCAGCACAGGCCAAATTACAACGAAATAAGGGTTCCAGCATCAATACCAGTGGGTATTTTTTTACGCCACTGAATTTCTTCCCAAGGATATATTTACCCATTTTGTATTGTTGAATAAGAGGGACACCCATTAAAACGACTCCAGATTGTTGACTTACTTATTAGATTTGCCCGTATTCTAGCGGTATTTCGCTAAAAAAGCGCTAAGATAAGCGATGACCATATAAATGTACAGCTCGAGTTGTCCGGCTTGATTTTTATGGTTTACATCTAATCTTGAATGGATCTTCTTGCATGCTTGGGGGGCACTATTCATAATAAGCGTCTTTTTTTAGTCCTTAAGTTAATGAATAACGAAATTAACACGCCTCTTTTAGATCAAATTGATTGTCCGGCAGATCTGAGAAAATTGCCAGAATCGCAATTAGAACAACTCGTCGAAGAAATCAGATTATTTTTGCTCCATTCTGTAAGCAAGAGTGGTGGCCACTTTGCGGCGAGTCTTGGTGTTACCGAATTGACGGTTGCCTTACACTATTTATATAACACACCTGAAGATCGCTTGGTTTGGGATGTAGGACATCAGGCTTATATCCATAAAATACTGACTGGCAGAAAAGATCGACTACATAGCATTCGTCAATGGGAAGGATTAGCGCCATTTCCGAAACGAGACGAGAGCGAATATGACTGCTTTGGTGTTGGGCATTCAAGTACGTCTATTAGTGCTGCTTTGGGGATGTCAATTGCTGCTGCCCGTACAGGCTCTGGTCGAAAATCTGTAGCGATTATTGGCGACGGTGGTTTGACGGCCGGAATGGTATTTGAAGCAATGAATCACGCTGGAGCCGAGCATAGCGATATTTTGGTTATCTTGAATGATAATAATATGGCGATTTCACCGAATGTAGGTGCGCTTTCAAATCGTTTTGCGCAAATACTATCCGGGAAAATATATTCCAGCGTTCGTAAAGGTAGTAAAAAGGTATTATCAAATATTCCCAACGCACTCGAAATAGCAAAACGCGCAGAAGAACATGTAAAAGGTTTAATTGTCCCCGGCACCTTATTTGAAGAATTTGGTTTTAATTATATTGGCCCAGTAGATGGACATGACATACATGCGTTATTAGCCACGTTAAAAAATATTAGAGAGTTAGAAGGTCCCCAGTTTTTACACATTATTACTAAAAAAGGGAAAGGCTACGCTCCAGCAGAAGAAGATCCGGTTAAATATCATGGCGTCACGCCGTTCGACCCGCATAAAGGCATTGTCCCTTCAGGTAAACCTGCATCCGCTCCGACTTACAGTAAAGTGTTTGGCGATTGGGCAATTGATATGGCTAATGAAGATCATCGTTTTGCGGCAATAACACCGGCAATGCGCGAAGGTTCGGGTTTGGTGCAGTTCGAAAAAGAACACCCAGATAAATATTTTGATGTCGCCATTGCTGAACAACATAGCGTTACAGTTGCCGCGGCGATGGCTTGCGATGGTTTAAAACCCGTCGTTGCTATCTACTCAACGTTTTTGCAACGCGCTTATGATCAGTTGATTCATGACGTCGTCGTACAAAACTTACCCGTTTTGTTCGCAATCGATCGGGCTGGTTGTGTGGGCGCTGATGGTCCAACGCATAATGGTGCTTATGATTATAGTTATATGCGTTGCTTACCCAATATAATTGTTATGGCTCCGGCAGATGAAAACGAATGTCGTCAAATGCTCTATACCGGATACAAACAAAACTGCGCTGTCTCAGTACGTTATCCACGCGGCACAGGACCTGGTGTTGAAGTACAAAAAGAAATGACTGAGTTACCTATCGGTAAGGCTGAAATTAAACGTAAAGGAAAGAACCTTGCCATTCTTGCTTTCGGAGCGATGGTGGCGGACTGTGAAAAAATCGCTGAAGAATTAAATGCAACAGTTGTTAATATGCGTTTTGTTAAACCTATCGATGAAACACTCATCCTTGATATGTGTGCTGTTCATGATTTGATCATTACCGTAGAAGAAAATGCAATTCAAGGTGGCGCAGGCTCAGCAGTTAATGAAGTTATTGCAACACATGGAATTGCACAACGAATTGCTAACTATGGTTTACCGGATAGATTACTTCCACATGGTTCAAGAGAAGATATGTTAAGGGATGCTGGACTGGATTATGAAGGTATTCTTAAGTTTATTTCTGAACAGGTGGATGAATCTGAAAGGGATCAGAAATTAAGTAGTGCATCGTAGTTAATTTTTTATGTAGGGTTAAGGAGAACCCTGTTTTATGAAAGTCAGGGATTTAATAAAGAAACTGGAAAAGGATAATTGGTCTCTCGTTCGTACACGAGGCAGTCATCGTCAATTCAAGCATCCTGATAAACCTGGCACAGTTACGGTTGCTGGGAAAAGCAGTATTGACGTGCCACCCGGCACATTAAATGCCATACTTAAACAAGCAAGACTCAAGAAGTGAGGTAGCCATTATGAAATATGCCGTCGTAATTGAACAAGGTAATACAAGTTTCGGTGCTTATGTGCCCGATTTACCTGGCTGTGTTGCTACTGCTGATAGCAGAGATGAAGTTGTTAAATTAATACACGAAGCAATTGAGTTTCACATTGAAGGGTTAAAAGAAGATGGGCAGCCTATTCCTGAAGCTTCTTCTAGTATTGAATTTATTGATGTAGCAGCATAGGTGATTTTGTTTTTGAGATTTGATTTCGCCTTCTACGGCGAGTCACTTTTTCGGATGAAAAAGTAACCAAAAAATCTTCCCCCAAATAGCTTGCCCTACGGGTTCCCTCGTTCTTGTTTTATTTTAAACAGCACGCGCATAGACAACATCCTTGTCGTCAATACGCTCTCGCAACATCCGTGTTGCTCAACCCTTTAAAATAAAACAAGAACGAGGCAAGCAATACGGGGAAATTAAAGTCCAATCGACACTGACCCTGTTGATTTAGAATTTGGGAGATCTACGCATATTTTTCTATTACATTAGAAATAATATTTTTTACAATTTCTATTTCACAAGCTAGGAATGTCTCTCTTCCCTCAATGGGTGCACCAAATTTATCTTTTAGTTCATGAATAACTTCAAGTTCGCATTTACTCAATATTGATTTATCAATATTCCAGGACTGTTCCAAATAAAATCCCTTCCACTTTTGTTCTGAATACCTAGTTAATGCATTTCTTTCACTTTTACCTACTTTTATAATTAGTTGAGGATTCCCAAAGAAGGTTAGGCTTTTATGACATTTATAAAGTAAATATATGCACGGTGTTCGATTTTTCCTCGCAATTGCCTTATCTTTTTTTAGTTGTTTTTCTTTGTGATAACAAGCCCAGTCAGCTCCCCATGCGTTTCCAGCCATTTTATTCTCTTAAAAGTATGTTGGGGAACTTGGTGTAGACATGGTGATTCTCTCTTTTTATCTGTGAGTTGCCTTACTCTAATGTCAGAACATTTGAAGATCCAGTGGGCGTGTTGTTTTTCCCGTGTTGCTTTGCCGAGTTATGTAATATTGATAGGGGAAAACGGACAGGACGTCCGTTTTAGTGCATTGGGTCAGGGACGACCCTATGCACGACGCGTTATCGATATTGCATAACTCGGGGAGCCGTAGGCCAAAGCATTAGGGAGGGGTTCTTTTGCTTACTTTTCTTTAAAGAAAAGTAAGGTGCCATCAGGCGAAAAGCAAAAGTAAAAGAATTAATGGAGTATGGTGTTTACTAGATTCCCGTTTTCACGGGAATGACTGTAGTGTGATTATGAGTTAACTATCTTCCCCACTTCTACTACAAACCTTTCCATATCACTTTCACTAATCTCCCCCATGCATGAAATTCTGAATAGTGATTTTTTGAAGCCACCTTGTCCGGCATAGATAACAAAACCTGCTGATTTTAGCTTGTCATGTAGTACTTGATAACTTACACCTTTGGGTAGATGGAATGCATTTAATACAGAGGAACAATCTTCTTTATCAAAGCAGGGCTTGATACTTAATTTTTTTAATCCTTCACGAACGATATCCATTCGTTTCCAATAGTCTTGTTGGCGTTTTTTCCAACCGCCGTTGTCACTTAACTCATCTAATGCTTCAGCAAGTGCATAGAAGGTTTGTATTGATTGCGTGAACGGTGTGCCATTATCATCCTGAGTTTTTAGATATGTCACCAAATCAAGATAAAGTGTACGTGCAGGCGTTGCCGACATCTGTTCTATTGCTTCTCTATTTACTATTACAAATGATGTCCCGGGTACGGCATGACAACATTTGTTTGCTGTCGCAGCACAGGCGGCAATATTCCACTCTTCAAATTTTATTTCTTCAGCAGCGAAGCTACTAACGCCATCGAGCAGGATTGGAACATTGCCATGCTTTTTACAAAGTTCTGCGATTGAATCAATATTGTTTAAACGACCGGTTGTTGTCTCGTGATGAACTACAGCAACGTGTGATAATTCTTTGTGATAGCGAAGTTCGCCTTCAAGTTTTTCCAGATCTATTTCTTCCCCCCATTCGTGGTGAAAAACAACATGGTCAATATTATGTACCTGCGCAATCTTGCTTAAGCGTTCGCCATAAACCCCATTTTCAATGATCAACACTTTACCGTGCGCAGGTATAAGGCTGGTCATCATGGCTTCCATTGCTGATGAGCCAGAACCAGTAAAGACAATGCCTGCCCATTTGTCGGCAGGGAGTTGATATACATTTAACAGATCGTTTTTTATCTTGTTTTGTAAATCAATGAATTCCTGTTCACGATGACAGAGATCAGGTTTTAGTAAAGCCTGTCTTACACGATCGCTTAAAACTACGGGGCCTGGATTAAGTAGTATGGTCATGATGTAAAATTGCTATCTATGTGTTGCATAAGTCGTGTTAACACCTCGTTTGGTGTCACGTTCGGTCTGGGTAAGTCTTCAATTGTACCAGAGCGAATTTTTAAATGAGCAAAAACAGGACCGTCGTGTTCTTTTAATGCAAATAGTTCGTCGATCAGTTCGATTTCATTTCCCGTTAAAGAAACACTATAGCCACTTGCTTCTGCTATCCTGGCAAAATTAATGTTGCCAGCAACGGTAGCTTGACCACCGGTAGAATCATGTACTTCATTGTCTAATAATATATGTATTAAATTATTTCCAGCATAACTACCTATCGTGGCAAAATTGCCCATGCGCATGAGTCCGGCACCATCGCCATCAATGACAACAACTTTTAAATCAGGTCTGGCTAGTGCAACACCCAGACCTAATGAAGAAGCGCAACCCATTGAACCCACCATATAAAGTTGATTTTCTCGATCATCGACTGCAAATAATTCTCGACCACTGAAACCGGTGGTTGCAATCAAGATGGTTTGTTTTTTAGGGGAATGATCAATAATACGTCGTAATGCGTTATTACGATCCGTTATCACCGCATCCGGATTATGTGAAGAGCGATACTCTGTTTTGCGAGCTGAAATATCCTTTACAGGATTTTTATTCAAGGCTTGGGGTGCAACGGTTCCTTTTTGCATTATAAAAGCATAGGGGCGTTGTTCTTTTTTCATGTATTCATTAGCGCGTTTTAATGCAGGCGCAATCTCTTCTTTCGTTTTTGGAAAAATTTCCCAGGGTACACGCATGAGATCAAAGAGCTCTTTAGTAATTTGTCCCATCAATTCATGTTGGGGTTCATCTTTTACACCGGGTTGACCACGATGTGTGCTAATGATCAAATTTGGAATACGAAACACATAAGACAGCGATGTTATTGGACTAACGGCATTACCCAAGCCTGAATTTTGCATCATGACGATGGAAGCCTGTCCGGCAATGGCTGAGCCTGCTGCCGTTGCCAGAGCATCACCTTCATTAGCTGATGAAACATACTCCAAAGTATCATCATTAATGACGTAATTAATAAAGGGTGTCAGGAATGAACAGGGAACACCGGTATAACGAGTAAAGCCGAGTTCTCGTGCGGCTTCGACAAATTCTTTTGCTTCTATCAAAGTAAATTCCTATTTGATTATTTTATGAGAGCCTTGCACGGATAGGAATTTTGTTCTCAGACGAAGCGAAAATGCGCGCAGAAGCGGAGTTTATATATAATAAATGAGCATTCGAGCACATGTTCAACGAAGTATGAGGGCAAAAGATCATTCGTGCATGGTTCTCATTGGGTGAAGTCGCCAGCGCGATCTATATCATCAAGCGAATTTACATCAAGCCAGTGTCCGTCAATATAATGTACATTGATGGGTTTTCCTTGCTGTATCAAATAATTCAATAGATCAGGTAATGTCAGATCATTAAAGTTTGATTCAGATTTTAATTCTTCCAGAGCTGCTTCCAGCCACTCGCGTCCTTGTTGTCTAACGCGCATCATACCGATCCAGTAACCGGATGGGCTTTTGCGTGATTCAGTTGCTGATGAAGAAACTTGTGTCAGTGTTACATTTTGCATAAACGGAGAACGATCATCGTCTTTACTGCAATAGGCATAATCAGGTGAACCGGAAATATTGGGATTATCTAAAGCTGAATCGACAATAATGACAACTTCGCCCTCTGTCTCAATCAAGTCTCTGAGAATGTATTCCCTGAATAGCAGATCGCTATAGAGGATCAACATATCATCATTGAAATTATCTTGTGCGCAAATCAATGTTTGTAACTCATCGCCATTTTCAAAATCATCATTAATACATTTTTCAATTCCAGTTAAATTAATAGCGTCTGCTTTATAACCGGCAATGACGGTTGATTTATTAATGCCTGCTTTTTTCAATCCATCCATTAATCGAGCCAATAAAGTTTTGCCGCCAATGCTAATCATTGCTTTGGGTTTGTCATGTGTTAATTCGTGTAATTCATTACCTCTGCTAGCAGCAAGAATAATCGCATGAATATTAGATTCTTGATTAAGATAACGTTTTTGAGCGCGGCTTAATTCATCTGTGCCCTGTAATTCAAAGATATGATCGACGCTGGCAATTTTATCTTCGACATCCGCTAATGATTCCGACTCAAAAATAGTTTTACTCGTTTTTTCCATTGCTGAAATGGATGAACGAATCATATGGTTTGCCCAGATAACCAGGTCAATACCGGCTTTGCGAAAAGCATCGGTTGGCGTGCTGTAATACTTGGTAGGTACGATAACCAGTGGTGAACGTCCTGCCCATTCTTTAGCAAAAGCGAGAATTTCATCAGGTCTTGATGACTTACTATGAATTAATATGCCATTAGCTCCAGCTTTGTGATAAGCCTCTGCTCTTTTAAGCGCTTCAGTTAAGCCCCAACCGGCAATCAATGCTTCTACTCTGGCAACAATTGTAAAATCATCATCAGCTTGACTGTCTTTACCTGCTTTTATTTTTCCACAGAATTCATCGATATCAGCCAAAGGTTGTTTATTACCATCGATAAAACTATTTGTTTTTGGGAATTGTTTGTCTTCAATGCAAACGCCAGCGATATTACGTTGTTCGAGTTTCCTTACAAGCCGACGCATATTGTTGAAATTGCCATAACCTGTATCACCGTCAAGTAATATAGGTATTGATGTCGCATCAGACATAAATTCAAGCATGTCGACCACCTGCGTCCAGCTGGCTTCATTACTATCTCTGACACCAAACTGTGAGGATAGGGCAAGCCCACTTCCCCATATTCCTTTAAAACCAGCACGTTCAACAATACTGGCAGAAACACCATTATGTGCTTCAAGGATAAATTCAAGTTCGCCTGACTCAAGCAGTGATCGAAGTTGTTTACATTTACTATGATTAGACATTTTTTTTGGGGACATTATATAGCACAGAACTAATTAGTTATTGATGGAGCTTAGCGCAGGTAATATTTCTTCTTGCGCGCGTTTTATATCTTCAGGAAAATCTATTTCAATCCATGGCACACCAGTGACATCTTCATAACCAAATTGTTCCGGATAGGTTAATAACAAGTCGCGTATTGCTTCTTCATAGGGCGTATCATTTTCTCCCTTAGACAGATAATCATCTATACGTCCAAGTAGAGAGGTGCCAATAAGCTTGGTAAATTTGAAAAATCCAACGGACTCACCTTGGGTATTATATTCGAGATCGTCAGCGATTTGTTTTCTAAATTCATTAATGCTGCCGTTGTTATCAACACAAATTTTAACGGGTTCGTCGCCGGGAATAAAATCTTTGTCCATTAACAGGCAATTATTTATCTCTGTGTTGGCCAGGCGACGAATCATTTCCTGATCATAGAGTACATCAGCATCCATGAGGATGAATTCAGCTTCATTGAAGAGTATTTCATGTGCGCAACCTAGACTAATAATGCTGCCTTCAGTATATCGTTCATTATAGACGTACTTTATCGAAACGGCTGAATCTTCAAGATGACTCATAATCATTTCTGATTGATAGCCAGTAACAATAGTTATTTCATTAATCTTATTTGCTTCAAGAATTTCAATATGGCGTTTTAATAAACTTTTGCCTTCAAATTCAAGTAAAGATTTAGGTTTGTCTCCTGATAGATCACCGAGCCGGTTGCCTATGCCTGCAGCAAGAATAATAGCCTTCATAATGTGTGGTTTAACCTTTTTTTAAATGTCTTAGCAAACAAGGACAGAGGTATGTCGTTTATTGGCAACTATACTCATTTCTAAAAATGTGACCATGTTGTTGAAGGCGTTTAATTAACAATCTTCAGATAAGACTCAATTTAGTGTCTGTTTATCTTTCATTTTTGCCTCCAGCGTCGTTGTCAATCGCTCATGTAGAATAACTACACCTCGCTCTTTCCGCCTCGCTGGATACAAAAATAATCGCCAGCAGTGGTAAAAATGAAAGATAAACAGACCCTTTATCAATAATGTGTTTTAATTATATGATGTAACTCATTATAAATAATGTATTTTAATCTATAAATGAATATTCCTGAAAAACTTGGCAAATATGAAATAAAAGAGCAAGTCGGTCGTGGCAGTATGGGGATTGTTTACAAGGGACATGATCCATTTGCTGATCAAGATGTTGCCGTGAAAGTGGCTATGTCAGAGTCTTTAAACGACAAGGAGTCAGGAGAAAGATACCGCAGAATGTTCTTTAATGAAGCGCATACTGCTGGAACATTAAAACATCCAAATATTGTCGGGATATTGGATGCGGGTGTTGAAGAAAGCGATGATGGCGATCATTGCTATATCGTTATGGAATTAGTCGAAAATGGCGATACGCTTAAAACTTATTGCAATGCCCAGAATCTGTTGCCTTTCGAAACAGTTGTTGAAATTATATTTAAATGTGCAAAGGCATTAGATTATGCACATCGTAATGGCGTTATTCATCGGGATATTAAGCCAACTAATATCCTGATTACCAAAGATCGAGATGTGAAGATTGCAGATTTTAGTATTGCGCATTTAATGACTTCCGACACAACTAATACTATGCCTATGGGCTTTGTTGGTTCACCACGATACATGTCGCCAGAACAGGTGCAGGAAGATGTGATAACAAATCAAACGGATTTGTTCTCATTGGGCATCGTCATGTATGAATTATTAACTGGCAAACATCCTTTTACTGCCGATAGTTTTTCTCGTTTGATTCATATGATTATAAACGAGAAACATCCAGCTTTAAGTACGCACCGATCCGATGTTCCGGAAATTCTTGAAAAGATCATTTACCATGCTTTACAGAAGAATCCTGAAAAAAGATACAAGATGGGTTTAAACTTTGCTGCAGATTTGAGCCTGGCATTTGATTATCTTGAAGAGCCTCAACAAGATGTTGAAGCTCAGGAAAAATTTAATACAATCCAGTCATTAAATTTTTTTAATGAATTTCCCGAGTCAGAAATATGGGAAATCATACAGGCTTGTATTTGGCAGTCATTTGACGCCGGGGCTCAAATTATTGTTGAAGGGGATATTGATGATTCATTTTATATCATTACTTCAGGTGAAGTAGATGTCTATAAGGATGGTGCACTTGTCGGACATCTAGAGAGCGGAGACTGCTTTGGCGAAATGGCTTATCTTAGCAAGGCTGAACGAACGGCAACAATCCTAGCCAAGAATCGTGTTGAGTTAATGAAAGTGAATGCAACATTAATTGAACAGGTATCAATTGAATGTCAGTTACACTTTAGTCGCGTCTTCATGCAGACCCTGGTTAAACGTCTTTCAGATACTACCGCGATGTATGCTTCCAGACAGGAATAAGCCAGATTTTTTTATTGTTTAGTTTTCTTATAGAGTTCAATCAGGTTTTTTGTGGAGGAATCCAGTTCTTCGTCTGCCGTTTTTGAGTTCAGGTTTTCATAGAGTTTCACAGCCATTTTTTTCCCTAGCTCAACGCCCCATTGGTCAAATGAATTGATTTGCCATAATAAACCTTGAACAAAGGTACGGTGTTCATACATTGCTATCAATGAACCTAGTGTTTTGGGTGTTAATTCAGAATATAAAATAGTGGTACTGGGCTTATTACCAGCAAAATATTTGTGTGGATCAGTATTATTTTCTCCATGCATCAAGGCCTGAGATTGTGCGAAGCAGTTGGCCAATAACAAAGCATGATGTTCTTGATTTCCTTTTTTTGATAATGGTGCAAGAAAATCGATGGATACCATCTGTGTTCCCTGATGTAACAATTGAAAAAAAGAATGTTGTGCTTGTGTGCCTACAGAGCCCCATGTCACTGGCATGGTTTTGTGATCGATCCTATGTCCTGACAAGTCGGATGATTTACCATTGCTCTCCATAAACAATTGCGATAAATATTCGGGAAAGAGTTTGAGTGATTCATCGTAAGGTATAAACGCATGTGTCCGCGCATCAAAATAATTATTGTACCAATAATCAAGCAAGGCGAGGGTGACCGGGATGTTTTCTTCAATGGATGTTTGCATAAAATGCTCATCCATCTCACGAGCACCTGTAAGCAGATTCTTGAAATTATCAAAACCAATAGCGAGTGCTATAGGTACCCCCATTGCTGACCAAAGTGAGAAACGGCCGCCGACCCAGTCCCATATTTCGAAAATATTTTCCGAATCAATACCAAATTCTTTTGCTGCTTGTAGATTATTAGTAACGGCAATGAAATGTTTATTGATGTCCGGACAGCCGGATTCCAGCATCCATTCTTTTAATGTGTTTGCATTTGTCAGGGTTTCTTGCGTGCTGAAAGATTTGGAGGAAATAATAAATAGCGTTGTTTCAGGATTTATTGTTTTTTGTAAAGAAGCTATAGCCTGATAATCGACATTGGAGATAAAGAAAGAACGTGTATTACCTTGTCGATATTCAGTTAATGCATCAATTACCATTTTTGAGCCGAGATCAGAACCACCTATGCCAATATTAACGAAGGTATCAATTGGTTTTCCTGTCCAGCCTTTAAAATTGCCATCATGAATTGCTGTTACAAGCTGTTTAATTTTTTCGAGTGCGCTGTGTACTTGTTCGATAATATTAATGCCGTCTATTTTCAGGCTTTGATCAGAATTACTTCTTAAAGCGGTGTGTAATACTGCACGGTTTTCAGTGACATTAATTTTTTCACCGTTAAACATTGCTTTAATCGACTTTTCAATATCGGATGCTTTGGCAAATTTATAAAGCAAATCTAATGTTTCAGATGAAATAATATTTTTTGAATAATCAATATAAAGTTCAGAAAATTGATATAAGAATTTATTTCCTCTTTGTTTGTCATGCATAAATAAATCACGCATGTGAATATTTCGCATCGCTTGATAATGCGATGTTAATTGTTTATTGATGGTTTGTTTTTCAGTTGATATAGACATTAATGTGTGTAGCTATATGTAAATTTAAAATAGCACAGCCCATTTTAACAGGTTTGATTATCCATCTAACAGGTAAATAGAAAATATTGCAGTCAGCTTAAAGAACTATCGTGCAAATATCTCTATAAATAATTTGGAGAGGTATGTTTAATGACCTTAGTCTAGTAAAACCGGTCAAGCTGTATCTGTTATATAGTGTTCCAGCTGTTCAATGATAAATTCTTTTTCGGAAATAATGTTTTTCACAACGTCCATAATTGATAACACACTAACTGGCACATCATTTTCGACAATAGGCAAATGTCGAATATGATTTTCCGACATAATAACCATGCACTCATCAATAGTTTGAGATGGGCTTACTGTTTTTACCTCAGATGTCATTATTTCGCTGACTATTGTTTCTGACGAGTTTCTGTCATTAAGAATAACTTTTCTGGTGTAATCTCGTTCTGAAAAAATCCCTACCAATTTATCACCTTCTATAACAAGCAAAGCACCAACTTTTCGTTCAGTTAGCATCCTAATGGCGTCAATAACAAGAGTGTTTGGTTCTACAGAGAAAATCTCATCATTTTTGCTATTAAGCAGTTGATTTACTGTTGTTGTCATATATGTATCCCCGTTTATATCCAGCCTGATATAGCATACACAATGTGTGCCACTTCATACCCATGATTTAAGTATAGTTACCTTATAATTAGGGTCAACACTAGCGAATTTATCAGGAAGTGTATGCTTGTTTGTCGCCCCAGCCTGACACTATATTTGCTATTAAAATCAATAGAGATACATTACTATCTATAAAGAAGTTGTAACAATGTCATCCGGTTTTTTTCGTGGTATTTGTTGCAATGCACATTAAAGAACACGTCTTTTTATAAAATTGATGACATAAAAAAATGAGCCATAGTGCCCCTGAAAAACTAGGTAAATATGCGGTTGTAGAAGAAATCGACAGGGGTAGTATGGGTGTTGTCTATCTGGGACATGATCCCTATATCGATCGTCCGGTCGCACTTAAGGTCGCTTTTCTCGACGAATTAAATGATCCTGAGTCTGGTGAGCGTTATCGCAAGATGTTTTTCAATGAAGCTCATACGGCGGGTCTTTTAACACATCCAAATGTAATTAATATTTATGATGCGGGTGTTGATGAAGATAATTGCTATATTGTTATGGAGTATATTGAAGGCGGCAAGACTTTAAAGCAGCACTGCAGTTCAGATAACCTGTTGCCAGTAAACAAGGTCGTAGAGATTATATTCAAATGTGCAAAAGCACTGGATTATGCTCACCGACAAGGTGTCGTACATAGAGATATCAAACCTTCAAACATTCTTTTTACGCCCGATCAGGATGTAAAAATTGGTGATTTCAGTATTGCTCATCTCTATAACGCAGATTCAACCACAACGCAGATGGGCGGCATGATGGGTTCCCCCAGATACATGTCGCCAGAACAACTACGCGAAGAACATGTGACAACTCAGACTGATATTTATTCTCTAGGCGTTGTCATGTATGAATTACTCACAGGTCGTCAGGCATTCCCGGCAGATAACTTTTCTCAATTGGTTAATAAAATATTGAATGAAGAACCGTCGGCAATGAGTGAACATCGCACTGATTTACCTGATGCATTAAGCGAAATTGTTTCTAAAGCGCTGGAGAAAGCTGTCTCCAATCGTTATCAAATGGGTTTGGATCTTGCGGCTGATTTGACTAAGGCATTTGATAGCCTTGAAAAACCAAAAGAAGATATTTCTGCGCAAGAAAAATTTGATGCCGTCAAAAAGCTGGAATTTTTTGCCGGCTTTCCTGACGCAGAAATATGGGAAATACTTCGCGCCAGTAATTGGCAGGAATACGATAGTGATGACGATATTATTGTTGAAGGTGATATGGATGATTGTTTCTATATCATTATCAATGGTGATGTTGAAGTAATGAAAAATACATCCGTGATTCGTACTTTACAGAAAGGCGACTGTTTTGGTGAGATGGGTTATCTGGCGAAGACAAAACGTACTGCCTCGATTAAATCCAGAGGCAATACTTCCTTGATGAAGATTAATTCAACGGTAATATCTCAAGTATCATTAAATTGTCAGGTAAGGTTTCTGAAGGTTTTCCTGAGGACACTGATTTATCGTCTTTCTGCGACGACAGAAAAAATATCACAGGATATTTAATTTTACGAAATACAATATGTTGCGGCGCAATATAACTGCTTGATTTTGCAGTTAATAACGTTTTGAAGTATTCTCTAAACTTATAAATAAGTGAATAGTGATTTATTTTATAAAGCACTGTTCCAGAAGAACAATAAATGAACTGATGGATTTCACTTACAGGGGGTGTTTAGTGAGTATTTCAGGACTAATCAAATCGCGAGTCGCTATTCCGCTTTTCGCATCATCTTTGTTATTACAATTTCCAATTTCTGTTAGTGCTGTTAGTTTTGAAAAAGGAAAATTATCAGGCAGTGTTGATACTACTCTGATTTATGGATCTGGATTCAGAATGTCAACAGCAGATAGTCAAATTATAGGCCTTTCCGGAGATACTATTGGAGCAGGGTTAACAGGTACAGATGCCTCCATAACCGGTACGGCTTTTTCTGAAAATTCGGATGATGGTAATCAGAATTATAATGATGGACTAATAAGCAATTTAGGGAAATTCACTACAGAAGTTGATTTGTCCTACGGGAACTTCGGTCTTTTCACACGCTTTAATGGATTTAAAGATTATGAAAACAAAGATGCTGGCGATCGAATAGCATTAAGCAGTGAAGCAGATAGATTAGTAACAGAGAATATCAATTTACAGGATCTGTATATCTGGGCTGATTTTGATATTGGTTCCATGCCAGCCAGTATTCGTGTTGGGGAGCAAGTATTAAGTTGGGGTGAGAGTACCTTTATTCAAAATGGCATTAATGTCATCAATCCCTTTGATGTTAGTAAGCTACGTACACCTGGTTCACAAATAAAAGATGCCTTGGTGCCTGTTGGTATGGTGAGTTTTTCTATTGCACCGACCGATAATTTATCCTTTGATGGTTATTACCAATATGATTGGGAGCGGACAGTCATAGAGCCAGTTGGTTCTTATTTCTCAACCAATGACTTTGTGGGTGATGGAGGCAGGAAGGTCATGTTAGGTTTTGGTGGAGCCGCATTTGGAACTGGTTTTATTGGATCTGATAGGGGGACTGCCTTTGGTGGTCTGACAGCGCTTATCAATGGTGTATTACCAGGTACAGCAACCCCATTGGCTGCGTTTAATCCTGATTTTTTAGGGGTCTTGCGAACAGGTGATGATCAGCCAGGAAATGGTGGTGAGTTTGGTTTTGCCCTACGCTATTTCGCTGAAGAATTAAATGATACAGAATTTGGCCTTTTCTTTATTAATCATCACAGCCGCACACCGATTATTAGTGCAGTTACAGGAACAGGGGCAGGTGTCACTAATGCCATAGGTTCGGCAGTGGGAATTGGTGGTAGTGCTGCAATTCTTGCCGCGCTAGGTGGTAGTGCTGCAGCAAGGACGGCGGTAGCTAGTGCTGTGGCTACTGACCAATATGCACAGACAGCGAATTATCAGATTGAGTATCCACAAGATATTCAGCGCATTGGTTTAAGTTTTAATACTCAGGTAAAAGGGATTGCCTTTCAGGGGGAATATACTTTAATACATGATGCTCCTTTACAGGTTGATGATGTCGAGTTGCTACTACAAGCATTATGTCCTCTGATTGCAATAAATGCAGCAGTTGGAACAAATCAGCTCGATCCGGGTTGCACGAATACAGGAACTGATCAGCGTCTTCCTGGTTTTATTGAACGAAATGTTAGTCAAGTTCAGGTCACGGCAACAAAAGTTCTTGGTCCAGTTATGGGTGCTAATCAAGGGGTGCTTGTCGGTGAGGTTGGTGTAACCCATGTTCATGGGATGCCTGATAAAAGTAGCTTACGTCTGAATGGCCCTGGCACATTTACCAGTGGTAACCCTTTTCATGCTGGAGCTACCGGAGCACATGCAGGCAAGGCTGCAGAAAGTGCGGATAATTTTGCTGATGCCACGTCTTGGGGTTTTCGTATGGCGGGTCGTTTAACTTATAATAATTTTATTGGTCCCGTGAATGTTTCACCTAGGTTTGCTTTATCTCAAGATGTTAGCGGTATCACACCTGGACCCGGAGGCAATTTTGTAGAAGGACGAAGAGCTATCACATTAGGAGTGGGTGCGGATTATCAAAATGAATGGCGAGCCGATGTTAGCTACACGTCTTTTCAGGGAGCGGGTCGATATAATTTGTTAAATGATCGTGATTTTGTCGCATTTAACTTGAGTTATTCTTTCTAGAATTATTCTTTTAGGGTTGAGGAAATCAATATGACGGATAAAAAAATAAATATAATCCTTAGCAGTGTTCTAATGTTTGCAGTTTCATTACCTGTGAAGGCAGAGATGTCTGCCGATGAAGTCGCGCGTCTTGGTGCGGATCTTACTCCACTAGGTGGTGAAAAGGCTGGCAATTCAGATGGGAGCATTCCCGCCTGGGATGGGGGCTTAACACAAGCGCCTTCGGGTTACACTGAAGGGGGATATTATATTGATCCCTATGCTAGCGATGCTATTAAGGTAACGATCACGTCAGGCAATATGGCTGAACATGCGGACAAGCTAACAGAAGGGCATAAGGCACTCCTTACAACCTATCCTGACAGCTTCAAGATGAATATCTATCCGACACATCGGTCAGCGGCTGCACCTCAACATATGTATGATGCTACCAAGCAAATTGCTGGCGCTGCCAAACTTACAGCCGATGGTAATGGTGTTGAAAATGCAATTGTAGGTACGCCATTTCCAATTCCCTCAAATGGTCTGGAGGCTATCTGGAATCATATTCTTCGCTGGCGTGCAGGCTTTGCTGAACGTTCAATTGCGCAAGCAGCACCTACACGCGGTGGTGATTACACACTGGTAACTTTTTCTGATCAATTTAACCTGCAATACAACCGGGAAGGTATGACTGCGGATAAATTGAATAATATTGTTTTGTATTTCAAGCAAGAAGTTAAATCACCTGCTAGATTAGCCGGTGGTATTCTTCTGGTTCATGAAACGCTAAATCAAAAGTTGGAAAATCGTAAAGCCTGGCTCTATAACCCAGGTCAACGCCGCGTTAGACGTGCTCCGAATGTTGCTTTTGATAATCCAGGTACGGCTTCCGATGGTATGCGTACCAACGACCAGTTTGACATGTTCAACGGTAGTCCTGAACGATACAACTGGGAGTTAGTCGGTAAAAAAGAAATCTATGTTCCTTATAATAACTATAAGCTTCAGGATCCTTCTGTTAAATATTCAGATATCTTGAAGCCTTTACATATCAATCCTGAAATCCCTCGTTATGAATTACATCGGGTTTGGGTAGTTGATGCGACATTGAAAGAGGGCGCAAGACATCTTTATAAAAGACGTACTTTTTACATAGACGAAGATTCATGGCAGATTTTGTCAGTTGATCAATATGATAATCGGGATCAGTTATGGCGCGTTTCAGAAGGTTTCGCCATCAATCATTACAACGTGCCTAATTTATGGACAACATTAGAAGTTCATACTGATTTGCAGGCGGGGCGTTATATTGCAATTGGTTTAACTAACGAAAGCAAGCCGTATAACTTTAATGCAAAATTAACGACAAAAGAATTTACACCGGGAGCTTTGAGAAGAGCAGGAAGAAGATAAATCATAATTCCTGTTGCTCACTAACTTGTGTATGAGTCACTAATTAAAACGCTTGGTATTGCCACTATGCAGTCCAGGCGTTTTTTTATGTCCAAGGATGGACTGGTCGAAAATTGCTCCTGCATTTTCGACACTTCCGCCATCCATGGCGGTCGTATCACAAAACGAAATGAATAAACACATGCAAAAAATAGTTTTGTCAGGTTCAAACATAAATAGAATTGCATATTTCATTATTTCATTAATGTTGTGTGTGGTCAGCATTCAGGCAAATGATGTCTGGGCAGAAGAGTCTTCTATGATGGCTAAGCTGGCAGGCCAATCCATGTTGCTTGATGGTGTTTCCAAACAAGGTTTGATGGCGGTGGTTGGTGAACGCGGTCATGTACTCATTTCTTCCGATGGTAAAAACTGGCAGCAGGTTGCTGTGCCTACAAGAACGACACTCACAGGTGTTTATTTCCACGATACGCAGAATGGTTGGATAGTAGGCCATGATGCCGTTATTTTACGTACCACAGATGGTGGCAAGCAATGGCAAAAAGTCTATGACGATCCTGAAGGTGAAACGCCTTTATTTGATATCTGGTTTAAAGACGAAAGCCGAGGGATAGCAATAGGTGCCTATGGGCTTTATTTTGTTTCAGACGATGGTGGAGCAAACTGGGATATCAGTGAATTGAATGTTGCCAAGGAAAAACCAGCAGAAGTTTCTGATGAACCTAAAGCTGAAGACGATGATGATTTTCTCGATTCTTATGATCTGCATCTAAACAGTATTGCTTTAGCCGACAACGGTAAGTTATATATCGCCGCAGAAGCTGGCAAGGTCTATCGCTCAGATGATTCCGGCGATAGTTGGATACCTTTAACGTTACCCTATATCGGTTCTTTGTTTGGGGTGTTACCTGTTGAGGGAGATACCGTATTGGTGTTTGGTTTGCGCGGCCATCTATTTCGTACAGAAGATGCGGGTGAAAATTGGCAGGAGATTAAAACGCCAACAAAGGAAATGCTGACTAATGGTATTGCTACAAATGATGGAATCTATGTCACTGGTCTGGGCGGAACAATCTTGAAAAGTAATGACAAGGGGAAAAGCTTTACATTGCAAGAACAGGGTCATCGGGATGGTTTTACCGCAATAATAAAAAGTCCGGAAGGTGAATTAATTACAGTCGGTGAAAAAGGAGTTAGCTTGCTTCAGTAAGCAATTAATATCATGTCTGATTCAAAAATAATAAACGGGATAGAGAAAATATTATTTTCTAATCGCCTGTGGGTGATTGGTTTTTTTATTATCATCACCGTGTTTATGTTCTCATCCGCTACAAAACTTAAAGTGGATGCTGGTTTTTCCAAGTTATTACCTTTGCAACATGAATATATGCAGACCTTTACCAAACATCGGGAAGAATTTGGGGGTGCAAATCGTGTGTTGGTTGCCTTGATGGCAAAAGAAGGTGATATGTTTACGCCCGAATTCTTTGATGCCCTGAAGCAAGCAACAGACGATGTCTTCTTTATTGAGGGCGTTGATCGTACACGGGTGACTTCAATCTTTACACCCAATGTCCGATTTACCGAAGTGGTGGAAGATGGTATTGCCGGCGGTAATGTTGTTCCCGATGATTACGAAAATACACCAGCAGGACTTGCCAAGGTCAAAGAAAATATTATTAAGGCAGGAATTGTTGGACGATTAGTTGCCAATGATTTTTCTGGTGCGCTTATCAGTGCACAATTGCTCGAATTTAATCCTAATACAGGCGAACGTCTGGATTATGTGGATGTTGCCAGGCAATTGGAAGAAAACATCAGACAAAAATACAGTAGCTCAAATGTGGGTGTGGATATCGATTATCACATCATTGGCTTTGCTAAAGTCATTGGTGATATTACTGAAGGTGCCAAGCGTGTTGTTGTCTTTTTTATTATTGCTTTTTTTATAACAGCATTACTGGTCTATTTTTATTCGCAATCGTTTAAATTAACCATCATTCCATTAACCTGTTCATTAGTGGCGGTTATCTGGCAATTGGGAATACTTCCCCTGCTTGGCTTCGGCATTGACCCCATGTCAATTCTGGTTCCTTTTCTTATCTTTGCCATAGGTGTGAGTCATGGCGTGCAAATGATAAGCTCTTTTAGAGCGGAAGTTTTCTTCGGCAATAGCAGCATGGATTCGGCAAAGATCAGTTTCAGGCGATTGTTGGTGCCTGGTTCGATTGCATTGGCAAGTGATACGATTGGTTTCATTACTATTTTGCTGATTGATATTGAAATTATTCAGGAGATGGCAATAACTGCAAGCTTGGGTGTTGCCGTAATAATTCTGACTAATCTTTTCCTATTGCCGGTACTGGTCTCTTACATAAATTTGGGTGATAACTACAGAGATAAACTGGAGCGTCGTGCATCCAAGCTGTTGCCTATTTGGACAAAACTGGCGCGTGTTTCAGAACGAGGTACAGCGACAAAAATTATTCTGGTCGCTTTTGTTTTACTTGGCTTTGGAATCTGGAAAGGTGCTGATATAAGAATTGGTGATTTGCATAGAGGTGTGCCTGAACTTCATGGTGACTCTCAATATAATATCGACACCGATGTTATTGCAGATCGATTTTCCATTGGTGTCGATCTAATCTCGGTTATTGTTGAAACAGTCAAAGAAGGTTGTATCAATTATGAGGTCATGGATACGATAGATCGTTTTGAATGGACGATGAGAAACGTTGATGGTGTGCAGTCTGTCATCGGTTTGCCGACAGTCGCCAAACGTATTAATGCGGGTTGGAATGAAGGAAATATTAAATGGCAGGTACTACCGCGAAATCAATCGGTATTAGTCCAGTCTGTTTCTTATGTGCCCACATCCTCTGGTCTATTGAATAGTGATTGCAGTGTCATTCCGGTATTAATTTTCACAACAGATCATAAAGCAGAAACCATTTCTAATATTGTTGCCAATATAAAATCATTCGCGAGTGAATTTGATTCAGAAACGATAAAGTTTAAATTGGCTACAGGTAATGTTGGTGTAATGGCAGCCACTAATGAAGAAGTTGATGCCGCGCAGTTTCCGATTTTGATTTATGTTTTCTCAGCTATTATTATTTTATGTTTAATAACGTTCCGTTCTATCGCTGGTACTTTGTGTATCGTTCTACCATTGGGTCTGGTTTCATTACTTGCTTATGCCTTGATGACTGTTCTTGAAATTGGTCTCAAGGTAAATACCTTGCCTGTTGTTGCATTAGGCGTAGGCGTGGGTGTGGATTATGGAATCTATATTTATAGCCGACTGGATAGCGTTCTCAAGAGTGGAAAATCGCTCACTGAAGCCTATGCTACTACATTGGAGGTTACAGGTTCAGGTGTTATCTTCACCGGGATTACCTTGGCGATTGGTGTGGTTACCTGGATTTTCTCGCCACTTAAATTCCAGGCAGATATGGGAATCCTACTGACCTTTATGTTCCTGGTTAATATGCTAGGTGCAATATTATTGCTGCCCGCTATTGCGTCGATGTTATTAAAGAAGTCAGATTAAGTATGTTCACTGTCATGCTGGTGAATACCAGCATCCAGTAAGTAATTGTATTGACTGAATTCTGGCCTCGGCTCAGGCTCCTGCTTCGCTCTACCGACTACGTCCGTGTAGTCGTGCGCAGAATGACGACTAACTGTATTTATAGACTTAATTAGAGCTTTCTTAGATGTTTAATCAGGTCTCTTTAATTTAAATGACCAGGTAAATTTGAAAAGAGAAACAATTTCACCAGCACTGTCAACACCAGTCGAAGTAACAGTTACTACATGTCCCTCACCTGTTTCAATCGCACGCTCAACAGTTTCTCTTATTTTGCTACCCTCATCACAGGTAAAAGTCGTCATAGAATCTGCCTTTTTAACGAACTTTGCTTCAACTCCGGTTATTAGCATGGATATAGGTGGTTTGTTTTCAACGGTAATCAAACCTAAAAGTCCGGTTGATAATTCAGCGGCTCCTGCCTGAGACGCAAAATAAATAGAACGAAATGGGTTCTTGCTAAACCAGGAATAGGGCAAGGTAACAACACCTTTATCATAATCAGCAGATTTTATCTTTATTCCCCAAAACCAGGCGCTGGGTAATTTAAATAAATAGAATAACCACATTTTCCATTTGTTATTCATGGCTAAAAGCATACGATTGCTATTGTCAGAAGTATTTGTTGTCATTATCGTAACCTGTTCATATAAATATTAATACTCTAAATTTGTCAATTAATGATAAATAAACCGAGCGTTCGCTCTTAAAATAAAATATACTACCGCTATGAATAATGCCAGTCAAACTTCATATCCAAAGTTATTGCAACCAATTGATTTGGGATTCACCACTTTACGTAATCGTGCCGTCATGGGGTCAATGCACACGGGTCTTGAAGAGGATCATAAGAATTTATCACGACTAACTGCATTTTATAATGAAAGAGCAGCTGGCGGTATTGGTCTGATTGTTACGGGTGGTTTTGCACCAAACCGCAGGGGCAGACTGGCTCCTTTTGCATCTGATTTACGCTCTCAAGCACAAATTGACAAACATCGTCAAATGACTGATTCGGTACATGAACACGGAGCCAAGATAGCCTTACAAATATTACATGCCGGACGCTATAGTTATCATCCCTTTGCAGTATCAGTATCATCGATAAAATCGCCCATTTCACCATTTCGTCCATGGAAACTAAGTCAACGGGGCATCAAGAATACTATCTCTGATTTTGTTCGATGTGCTGTGTTAGCGCGTGAAGCGGGCTATGACGGCGTAGAGATAATGGGTTCTGAAGGCTATTTGATAAATCAATTTATTGCTCCTCGTACCAATCAACGTCGTGATCAGTGGGGAGGAACAAGCGAAAACCGACATCGTTTTGCACTGGAAATCATACGCAAAACTCGAGCAGCAGTTGGAACAGATTTTATAATTATCTTTCGTTTATCCATGCTAGATTTGGTTAGTAATGGTAGTCAGTGGGATGAAGTTATTGAGTTGGGTAATGGTGTAATAGAAGCGGGTGCAACAATTATTAATACTGGAATTGGTTGGCATGAAGCACGCGTACCTACTATTGCCACAATGGTGCCAAGAGCGGCATATACCTGGGTTACAAAACGTTTTAAAGAATCACTGGATCGCACTGTACCATTGATAGCAGTGAACCGTATAAATACACCGGAAATTGCAGAACAAGTACTAGTCAATGGGGATGCTGATTTGGTTTCTATGGCAAGACCATTATTGGCCGATCCGGAATTTATCAACAAAGCAAATAGCAATCGTGTTGATGAAATCAATACCTGCATTGCCTGTAATCAAGCTTGTCTTGATCATGTGTTTGCGCAAAAGATTGCTTCTTGTTTGGTGAATCCGCGTGCTTGCCATGAAACTGAATTAAATTATCCAACTACACAAAAAGTGAAACATATCGCTGTTGTTGGTGCGGGTCCTGCTGGATTGGCTTTTACTACCGTTGCCAGACAACGTGGTCACCAGGTGACTTTATATGAAACAGACACTGAAATTGGTGGTCAATTTAATATCGCCAAGCAAATACCCGGTAAACAGGAATTTTTCGAAACTTTACGCTATTACAGTAAGCAACTTGAATTACTCGATGTTGACTTACGTTTGAATACTAAAGTGGATGAAAAAACATTAATACAGGAAAGGTATGATGTGGTTGTATTGGCAACAGGCGTAACACCTCGTATTCCAGATATTGATGGTCTTAATCATTCTAAGGTCATGAGCTATCTGGATGTTTTAAAATATAAAAAACCAGTGGGACAATCTATTGCAATTTTGGGGGCTGGTGGCATTGGTTTTGATGTGGCGGAATATTTGTGTGGAAATGTTCATACTGAAACCAAAGACAAAGAAGATTGGCTTAGATATTGGGGCGTGGATAAGGATTATCACGCTGCCGGCGGTTTGTTAAGTAAACCTGAAGAAATTATTACATCGCGTGACATAACATTGTTCCAACGTAAACACAGTAAGCCTGGAGCGAACCTTGGAAAGTCAACAGGTTGGATTCATCGCACTAGTCTAAAAAGGCATGGGGTAAAAATGGTAAATGGTGTGAGTTACAAATACATCGATGATGATGGCTTACATGTACTAATTGATGATGAAGAAAAATGTTATGCCGTAGATAATGTCATATTATGTACAGGTCAAGAACCACGACGTGATCTATATCAAACATTAAAAGATGCTGGATTATCAGTCGAATTAATCGGCGGGGCAGATGTGGCTACTGAGCTTGATGCCAAGCGTGCGATTGATCAAGGTTCAAGATTAGCTGCGCAAGTTTAATTCAAAACAATGATCTACATATCACTTTTTAAATAAGATAATAAACGTACCCGGGCACAAACATTACCCTCCTTATCTGTGGCCTCGACAATATTCCAGTTTTCAAAACGACCATTTTCCTTAAGTGCAATTTCTGCCGAATCCATATCCTCAAGCGTTAATTTAAATTGATAGATTAAGTCACTGTATGCGGGTTTCAAATAAGCTATCTCAGCCTTCTTTAGCCATGCTTGTGCGTTAATATTTCGATGTGACAATGCTGCACGATACATGAATGGATAATAAGGATCAGATGCCATAAAAATAGAGCCGCCAAAAGTACTACCATTAAAATTTCTATTCATTAAAGAAAAACGTAGTCGCACATCTGCTTCAAGAAAATCTTTTGACACCTTTATACAACTCGTACGATTAAAAAATAAAGGAGGATAAAGATTAAAACCAGTCTTAAAACGGAAAGGGGAGTCGAGATTCATAGTATTAGCTTATTCGAACTTATTGATTCAATGTTGAGTGCACGAGTGTTATTACTTCTTCTGCATATTTATCCAGATTGCTATTACCGGATTTATATTTCCAATGCTTGAGATGACGATCCTGAATCATTGCTAATGCCATCGTTGCGATAATACGATAATTTTTTCTATTCTTTTTAGGTCCTATTTTTTTTAATTGTTTTTCCATTGTATCAATCATGTTCAGTTCGATATTTTTAGAATCCTGCTGATGCTTCTTTGAAAGACAACGTGTTTCGAAATACAGGAAATAAAACCAGGGATGTAATAGGTCTGCAGTATAAATAGAGTGTCGGATAATATCTTCCAATGCCTGCTTTGAGTTATCTTGACTAATGGCGGTGTCTAGTGTTTCTGATGAAACGTGTTGCACAAGATCCTTGATAAAAATAGCGATGGTATCCTTGGATTCGATACAGGAATAAATGCCACCCATACTCAAACCAGTCTCTTTACATAAATCGCGTAAGGACATCTCATGGAAGCCGATTCTGGATGAAATCTTAAAAGTGGCCTTAAAAATCTTTTCCAGATTATTAACAGCAAATTTAGGTTTTTTAGTTTTGATTTCACCACAGTGTCGTTCATACACAGTGGTGTAAACAGCTTTACCTTTATAGGGAAATTGTGCCTTATATTGTTCGAAATTCATCATAAACTATAATTATGTTAATTATTACTAGACAGGGTAGCATAATTAGGACTAAAATATCAATGAATATAGAGCGAGCGCTCGCATTAATTATTAAAGGAAGAAAGGTGACAGTATGAATCTAGCCATTACACTCGCAATTATCGTTATTTTGACAGGATTGGTACTTAAACAAACTGGTTTACGCGTTATTGCCATTGCCAGTGGAATAGCTTTCGTTGTGTCAATTTTTACGTCATTGCATATTCTATTTATATTATTGCTTGGACTTGTGGCCGTGCTTACGGGTTTAGCAAATGTAACAGACCTTAGACGAGAACATCTTTCAAGGCCATTTTTTGAAGTGTTTAAAAAGATGCTTCCACCCTTATCCGAAACTGAAAGAGAGGCTATTGATGCTGGTACGGTTTGGTGGGACGGGGAGTTGTTCAGCGGTGATCCAAACTGGAAAAATCTCACCAGTATAGATAAACCAAAGTTAAGTCAGGAAGAACAAGGTTTTATCGACGGTCCAGCAACTGAATTATGTCGTATGGCTGATGCATGGAAGATCAATCATGACTGGAATGTGATACCGGACAAAATCATCCAATATGTTCTGGATAATGGTTTCCTCGGTATGATTATTCCAAAAGAATATGGTGGTTTGGCGCTATCTGCCGTGGCTCAATCTGAAGTACTAGTAAAAATTTCCAATACCGGTGCTGCAATCACCTATCTTGTTGCCGTACCAAATTCACTTGGTCCGGGTGAATTATTAATTAAGTATGGTACTGAAGAACAAAAGAATCACTATCTGCCTAGATTAGCCTCCGGTAAAGAAATTCCTTGTTTTGCATTAACCGCACCTTTGGCTGGCTCTGATGCAACGTCGATTCCCGATATCGGTGTAGTGTGCAAGGGTATGTGGGAAGGTAAAGAAATTATCGGTATGCGTTTAAATTTCAATAAACGTTATATTACGTTGGCCCCAATCGCGACCTTGGTCGGTCTCGCATTTAAACTTCAGGATCCAGATCATCTCATTGGTGATGTTGATGACTACGGTATTACCTGCGCCTTACTACCGCGCGAAACCGAAGGCATGATGATTGGTCGTCGTCATTTGCCGGTCGGTGATGCGTTTTTGAATGGCCCGATAGAAGGTAAAGATGTTTTTGTTCCGTTGGACTATATAATCGGTGGAACAGAGATGGCTGGTTATGGTTGGAGAATGTTGGTCAATTGTTTGTCGGTGGGACGTTGTATTACCCTGCCTACAGGCGGTGCAGCATTTTCTAAACGCGTGCTCATGGGTACTACAGCCTATGCCAGTTTACGTAAACAGTTCGGTGTGCAGTTGAAGAGTTTTGAAGGCATACAGAAACCTCTCGCACGCATGGCAGGACTTGGCTACATCATCAATGCAGCACGTACACACACTATTCAATCGGTAGACGCCGGTGAAAAACCGGCTGTTCCATCAGCAATCATTAAATATCACTGTACTGAAATGGCACGCCAATGCGTTATCGACGCAATGGATATACATGGTGGCAAAGCTGTGATGAAAGGGCCAAAAAATTATATCGCTACGGGTTATGAATCTATTCCTGTCGCAATTACTGTAGAAGGTGCCAATATTCTTACCCGAAATTTGATGATATTTGGTCAAGGGGCAACCCGTAGCCATCCCTATGTCTTAAAAGAAATGGAACTGGCTCAGCAAGATAGTACTGATGAAGTAATTGACGCCTTTGATGATGTCTTGTTTAAACATATTGGTTACAGCATAACTAATGGGTTACGTTCATTTTCGTATGCATTGACTGGATCGCGTATTGCCGTTAACCCTGGACACCCGCGTTTGGCTCCTTATTACGCACAACTAAGCCGATTTAGTGCAGCCTTTGCACTGGTAGCAGATGTCAGTATGTTAGCACTGCAGTCGAAACTGAAATTTATGGAAATGCTGTCGGCAAGAATGGGAGATTTGTTAAGTGATCTCTATCTCGCCAGCATGGTGATTAAGCATTATGAAAACGAAGGCTGTCCGGAGGAAGATTTTCCGGTTGTGCAATGGGCGCTTGATTATCTATTGTATGATTATCAGGAAGCATTTAAAGCCATTGTTCAAAATTATCCAAACCGGGCGATAGCTGCATTATTGAAGCTAACGGTATTTCCAATAGGGATGCACTTTGCCGCACCTAGCGATGAGTTAGAGAAAAAGGTGGCGAATTTATTGACACAAAACAATGCAACACGTGATCGCATGATCACCGGTCTTTATATGGAAGATGCTGATAATAATCCATTGGCACATGCCAATGCGGTATTTATTGAAAGTCTTGAGCTTGAACCTATCAACGACAAAATACGTCAGGCGGTGAAAGATAAGGTTTTGCCAAAACAACAGGGACTTGAATTGGTACTGGCTGCTTATGAAGCAGGAGTTATTAGTGAATCAGAAGCCGATCAATTAAAGCGCTTTGATGAACATTTGATGTCCATCATACATGTTGATGACTTTGATCAGGATGAATTGATACGTAGTGCCTGTATAGAACCTCAACCTAAAGCAAAAACTAAAGCCAAGGCCAAGACTAAAACAAAAAAGAAAGCGACATCTAAAAAGACGACTAAGAAAATAAGCGCTTAATATCTTCTGACCGTATTAGACGAGGAAAGGATGCAAAAGGAAAATAGCATTTCAACAAATGCCATCGAATTGATGCGTTTACAGATAGAACCACGTTGGGGTGATATGGATGCATTGGGTCACATTAATAGCATGGAATACCTGGGCTATATGCAGGAGTGCCGAGTGCAGTGGTTAATGAAAATGAAACTGTCATTTGATGAGGTAACACCGGTGCTGGTAAATCTGCACGGTGAATTCAAGGCGGAGTTAGTCTATCCGAATACGGTTGAGGTTGTGATGTATGGATCAGAGCCAGGGCGTTCCAGTTTTCTATCAGAATATGAAGTCTGGGCAAAAGGCGATTCTGATTTCATATGCGCAACGGGTTTTGCAAAGATGGTCTGGATCGATAGTAAACAACGTCGACCTGTTTCATTACCGGAGTCGTTACGAACCAAATTTAAATAACACAAAAATAAAATAATAGAGAAAATATTTTAATGATGAGTAAACATTTTGAAAAAGTCGCCGTACTTGGTGCTGGTGTAATGGGTGCACAAATTGCCGCATTACTGGCAAATATGAATGTGCCAGTAATTTTGTTTGAACTGGCCGCTAAGGAAAAAGATAAAAGTGCCTTAAGCAAACAAGCGATAAAAAGATTAACAAAATTAAAACCACCACCTTTCGCGACCAATGGTGTTGAACACCTTATCGAAGCCGCCAATTATGATGATGATCTGAAAAAACTTGCTGAATGCGATTTAGTTATAGAGGCCATAGCTGAAAATATCGAGTGGAAAAAAGATTTGTACGGAAAAATCAATGGCGTTATGAAAGAAGATGCAATACTTGCAACGAATACTTCTGGCTTGAGCATTAATCTTCTGGCAGAAATTTTACCAGAAAAATCACGCAAGAATTTTCTCGGCATCCATTTCTTTAACCCGCCACGTTATATGCATCTGGTTGAACTTATTCCTTGTGTTAATACAAATAATGATGCACTAATTGCACTGGAACAATTTCTTGTTACGACCTTGGGTAAAGGTGTTGTCGTTGCAAAAGACACACCGAATTTTATTGCCAATCGCATAGGTGTATTTAATCTGATTGCTACCATACATCATGCCCAACAATTAAATATTCCTTTTGAAGTCGTTGATCAAATTACCGGTAAACCCATGGCACGAGCCAAGTCCGGAACCTTTCGCACCATGGACGTAGTCGGCCTTGATGTATTGGCACACGTCATAAAGACCATGGAAGATAATCTTAATAATGATCCCTGGTTAAAATATTATCAACTACCTGATTTCATAGCTAACTTAATTAGTGAAGGTGCGCTTGGACAAAAAGCCGGCAAGGGAATTTATATTAAAAAAGGTAAGCAGGCATTTAGTCCGCAAGAAAATCAATACGTCGATGCCAATGGACAAATGGATGAATCATTAACTGCACTGTTTAAGGAAAAGGATTGGGGAAAACGCTTTATTGCCTTACAAGAATCTTCCTCAGAACAGGCACAGTTTGTCTATCTGACATTATTGGATTTGTTTCACTACTGTTGTGTCCATCTTCAAGACATTGCATCTAATACAGCTGATGTCGATCTTGCTATACGTTGGGGCTTTGGCTGGCAACAAGGGCCGTTTGAGATCATGCAAGCTATCGGTTGGACATCATTGATTGAGACGTTGGAACAACAAATAAAGAATGGCAAAACCATGAGTGATGCTGCTTTACCAGACTGGACTAAAAAAATTACTGAAGTCCATAGTCAAAATGGTTCCTGGTCACCAACTGAAAATAATTATTTACCGCTCAGAGATAATCCGGTTTATCAACGCCAGATCGTACGTGAAGATGTTGTCTTCTCACATGCTACATTAGGTACTACTATTTTTGAAAATGATCATGCCAGATTATGGCATCGTGATGATGACATTGCGATTTTGTCATTTAAAACGAAGATGCATTCTATTAATGAAGGCGTGTTAGATAGTGTTATAGAAGCCTGTGAAGAGGCGAGTAATAATCATGCCGCCTTAGTGCTATGGCACCCCACGGCACCATTCGCAGTGGGAGCAGATCTCAGTCAGGTTGGTGAACAACTTCAAGCGGGGAACATTGCCGGAGTCGAAGCCATCGTTGCAAAATTTCAACAAGCTAGTATGGCGCTCAAACATTGTCGCGTACCGACTGTAGCTGCAGTACAAGGTTTGGCTCTGGGTGGTGGTTGTGAATTTCAGATGCACTGTAACCTTACCGTTGCCGCGATGGAATCCTACATCGGTTTAGTAGAAGCGGGTGTCGGTCTATTACCTGCTGGAGGTGGACTAAAAGAATTAGCGCTGAAGGCCATGCATGATGCTGGTGGTAAAGATATCTTTCCTCATATTCAGGCTGCTTTTGAACTCACTGCCATGGCCAAGGTTTCTGCCAGTGGGCTTGATGCAAAAAATCTGGGACTGTTATCACCCGTGGATGTTGTGATTTCCAACCCGCATGAGTTACTGCATGTTGCTTTGGTTCAAGCCAGAGCATTGTCAGAAAGAGCCAACCAACCACCACGCAGCGATGAAATGATTAAAGTTACAGGCAAAACAGGCAAAGCTACATTGATGATGATAGCTACCAACATGCTCGAAGGTCATTTCATTTCACCCCATGATTACAAGATCGCCGAAGGTATTGCCACGGTGTTGACCGGAGGTGATGTGGAAAGTGGTTCTCTGGTGAGTCAGGACTGGTTGTTGAAACTTGAACGTGAGTTTTTTATAAAATTGATCAGCACGGAAAAAACGCAGCAACGAATTGTTCATACTTTAACAACCGGAAAACCATTGCGTAACTAACCGAGGGATAGAATTGTGAGTCAGACTTTACAAGATGTTTATATCGTAAAAGCATTAAGAACGCCGGTAGCAAAATACAATGGCAAATTTAAATATACGCGCCCTGATGACCTCCTCTCTCATGTGCTGAAGGGCGTGGTGGCTGATACACCGGAATTAAAAGCACGTATAGAAGATGTGATTATCGGCTGTGCTATGCCAGAGGCTGAACAAGGTATGAACGTTGCGCGTATTGCAACGTTATTGGCCGGTTATCCGGATAATGTTCCGGCTATTACCATCAATCGTTTTTGTTCTTCTGGTTCTCAAGCGGTTGCCATGGCGGCAGATCGCATTCGTGTGGGTGAAGCCGATGTTATGGTTGCTGGCGGAACCGAATCCATGACCATGATTCCAATGATGGGTAATAAAGTAGCAATGAATCCAAAGGCGTTTGTCGATGATAATATCGCGATTGCTTATGGTATGGGCATTACCGCTGAAAAAGTCGCTGAACGTTGGAAGGTCAGTCGTGAAGATCAGGATCTGTTTGCGGTTGAATCACACCGTCGTGCAATCGCTGCTACCGAGGCAGGTTATTTTAGTGATGAAATTCTCGATTATGAAGTGGATTTATCTTTTCAATCACCGGGTAAACTGGAAACCACACAGCAAAGTTATATTGTAAATCAGGACGAAGGGCCGCGTCCGGGTTCAACTCCTGAGGCATTGGCAAAACTAAGAACTGTATTCAAAGCTGATGGTAGTGTTACTGCCGCGAATTCATCACAAATGTCTGATGGTGCTGCCGCAGTATTATTAGTCAGTGAAAAAATTCTTAAAGAATACAAACTTGAACCCATTGGTCGCTTTATGACTTCTGCAGTGATCGGCGTAGAACCCGAAGTCATGGGCATAGGTCCTAAAGAAGCTATTCCACTATGTTTAAAACGTGCGGGTTTGAAACAGGAACAATTAGACTGGATTGAATTAAATGAGGCCTTTGCCGCTCAGGCATTAGCGGTGTGTAATGAGCTAAAATTAGATAGAGACAAGGTCAATCCTAATGGAGGTGCGATTGCCCTGGGTCATCCACTGGGAGCAACCGGGGCAATACGTACGGCGACAATGATGCATGGATTAAAATGCACTGGCGGAAAATATGGCATGGTCAGTATGTGTATTGGAACCGGAATGGGTTTTGCCATGATCTGTGAATCATTCCAGTAAATCTAATATGGCAACAAAATCTTTCTTTAGTAATATTCTGAAATTCATTAAACGGATATTCAATCGATTATTCGGTAATGACAATATTTCTACAGCGGAAGCGCTTCCTGCCGAGAAACCGCCATGGCTTGATCAGTATGAAGAAGGCGTGCCCGAAACAATCAGTCTCGACAAATATAATTCATTGAATGATATTTTTAATTCATCATGTCATGAGTTTTCAGAACGTACTGCATATACAAATATGGGAGCCAAGCTCACCTATGCAGAAGTTGATCAACTCAGCAAGCAATTTGCGGCTTACTTACAAAATGAATTAAAACTAAAGAAGGGTGATCGTGTTGCTTTGATGATGCCCAACATTTTGCAATATCCGGTAGCCCTGTTTGGTATTCTTCGCGCTGGTGGAATTGTCGTTAATGTTAATCCGATGTACAGCCCGCGAGAACTCGAACATCAACTTAATGACTCTGGAGCAAGGGTCGTTATTATTCTGGAAAACTTTGCTCACACGCTTGAGAAAATAGTCGGCAAGGTCAAGCTTGAAAAAATTATCGTCACTGCTATTGGCGATTTGTTTCCTTTTCCAAAATCAAAAATCGTTAACTTTATGGTGAGTAAGGTGAAGCGAATGGTACCTAAATGGAAACTGGCTGAATATAGTCGTTTCAATAAGGTATTAGCCAAAGGTAAGCCTTTACCCTTATCGCATGTTGAAATAAAACAGGAAGATATTGCCTTTTTACAATATACAGGTGGCACGACAGGTGTTTCTAAAGGGGTCATGCTGAGCCATAAAAATATGATCGCTAATGTGTTGCAATCATCCTTATGGGCGAATCCTTCCATGAAAGATGCCGTTCCCGGCATCATAATTACTGCACTACCTCTGTATCATATCTTTGCTTTGACGGTTGCTTTTTTTATGCCGTTGAAACATGGTGATGAAGTTATATTGATCACCAATCCTAGAGATTTTCGTGGTTTTATTAATCTGATTAAAAAGTCAGGTTTTACAAGTTTGATTGGGGTTAATACCTTATTTAATGCCATGTTAAACACGAAAGGTTTTGAAGAAGTCGATTTTAGTAAACTAAGATGGTCGATTGGTGCCGGCATGGCGGTAACACGTGATGTTGCTCAACGCTGGCATGAAACAACGGGTTGTCATATTACCCAGGGTTATGGGCTGACGGAAACCAGTCCGGTTGCTACGGTTAATCCCCTATATATAAAAGAATTTAATGGTTCCATCGGCATCCCTGTATCCAGCACCGAGGTTGCTGTCATGGATGATTCCGGGCAGCCAGTTGCTACTGATGAAGTAGGTGAAATTTGTATACGTGGTCCGCAGGTAATGGAAGGTTATTGGCAAAGACCGGAGGAAACAGAAAATGCATTCTTCGAAGGTGGCTGGTTTAGAAGTGGTGATGTGGGACATATGAATGAAAAAGGCTTTGTTTATTTAGCCGATAGAAAAAAAGACATGATTATAGTCTCCGGCTTCAATGTTTTTCCAAACGAAGTAGAAGATATCCTGACTTTGCATCCCGGTATTAGTGAAGCAGCCGTTGTCGGTTTGCCGCATGAGGAGAAAGGAGAAGTTGTTGAGGCTCATGTTGTTCTGGATGCAACAGAGTTAACGGAAGATGAAATTATAGAACATTGTCGTGATTACCTTACCGGTTACAAGGTTCCAAAGCATTTTGTGTTTCATGCTGAACTGCCAAAAACCAATGTTGGAAAAGTATTACGAAGAGCATTGAGATCTGATACAAAAACAACAGATGTAGAGCAAACGAGTTAATTGTATTTGTTAAAATGTTGGTGCCCTGAGCAGGAGTCGAACCTGCGGCCTCTCCCTTAGGAGGGGAGCGCTCTATCCAGCTGAGCTACCAGGGCTATAAAACAATTTATCCAAGTTTATCTGACGGTAATAAAGGAGCTTATCATAGGCAATAATAACCTGATTTAATTATTAAGTGACAGAACAAAGATGCTAAAATAGTTTCATAATAAGAGGTGATTTAAGGAGCAAATCTTGAAGCAGTCGGATTATATTGATCAATGGTTGGAACAGTTCCCTGAGTTATTGGAACTGGAAGAAGAGCATCAGGCTTTTTTAAAAGATGCTGTTTTATTTAAACAACTCACTCAGGGAGAAGTTGCTTATCAGCCAGGTTGGGATTGCAGTAATTTTTTAATGTGTTTGAGTGGTCGAACTCGTGTCTATCGGAGTTCTGAGTCTGGTCGCGAAATCCTGCTTTACCGCGTCAGTGCTGGTCAAACTTGCGTCTTAACGACTTCTTGTTTAATGGCAAGTGGTGCATTTCCTGCTGAAAGTATTGCTGAGCAGGACACGTTACTTGCAGCAATTCCAGCAGATAAATTTAATGAATTAATGGCTCAATCTATACGTTTTCGAGAGTTTGTTCATAATAATTACGGTGAACTACTTGCTGATCTGATTCTGCTGGTTAATGAGGTCGCTTTTAGTCGAGTTGATATTCGTTTGGCGAGATACTTGTTAAAAATAGCAGACGACGACAATATTGTTCATAGTACCCATCAACAATTAGCGCTTGATATGGGTAGTGTCCGTGAGGTTGTTAGCCGCCATCTTAATGAATGGGAACATGAAGGCTGGATAGAGAATAAACGCGGAAAAGTCCAGTTATTGAATAAAGAAAAACTCAATGAATACAGCCTAAATGTAACCTAGGTTACATAACTCTCGCCTGAAACTTGCTTTAATTACAATCAGTTAATAACAATTAAGCTCCTTTTTAGAGTAAAAGGAGAAAATTAAATGAGGTGTTTTATGAAAAATTTAAGTAAATTCAATGCATTAGTGATTTTTTTATTGATGCAATATGCTTATTTAGCACAAGCCGATGTTATGCCGTCTGATTTTCGTCAGAAAATATCAGATAAAGCCTGGGAAGAGAATCTGAGAAAACAAAACTTTCAAGATCGAGAGATAATTGAAGGTGCAGAGCAAAACATTAT
>Ga0209992_10000509_pt1 | contig 52050 bp, 47 predicted proteins | sample 2SBtaG_2_FD_182564 | JGI IMG/M metagenome (GOLD analysis project Ga0209992, IMG submission 182564) | Deep subsurface microbial communities from Kolumbo volcano to uncover new lineages of life (NeLLi) - 2SBTROV12_ACTIVE470 metaG (SPAdes)... | ecosystem: Environmental > Aquatic > Marine >... | reverse complement strand
CTTGTTTCGTTTTTTGCGTTATTCTGTTTCATGGTTCGCCTCTCTTCTATTTTGATGTCTGATTGAAAACTAACATCATGGCCCATGTGAGGCCGGTTAGAAAGTGGGGCGGACCATTCCATTAGACCACGTTTTAATACGCTGGAATGTTATTTTTTATCAAAACTTATCTGCTTCTAATGCCGGGCCGACCTCGTTTAGCTGTTTCGAATATTCCTTTACATATGATCCAGCGAGGTAACAATCGACAGGTGTGTTTTTTAAGTGATGAAGGTTATCTTTTTTACCTTGACTGTTTGTTGGAGTATTCTGAGAAAACGCATTTTTGATACCATCTGGAGCTGGGCCTGGCTGATGACATACGCAAAGCGACGAATGGTAATTTTGTATTGGGAAATGATCGTTTCAAGGAAGAGATTAGAAAAACCTTGGGTCGACTAGTCAAACCTGGGAAAGCAGGGAGGCCGGTAAAGAAGGGGTAATAAACGTGTTCTGTCCCCTATTCGCTTTAAAGAAAATGGTTTCGCTCTGTAGGTAAACTTCACTATGGTTGTAAAAATATAGGTTCTTCGGTGCGGCTTAAAGGGGGATAAAACCTTGTGCCTGATTTATCCTGTATAGTAATTATCCTTTTGGTTTAACTTTTGAATGGACACTTACGCTCGGCATGATAAAGAAAAATAATATGCAATTACGAACGCTGTTACGTTTTATTAATATTTCAGTTATGACGACTGTTTTTCTAACAGGCTGTGCTAGTTTCAACAGGTCGTCAGAAACGAGTTCTCAAATAGCTGAGGTACCTGTAACAGAAAACCCCAGTGGTGAGATTTATCCAGGTAAAGTTATTTGGCATGACTTGGTGACACCAGATCCAGTTTTAGCTGGGCAGTTTTATGAGAAGTTGTTTGGTTGGCAGATTGATTATCAGGATCAATATTCAGTTGTGCGTAATGGTGGGAAACGAATTGCTGGGATTCTTAAGGTAAAGCCTGCTGATGGTAAGACCAAGGAAGGGGTTTGGATACCCTCTATTTCAGTCGCTGATGTGGATGCAGCTGCCCTTTTGGTTGAAGTTCAAGGTGGAAAGATACTAAAAGGACCTTTGGATAGAGGAAAGCATGGCCGAGTAGCGCTTATTAGTGACCCGCAAGGGGCGGATTTTGTGTTAATTAGTACAAAGGAAGGTGATCCAGCAGATTCGAAGACTGACATAGGTGGTTGGCTTTGGGATGAGGTTTGGACAACTAATCCAGAAACTATTCAGGGATTTTACGTATCGGTATTCGGGTACGACGGGTTATTTTCTGATGATGGGTATGTTGTATTCATCCGAGATAAGAAGTGGCGAGCAGGCATGCGCCATGTGCGGGATGAAAATGAGCACCGACTTTGGGTTCCAGTTGTTCGGGTGGCAGATCCGCAAGAAACAGCGAATCGTGTTAGAGAATTAGGCGGTATAGTATGGGTAGCTCCGAAAGATGCTCCAGTAAAAGGTGAGACAGCATTGATTGCTGATACTATGGGGGCATTGCTACTGGTACAACGTTGGCCGCCACAATTGTCTACTGAGGAAGACGAGTGATGAGGAACTTTATTAAATTACTCACGTTGCTTTTTATGTTTGCCGGCATATTGTTTTTGACAGGTTGTGAATCATATGGTGGGACTAGGTATTCAACCACTGTATACCAAGGTTATGGTTATCCACCTTCATATGGATACGGCGGTTGTTGTTATGGTGACCGGGACGTTGACATTAATATCAACCGTCCAAATAGGCCAAACCACCCAAACCGCCCTATAAGACCAGATAGGCCGAATGTGCGTCCTGTTGCAAGACCAATGGGTGGAATGGGTCGTCCTGCTAGAGGACGCGGTGGTAGGCGGTAGAATAAGTCAGTGATGTATCAATGAGGCAGTCAGCTTGATTACAGATTATTGATGGCTCAGGCGGTTGTATTTCGGATATATTGCCCCGCCAGCTCAGCTTCAATCATACGCTGCAGATCTGGGTGTTCTGGAACCAAATACAAACAGGCGAATCGCTCGAGAAACTCTTGATGTTGATCGCAACACGCCGAATTGGTCATCGGCCTATAAAACGAAGGCTAAAACCGTTCCTGTTATTGATGAAATCGCGTGCTAAGGCAAAAGAGGATATTAAGAAATTCGATCATCCTAAAAAGCTTAAGTAAGTACTATTCTGGTCTGACCCCAATACTAAAGTGGCGAGATATTATGAGTGACTCAGACTCGAAAATATACGAACCTAGTTCACATGCGATTAGTCCTAAAGATGATTGTGGCTCCCATGGCGAACATGTAGTTCGAACAAATAGATTTGAAGCACTAGCAAAATCAGAGGATAGAGTAAACTTGCTAAAATACAGCGTTAGGGAAGAAGGCCAGGAACTGAAATATCTGAGAGTTATAGAGCTATGGGAACGAGATCAAGAATTCGTAGATTTTTACCTCTCTATCTTTAAAAAATATGGCTTTAACTCTTATATTTGGGAGACGCCACCTATTTCAACTTGCTTTGTTAACCGTCCCTTCGAGTTTGTTTTGCATAACACGCCAAAGGCTTCCCAAAATCCCGATCTTGATACATTTGATCAGTACTTTGATGTCAGTACCACAAACCAAGGTATAGTCGTGTTTCCCAACTTAGGTCATGATGCTACTTTAGTTGTTCCTTCACCTTATAGAGAAAAAGCTGACTACAGTGGGCTCGCCGAATTCTTTGATGAGGCGCCACTATTTCAACAGCGTGCATTGTGGGCAGTATTAGCTCGCCAAGTAAAAATGCAGTTATCGGAGAACCCTATGTGGATATCGGTAGCCGGAGGTGGTATCTCTTGGTTACATATTCGTTTAGACAGCAACCCAAAATACTATAGATACATGCCGTACACTAAATGCTGATGACCCCTAAAAAACGAGTACGGATCTATTTTTCCTATTTGCGCCTGGTAATGAATTTCGATAAGTAAGCAGCAGGACTGATGACTTGTCCTAGCATTTTACTCCGCCAAAATTACCGAAATATCAGGAATAAATGCCATTGCCAATGACTATTTTTGGGGTATTGATCCTTCGCTGGGTTGTCATTTAGGTAGTAATCCGAAAATTTCGTTTTATTTTCGTCAGTCTCGTCGTACCATGTTAGGGTACGTTCCAAACTATTTATTAGGCCAGCGCTCAAATTAAAGGACTTGTGTATGACAGTTAAACGGAACTAACTAATTATAAATTAGGCCAAATGTGTAGGTATATTTTTTAATAGAAACCTTGTTTATTTAGGAGGCTCTTATGTCACTAAGAATCAACGACGAAGCACCTGACTTCACCGCTCAGACCACCCTAGGAGAAATAAATTTCCACGAATGGTTAGGTGATAGCTGGGGAATATTGTTTTCACATCCCAAGGATTTTACTCCTGTTTGTACCACGGAACTTGGCTATATGGCTGGCTTGGAGCCTGAGTTCACCAAGAGGAATTGTAAAATTATTGGTTTAAGTGTTGATCCCGTATCTAACCATTCAGAATGGGCTAAGGATATTGCGGAAACTCAAGGCCACACTGTCAATTATCCAATGATAGGTGACAGTGATTTAGCTGTTGCAAAACTTTATAACATGTTACCAGCTGAAGAGCAGGGAACATCAGAAGGGCGCACGGCGATGACCAATGCGACCGTTCGATCTGTGTTTATTGTTGGCCCGGATAAAAAGATAAAATTAATGTTAACTTATCCGATGACGACGGGACGCAATTTCGATGAGATTTTAAGAGTCATCGACTCTATGCAGTTGACGGCAAAACACAAGGTAGCTACCCCGGTCAATTGGCAAAATGGTGACGATGTAATCATCGTGCCCGCTGTTTCCAATGAAGAAGCTGAAACGATGTTTCCAGAGGGTTGGGAAACAGTAAAACCTTATTTAAGAACTGTAAAGCAACCTCAATGAAATAGCAGGCTATTCAAATTAGCCGACTTAAATCGTTAGCTAAACCTTATACAGTCTGTTTTTGAGAATACTCATGTTGTGAGGCCATTATGGAGCCGCCTATTCATAATCTAAATTCTTTGTTTGATCAATTAGGGCTTGACAGTACAGATGCAGCTATTGAGGGTTTCATCAAGAGTAACAAACCTTTGCTAGGCAATATAGATCTGCACAATGCAGATTTTTGGAATCCTTCTCAAACGTCTTTTTTAAAACAAGTGAAAGACGAAGATGCTGATTGGGCCGAAATTGTTGATCAACTAGATTCGATGTTGCGTTAACCACACGCATAGCTAGGCGCACGGAATTGCGTTGTTATTATTTGAAGGAACTGGAATGAGCAGAAGCATCAACATGCAAACGCACACTAACCGGGGAAGCGATAAATACCAAGTCAGTGAGATAATTAAACCTGGTTATAGTTTGCGTGGATTTCTCCCCGTTAGCGATCCACTATGTGCTTTTCCTACTGATTCTCCTTACGCTTTTTTAGATCAAGTCGGGAGAGATTTACCCAGCCTCTTGTTGGACAAAGGTTGCCGCAGATATCTTAAGAATATTGAATTCCCACCCTGGCAGGGCATAGACGATACCGATAGTATGCCGGCACTTAGGCTTTATTATCTAAGGCTTGGCTTTATTGCATCGGCTTATATCAATCAAGTGGGTTACCCTGTCAGTCATACCTTGCCCAATAATATTTCCGGATCGCTTGTGCGTGTGTGCAAACTCCTCAAGCGACCGCCTATTCTAAGTTACGATGGATACGCGCTTTATAATTGGAAACGATTCGATCCAAACAAACCTATCCAACTAGGCAATATCGATACATTACAAAATTTTGTTCACCTATACGATGAGCATTGGTTTGTGCTAATTCACGTTGAAATCGAAGCGCTTGCAGCTAGCATATTGGCTGCTATCAAAAATATTTGTCTGGCATTTGAAAAGTCTTCCGATGTGGATATTAATCTTGATTTGTGGCAAGTTGCGGAAACCATAAATCGTCAGGTTGACATCCTTAAACGAATTCCGGAGAAAATGGACCCCATGCTCTACTACAAAACCTTCAGGCCGTATATCCGTTTTTTTGAACAAGTGGTCTATCAAGGTGTAGAACAAAAAACTCTAAATTTCCGTGGCGAAACAGGTGCACAAAGTAGCATCATGCCGATGCTTGTCGCATTGATGAAAATACCCCATCAAGTTTCCATACTGACCGAACATTTATTCGATATGCGCCAATACATGCCCATCGAACACCAGCTTCTTATCGAGCAGGTTGAGAATTTACCAGACCTTAAAAATTCGGATTACAAAGCCGCATATAATGCGATTTTGGATAACATGATCGCGTTCCGTGAAGTTCACCTCGGTTGGGCAAATGAATACATTCATCAGCATGTTAAAGACCCTAGGGGTACCGGAGGAACTCCTTATATGCGGTGGTTAAACCAACTAATCTCAGAAACCGAAGCACATAAATTATAAATTGAGGTTGGGCCAACCAGTTGCGAGCCAATGACAAACTTTATATTTCAGCTATCAGCGTTGTATCAATAAATAATCGTTAGTTCAAATTGTCAAGACAAACCAGAAGGTTAGTTCGAAAGCTGTGTAAATCGTATATCGTGATCTGATTTTCAATCCTGAATTCAGTGCATTATCTGTTGTCAAAGTTGTTAACTTAAACCCTGTTTCAGTACTATGGCCAAGCAAGGTTGTTTTCACCAAATAGATTCATCCGGAATTGCAACGATTACATTGAATCGACCAGAAGTTCATAATGCGCTTGATGGACCGACTGTCCTTGCATTGACTCAATTTCTGTGTGACTTAAAAGAACAATCGTCGGTACGTTCCATCATGCTGACATCTGTGGGGAAAAGCTTTTGCGTGGGTGTCGATCTCAACTGGATGAGATGCACAGAAAATGATTCCGAAGGAGAAGACGCTCAGGTAGGCCAAACATTGGGTGAATTGATGCAAACATTGTACACCCATCCAAAACCAACCATTGCCCTGGTCCAGGGAGCTACCTTCGGCGGTGGCGTGGGATTAGTTGCCTGTTGTGATATTGCCCTGGCAGCCCATGACGCATTGTTTTGTTTTTCCGAAGTGCGATTAGGACTTATTCCTGCTGTCATCAGTCCCTATGTTGTACGGGCGATTGGCGCACGAATGGCTCGTCGGTACTTTTTAACGGCGGAAAAGTTTAGTGCTGAGGAAGCCTACCGTATCGGTTTGGTCCACCAAATTTTGGCGGTCGACCAATTAAAGTCCTTTGCTGGCGAAATTTCGGAAGAAATATCTGCCGGGGCACCGTGCGCCCTAACGCGAGTCAAGGAACTGATCGATGAGGTCAGTACGCCATTTGATAGTGAGATGATTTTAAAAACCAACCAATGGGCGGACGAGGTCCGTCAAACTGTTGAGGCTAAAGAAGGCATCAGGGCATTCCTCGAGAAACGCAAGGCCTCTTGGTTACATGATTAGAAGGATTGTCGATGAGTTTAAGTTTGTCTGCCGACGCGGTATTTGCCAACACCATGGGTCTACCAATATCGGTGAAAATTGTCGAAGTCGCTCCCCGTGACGGACTTCAGAACCAATCGGCTTTAATTTCTGTTGAAGATAAAGTTACCTTCGTAGATCGACTCTCGGATTGTGGATTTAAGGCGATAGAAGTGGGTAGTTTGGTATCGCCCAAATTGGTACCACAAATGGGGGATAGCGCAAAGGTTTTCAGACAAATAAAAAAGCATCCATCTACCGCTTACATTATGCTGGTCGCCAATGAAAAAGGTCTCGAAAGGGCAATCGAATGTCGCTTGAAAAATATAGCAGTAGTTTGTGCGGCTACTGATGCTTTCTCCTTAAAAAATATCAACTGCACAGTCGATGAAAGTCTCGCCAAGATCAAATCTATATGCGATCAAGCACTAGCCAATGGTATGAAGGTTAGGGCTTATATTTCCTGTGCATTAGGCTGTCCATACCAAGGTAAAGTTGATGCACAATTGATCAGCACACTGGTAGCAAAACTTTACTATTTTGGATGTTACGAAATATCTTTGGGTGACACGATTGGGATAGGCACCCCTGGACTGGTTAAGGAGCTCATTGCTGCTACGTCACAGCGAGTTCCAGTCGACAAAATTGCGGTACATTTCCACGATACCTACGGTCAGGCGCTTGCAAACATTTTGACCGCATTACAATCGGGTGTCTCAATCGTTGATAGTTCAGTAAACGGAATGGGAGGGTGCCCCTTTGCACCGGGCGCTTCGGGTAATATAGCAAGTGAAGAAGTCGTTTACATGCTCAATGGTTTGGGAATCAAAACTGGAATAGACCTCAATCGCTTGGTTTCAACAAGCTGGTTTATTGCTAACACGCTAAAACAGCAATCTGGTTCTAAAGTAACCTGTGCCTTGAATACTGACTCAAAAAAAGCCAATTAATACTTGTGAAAATCAATATGATTTCATTTTTGGTTTACTGTGGCAACGTATCGATTGGGGACATTCGTATTTTCAAGAACTACGAATACCACTTAGCCGATACAGATCAAGCTGTCTAGGATAAAAAGATCCCCGCGGCACAAGCCACGGGGTAATTGGAGGTTGAGCTTTAAAAAGCGTCAATTTGATTTATAGGATATCGAATAGTGGAAAGTTCTGGAATTCGGACTTATCCTAAGATTGCTTCGGAAAATACGTAGTAAATGTCAGGGTTGCTAAATAATCAAACTCGTACCCGTTCACCACGAGGTAGCGACACATTGCTTATGTGGCTGCGATAGCTTCCAATGTTAATATTGATACGAGGTTGAGCGACGAATGCGCAATTATAGCTGGCCACAGGCTTCGCCAATGCAGCGTCAAATAAGCCAATACAGCACCTATGACCGTTGTCTGAGCAATTCCGATCCATCCCTGGTAGAAGTGTCCCAGACCAAATATGACTGAGGACGATATGACGGGACCCCAACGGCCTCCGAAAATAATCTGGAAACGGGTTAGCAAAAAACCCCGGGCAATCAATTCTTCATAAACACCGATAAATAGCAGCAAGCCTAAAAGCCCGGGGAGTGGCATGTCCTTGCTCAACCTTTCGGAGATTTCGCCGAGCCCTTGTATATGGTCTTCCAACAGATTCGGGTTTAGCATCAGGATCAAACCCATAAATAGTAAGTTTGCGCAGAAACAAACTAGAAATGCATAAAAGGCTTCAATAATGTTCCAAGCCCTAAGCTGATCTAGACCTAAATCTCTCCAACTCTGGCCGCGGTAAGCGAGGAGCATACGTAGTAAGGCAAGGGTTATCAGTCCCTGAAAAACAAGCAATACTGGTGCTCCAAAATCGCTCATTGGAACGGGCACTGTATATCTTACTGTCACTGCAGGCACTGCTAGAAATACGAATAGCAGCGCGATATCGATCCAAGCTTTAAAGTAAGTCAATTGTATATTTTGAGTCGGAATTAAGCAGCTAACGACAAGTGGTCAGAAAGCTTTGGTTGGCCACCCCGGGTTTCCGAATTAGCGTCCAGCCTTGCCAATGACGATTACATCGAAATCTGTGACATAGACGAATACGGATTTTCAAGCACGAATATAGGCTTCTGTTTTCCTTAAGTCCTGCTATTAGCATGGCTTCTCCTAATTATCCCTCGCTGTTCAAAAACAGACTAATAAATTTGAAGGCCAACGACTTATAAGTTTAGGAACGTCACGATTTTAACGTATACAGTAGGTATTATTAAGCGGAATTTTTCAGCACGGTAGAGGTCTTAACTGCTAGTAATAGAGATAAGGAGAGATCTAAAAGTTATGACCTCCAGCATATCTTGCATCCCTATATCAAAGGAATCGGATGAAAACCCGAAAAAAGATATTTTCGAGCGGGCATTGGCGTTCGGTGTAGGGGAATGCCATTTCAAATTTGATCCGATATCCGGGCTTAAAGCGATAGTCGCGATCCATAGTACCCTCAGAGGTCCAGCACTAGGTGGTACCCGATGCTTGTCCTATCCGGCCGAAAGCTATGCAATCGTAGACGCCATGCGCTTGGCACAGGGTATGAGTTATAAAAGCGCATTTGCAGATTTACCTTATGGCGGAGGCAAAGCGGTACTCATCCGGCCTGAAGAGATAGCAGACCGGGATGCATACTTCGAATCTTATGGAGATTTTATTGAAAGTCTAAATGGTCGTTATATTACCGCTGTTGATGTTGGCACAAATGTCGATGATATGGACATCATTGTCCGTAGAACTCACCATGTTTTAAGTACTTCAGCAGGGTCCGGCGATCCCTCTTTGCATACGGCGCGGGGAGTACTGCGCGGTATATTGGCGGCGGTCAAAGTTCGCTTAAACCGGGATGACCTTGAAGGTATAAAAGTTGGTATCCAAGGTATTGGAAAGGTTGGCTGGGGCCTTGCCTATTTATTACATCAAAAAGGTGCTGACTTGGCTGTTAGTGATATCAATATTGAAGCGGTTCAACGTTGCGTTGATGAGTTCGGAGCGAAGCCGGTCGATACGGAGAAAATGATCGATTGGGATTGTGATGTTTTGTCTCCGTGTGCGTTGGGAGGTGTCATCAACGCCAATACGATTAATCGCATCAAGGCAAATATTATTTGCGGTGCAGCGAATAACCAACTGATTACAGATCATTACGGCGACATGCTTCACCGTAAAAATATCTTTTTTGTGCCAGATTTCGTGGTCAATGCCGGCGGATTGATTCATGTTGTCTATGGCTCCAGCGCTGAAGCAGATACCAGAATTGCTTCAATTTACGATTCTGTTATTGGTATATACCAGCGCTCTACAGTATTAGGCGAACCCTGTTATAGAGTCGCCAACCATATCGCTGAACAAATACTGTCCGACTCGAAGAGGATCGTTGCCCAAGTGTGAAGATGAAAGCCACTGCAATATTGCAGTTTTTTGTTTAGTGGAGTACCAGTCCCTTGACAAGTCAAAACGTGAAAATAGTCAAGAAAAAACATACAGCATTTGTGCTGGATCAACAGCAGGTGCGTTCGAGTGTACATTTTAAAATTTTGTTTCATCAAATTTTGAATGCAGATGGACTGATAGTTGACAATCTACCGGAATTTGCCAGACAGTCGGAGCAACTTATCGCCCTTTATCGGGTTATGGTGAAAACTCGTTTATTCGATGAAAAAGCGGTATCGCTGCAACGCCGAGGACAACTCGGTACTTATGCTTCGTCCCTAGGTCAAGAGGCAATCGGGGCCGCTATTGGCAGTGCGATGGCAGAAGATGATGTACTGTTTCCCGGATACCGAGAATATGCAGCGCAATTTCTTCGTGGTGTGACCATGACCGATATCTTGTTGTATTGGGGTGGGAACGAACAGGGTATGAATTTTAAGTGGCAACAATATGATTTTCCTATTTGTGTTCCTATTGCAAGCCAAGCGCCACAAGCTGTTGGTGCGGCCTACGCTATGAAATTGCGTGATGAAAATCGAGTCGTTGTATGCGTTGTTGGAGATGGTGCAACCTCCAAAGGTGATTTTTACGAGGCCATCAACGCGGCAGGAACCTGGGGGCTACCTATTGTTTTTATTATCAATAACAATGGCTGGGCGATTTCTATGCCCCGCGAAGCACAAACTCGGGCGAAAACGCTCGCTCAAAAGGCCATCGCTGCAGGCTTTCCAGGTGAACAAGTAGACGGCAATGATGTGATTATTCTTAAACATAGAATTGGGCAGGCGTTGTCTAAGGCTCGGTGTGGTGCCGGGCCTACTCTGATCGAAGCACTGACCTATCGATTATGTGATCATACGACGGCTGATGCTGCCAGTCGGTACCGTAGCGAGCATGAACTAAAAGAACAATGGCAATATGAACCTTTAAGAAGGTTGAAAAGTTATTTGCATAAAATCGGTTGTTGGTCGGATTTAGATGAACAAAATTTATTGGCGAGTTGCCATGAGCAAATCGAAAAGGCGGTAAATCAATACCTGGACACACCTTCGCAGCCACCCGAGAGCATGTTTGATTATTTGTACCAATCCATTCCGGCTTCGCTGAAAGAGCAGCGGAAATCGGTTATTCATTGGAGTAAGAACAGTGTCTGAAATTACTCTTGTTGATGCGGTCAATATGGGACTCGCTTCGGAAATGGAAGCTGATCCCAATGTTGTCGTCTTTGGCGAGGATGTTGGAGTCAATGGTGGGGTGTTTCGAGCGACCGCGAATTTACAAAAACGATTTGGTTCGCAACGTGTGTTCGATACACCGCTTTCGGAAACCCTGATTGCGGGTATGTCGGTGGGGATGGCAGTGGAAGGGCTTAAACCTGTCGCTGAAATACAGTTTATGGGTTTCGTTTATTCTGCCATCGATCAATTGATCAACCACGCTTCTCGAATTCGTAATAGAACTCGTGGAAGACTCAGTTGTCCGATGGTGCTTCGTGTTCCTTTCGGTGGCGGCATCCACGCACCTGAACACCATTCTGAAAGTACTGAAGCGATTTTTGCTCATATTCCAGGGTTGCGGGTCGTTATCCCTTCTTCTCCCAGTCGAGCCTATGGTCTGTTATTGGCGGCAATAAGAGATCCAGATCCGGTTATTTTTATGGAACCGATCAGGGTTTATCGACTTGTAAAACAGGAGGTGGCAGATAATGGTGAAGCACAACCACTGGATGTCTGCTTTTTGCTCCGAGAAGGAACCGATGTCACGTTAGTCTCCTGGGGCGCGATGATTCAAGAAGCTATGACAGCTGCCGAGAAGTTGGCTGAATCCGGTGTTAACGCTGAGGTCATCGACGTCGCAACGATCAAACCGTTGGATATGCAAACCATTCTAGACTCGGTTGCGAAAACAGGTCGTTGTGTGATTGTCCATGAGGCTGCTAGAACCTGCGGGGTCGGTGCCGAAATAGCCGCGCAGCTATCAGAACAGGGCCTGATGAGCTTGTTTGCCGCAGTTGAACGGGTCACCGGATATGACACGGTTATGCCACTATTTAATCTGGAAAAAGAATATATGCCCGGCGTTGATCGAATTATTACAGCAGTTAAAAGAACGTTAGAGGGATAATGGACTACTTTAAATTGCCTGATCTGGGGGAAGGATTACAAGAAGCTGAAGTCATAGAGTGGCATGTTTCAATTGGAGAGGCAGTCAAGCAGGACCAAACGTTGGTTTCAGTAGAAACCGCTAAGGCTATCGTTGACCTTCCGAGCCCTCAGGACGGTAGGATTCTTAAGTTCTATGGCAAAGCGGGTGATATTATTCACGTTGGAGATCCGCTGGTTGAGTTTGAATCCAAAACTGCACCTGAATCCGATACCGGAACTGTTGTCGGTAAAGTCGAAATTGGTGATGCTGTCGTCACGGAAAGGCCAATTACGGAGAGCCATAGTTCCGTATCCGGATTTAAAGCAACGCCAGCCGTCAGAGCACTGGCTAGCCGTTTTAAAGTCGACCTTGCCATGGTTAAACCAAGTGGCAAAGACAATATCATCACCGCGGATGACGTCCAACGCGTAGCCAAAGTGATTAAAAAATCCGGTGAAATGGTGCCGCTAAAAGGTGTTCGTAGAACCATGTCCCTAACCATGGGTCAGGCGAACAGAGAAGTTGTTCCCGTTACAATCAGCGACGATGCCGACATCAATTCGTGGAAAATACACGAAGATATTAGCGTACGTCTGATTAGGGCGATTGCTGTTAGTTGCAAAGCTGAGCCTTCACTCAATGCCTGGTTCGATAACCATGCCATTGCCCGTATACTCCACAAAAATGTTGATCTTGGAGTTGCTGTCGACACCGACCATGGGTTATTCGTCCCGGTACTCAGGGATGTTGTGAATCGGGATCCAGTTGATTTGAGAAAAGGATTGAATGCGATCAAGGAAGCCATTAAGTATCGCTCGATTCCACCTGAAGAAATGCGTGGAAGCACTATAACTCTGTCTAATTTCGGAACATTCGCTGGCCGTTATGCAAATCCAGTGATTGTTCCGCCGACAGTCGCCATTCAAGGGGCCGGTAAAATCAGAGATCAGATTGTGCCCGTCGGAGGTCAACCAGAAGTGCATAGAATTCTTCCGCTCTCACTCACGTTTGATCACCGGGCTGTCACGGGCGGAGAGGCCGCTCGCTTTTTGGCCACTATGCTAAACGACCTGGGATTACCTGACTAGTATCTGGGCGGTACACATGGATAGCGATGACTTTTTCCAGAAATACATGCCGGGCGATGTTTGTTTCGGTTGTGGACATGAAAATCCTCATGGCTTGAAAATTAAAAGTTTTTGGGAAGATGACGAATGCGTTTGCATTTGGCAGCCGGAGGCAAAACATCAAGGCTGGCCGGGACTGACTTGCGGCGGCATTATTTCCACCCTGATTGATTGTCATTGCATGGCTTCGGCTATGGCGACTGCTATCAGAAATGAAAATCGACCGCTTGGTACAAAGCCCGAGTACCGGTTCGCCACTGGCACTCTGAATATCAAGTTTTTGAAACCGACTCCCCTTTTATCACCCACCATATTACGAGCTAAGGTAGTCCATATCAAAAAGGAGCGTATTTACACGTTGCGATGCTATTTGTACGCAGAAAACGAAATAACTGTGAAAGCCGACGTGACCGCTTTTTTGGTTAGGGCGTTTGGAAAAGATTAAACTATCAAGATTAGATAATATAAGGTTTCGCGTTCATAGTAGCGCAAAGGGTGCATGGTGGGCTATGTTACCTTTAGCGAAAGGTATCCCTTTTCGGCTTGAGAAATGAAAAAACAGGATTCTAATTGCGCAACTGTTGCAGCTAGTATGTCCAAACAACGGGGTTGTTAACGATGAAAGCCATGGTTTTGTCAGAGATTATGCCTGTCTCACCAGGAAACTACCCGTTACGATTGATGGATGTGCCCGACCCGACTCCCAGTGCTGGACAGATTTTGATTAAAGTGTGGGTCTGCGGGGTTTGCCACACCGAACTGGATGAAATTGAAGGGCGTTTGGCTCCTCCCGTCTTACCACTAATCTTAGGACATCAGGTTGTCGGTTCTGTTGTCGATCTGGGCGAGAATAGTAGCCTTCACCAATTAAATGACCGAGTTGGGGTCGGTTGGATCGATTCCGCCTGTGGTGATTGTTGCTATTGCCGTACTGACCGAGAAAATCTGTGTGCTCAATATCGCGCCACCGGTTTTGATAATAATGGTGGCTACGCACAGTTGATGACAGTAGACGAACGATTTGCTTTTGCGCTTCCTGCTTCAATGACCGATACTCGGGCGGCCCCGCTACTTTGCGCAGGCGCTATTGGGTTTAGGTCTCTGCGCCTAACTGCCCTGAACAACGGAGAGAGGTTGGGGCTGACGGGTTTTGGTGGTTCGGCACATATGGTTCTACAGATGGCCAAACATCTTTTTCCAGATTCTCCAGTCTATGTTTTTGCCCGTAACCCGGAAGAGAGAGAATTTGCATTACAGCTTGGTGCTGTATGGGCGGGGGATACTAAAGAAAAGTCGCCTCAGTCACTCCATGCCATTATCGATACTACACCTGCCTGGCTTCCCGTTGTTGAAGCCATGGATCGGTTGGTGCCGGGTGGGAGGCTGGTCATCAATGCGATCCGCAAGGAAACGAGTGACCAATCGATATTACTGCAATTGAACTATGCACAGCATCTGTGGCGGGAAAAAGAAATCAAGTCGGTTGCCAATGTGACTCGATTCGATGTCCAAGAATTCTTAAAACTGGCTGTCCAAATGAACATTAATCCAGAAGTCGAATGTTATCCTTTGGTCGAAGCCAATCGAGCGCTGATCGATTTAAAGACAAAGCAAGTCTGTGGTTCGAAAGTGCTGCTCGTCGAGCATTAATCCCTTTTTGAGTAGATGCCGAGTTTTTGTATAGAGGGACATCATCGTACATTTTCTGGGGCAATGAATTCGCAATGTTAAACCGGTTCGACTAAGGACCATCCAGCAAGATGAACTTCGATGGCTTAAACAGTGTTTCCAGTTTAATCAATTTTGGATAGAAAATTCGATTAGTCTACACATGCGATTTGATCCAAATCTCAGTAGTTTATCTCTAGGCTTTTTCTTTCACAATGGGGTTAATCTGTTGGTTCGATATGGACTGTAACATCATGGATATTTAAGGTGTCTGCGAGAATTGTTTCGATTTCGTCGGCAATATGATGGGATTTTTCCGTCGACATTTTCGGGTCCACCGAAACGATGACATCCGCTAGGATTTCTGATTCCACCAAACGCGATCGAACCTGACGAACTTCCTTAACGCCTGGAACACAGCGGATCGTTTCCGCAAGCAAATGGGGGGCGACAGCGGCTTTGTCCACTAGGATTGGGATCGCTCTGCGGAATAAATCAAAGGCTAAATAGAACACTAAAACAGATACTAGCAAAGCGAATATCGTATCCAAAATTGGGTAGCCATGGGCAGCGAGCTGCCAACCGAAAATAACTGCGATAGTCGTAAATACGTCGCTGAAGGTGTGGTGAGCATCTGCTCTTAATAAACTAGAATCCAGCCTACGGGACCAATAGTTTTCCCAGGTGGCTAAGCAGATATTCAATGCCAAAACCCCAAGCATAACACCCAATCCCCATGTTGTATGTTGAACTATTTCACCGACCCTATCGATCGCTCTTAACGCTATTTCGACTGCCATGACGGAAAGGAGGGTTGCCAAAATAAAAACTGCTAAGGTTTCGAATTTTCTATGTCCATAAGGGTGGTCGGAATCGGCTGGACTGGTGGAAAGTTTTGAGATAATCAAGGCTACAACATTATTCGCAACGTCGGTCAAAGAGTGCAGAGCATCGCTTAAAATGGCGTTCGATCCGGCGGTAACTCCGACTGTGGCTTTTGCAATCAAAACGAGTAAATTCACAAATCCTTCGACTAACAAAATATTGCGAACCTTTTTATGAGTTTCGCTTATCCTCTGATTTTTAGTCGAGGGGTATGGTGGAGCTGTTTGGTCGTTTGACATTCTTTGTTTTTCGATTCAGATTTTACAGAAGGCGTTTAATTTGACTATACAGGGGTCTGAAACCTGATTCGATTGAATCATTTAAATCAGTTTGTAGATCTACCTATGCGACCACAAATTGTTGGGACATGAAGGAGCAGGATTAGTCAGATAGTAATCCAAAAATATGATGATTCCCAGGGATTTTGTAAGGGACCTTCCAAATGCTCTGTAGTAGCATTGCCCGTGTAATTATTGGAGGGGTATTCGACAAAAAACAGCATCATTTGATCCAGGTCAACTCTTACTATTTGACTTTGCTTACCATGCACTGGAGTAAACAATTTTTGTGTAGTGCAGGCAAGTCGTCGAAAATGCTTTAGTTATGACTGTAACTTGCTTCCACATTTCGGTGAATCCGACAATGGGAAAAAACTCTATTTTCGAAAACCGAATATAAACCTTAAAGAAGGTAATAAAAATGCGAAATTGGAAAAAAGCTATTTTATTTTTAGGGGCGGGTGCGGCTAGTTTACTTATCATTTATACCGTATTCCATTTCGTATTTTTAGATCTTTTCGTCGATCTCTGGTGGTTTCAATCACTCCAATACGAAAGCTACTTCTGGCTTCGGCTATTTTATCGATTTCTCATCGGTGGTGGATTCACGCTAGCCTTATTCCTCATATTTTTCTTTCATTTTTGGATAGCGTCGAGTTATTTGGGAGTTAATGAGGAATCTACGCTAAAACCTGGATTGCAAAAAGCACTTTATATTTTTAAAAACAAATCGGTTAAATTTTACACGCCTTTAGCACTGATTCTAGCGGTGGTGGTCGCTCTTCCCCTTTATTACGAATGGGAATCAACATTGATGTTTTTATTCGGTTCTGATTCAGGTTTTAAAGATCAGGTATACGGTAACGATGTTAGCTTTTATTTGTTCGATTATCCTGTCTTCCAACTCATCCAGAAAGAATTACTCATAACAGCGGTCTTAATATTCGCCTTTGTTGCTGTACTCTATTTTGTAGAACACCGCCGACTAGCGAGCGAAACTCAAGACTACCCGTTGGGCGCGAAGATACACCTGTCGATTCTGTGGGGATTTGTTGTGTTGTTTGTCGTATGGGGCTTTTTGTTGGACCGTTTCAGCCTCCTTCAGGAAAGTCTTCACGAACCCGTCTTCTTTGGTCCTGGGTTTATAGAAATTCGCTATTATCTTCCGCTAATTTGGTTGTCGATTTTTGCATTTTTGAGCATTGCAGCTTCGGCTTTGGTCGTGGTGTTCCGACAAAACAAAATTTCCATGGCTGTTTTAATTATTTCAATGATTTCCCTGGTCGGAGCGGTTGGATTACGAAATATAACGACTATCCCTAATCTAATCGAACGGTTTATCGTTACACCGAATCCGGTTAAAGCTGAAAAACCTTTTATGAAACATAATATCGAGGCTACGCTGCACGCATATGCCCTTGATGATATTGAAACCATCGATTTCAAAGTAACATTGGCGCCTGAATTCGACCTTGCACAGCAGATTGATGAAGAGCATCTTCAAAATATTCCTGTTTGGGATCGACAGTTACTGAAGGACGTCTATCAGCAACTACAGGGAATTCGGCCTTATTACCGTTTTGACAGTGTTGATGAAGATCGCTATGTAATCGAAGGTGAAAAAATCCAAGTCAATATAGCCGCACGGGAATTAAATATAGATAAGCTCCCCAAGGAGGCGAAAAGTTGGGAAAATCAATATTTGCGTTATACCCATGGTTACGGAGCTGTGATAACGCCCGCCGCCCAATCGGGCGGAAAACCAATGGATTGGTATCTCCGTGATCTCAATCTACATACTAATGTTGGTTTAACGACAAAAACACCGGATATATATTATGGTTTGGAAAGTTTGAAACGCGCAATCGTGCCGAACGAACTAGTTGTTGTCGGGCTTTCGGGAACCCGTTCCGAACCTATGCAAAACTATGAAGGGAAAGGGGGTGTACCCATTCCTTCATTATTTAGGAAAATGCTGTTTGCCTTTTACTTTAATGATGAAAAAATCTTTTTTTCCACCAATATCAATACTCAGAGCAAAATACTTTTCCGTCGCAATATCAAACAACGCATTGCCACCTTGGCACCCTATTTAGCGTTGGACAGTGATCCCTATCTAGTCCTGACTCCGAGCAGATTTTACTGGGTACAAGATGCTTATACCTTTTCCGATCAGTATCCGGTATCCAAGCATAGTCACTATCAGTTTGAGGACAATCCGGGAGTACGTTCAAAGGCTCGTTTCAACTACATCCGCAACTCCGTTAAAGTGGTTGTGGATGCATACAATGGGACCACAAGTTTTTATATTTCGGATCCGAATGACCCTATTATCAAAGCATACAGCAGCGCTTACCCAGGCGTATTTAAAGATTTGAATGAGATCCCCAGTGAAATACAAACTCATTTGCGGTATCCGAGAGATCTTTTTTATATTCAGATGCAAATATATGCCAAATATCATCAGGTCGAACCGGCGTTATTTTATCAACAAGCGGAGACTTGGGATTTTCCTTTAGTTGGAAAAAAGGATATGAAGCCTTATTATTTGACAACGAAATTGAAAAGCTGTGCGAACATGGAAGAATTCGTGCTCATTGCTCCAATGACCCCGATTCGACGGGATAATCTGAGTGCTCTTGCGATCGCGGGATCAGCAACGCTTAAAGATTGCGGCGCAGGGTACTTACCGAAAATTGCTGTTTACAAATTTGATAAAGACATCCAGGTCAACGGCCCATCACAGGTTAGTGCACTGGTAGATCAAAATCCGGAGATATCGAAACAATTTACGCTTTGGGACCAACACGGATCAAATGTCGTTATTGGAAGGATGATTGTATTGCCGGTTGGAAATTCCATTCTTTATGTTGAACCTGTTTATCTCATATCAGCAACTGAAACCAAGATTCCAGAATTGGTTCGTATTATTGTGGCTATGGGTAGTGATGTGGTGATGGAAAAAACATTGAAAGAAGGATTTAAAAAGCTGGAGGCAAAACTTAGAACCAAACCACAATAGTAAGGTTAATACCATTGTTAGCTTACCAGTTTTGTACGTGGGAATGTGATGTCGTATTTCTCCAGCGTATATTTTCGAAATGTGCCAATCGTACGGCCAACCATACTTTCTCACGTGCCTTGAATAAGAATACGCTTGTGGTTCCTCGCTACGGAGCCTTGTGAGCAATAGGGGCTAAGAGTAGTATATTTTTGGGGACTGCTGACTTGGGAGAAGGTATGACAGAATCTTCGACACGAACACCAAGCCTGGTTGCAAGGGATGATTTTCCAGTATTGTTCAAAGTGCTTCAAGAAGCTGGATATGACCTGGTGGGTCCAACCGTGTGTGATCATGCTATTGTCTACGAAAGCATAGGTGGTGTTGACGATCTTCCTATTGGCTGGACAGACGAGCAAGAAGCCGGTTCCTATCGGATTAAACCTCGAAATGATAAGGCTCTTTTTGGCTTCAATGTCGGTCCCCATTCGTGGAAAAAGTTTCTCCATAGGCCATCGATTAGTCTGTGGAAAGCTCATAAGAAAGAATCAGGCTTTGTCGTTTCTGTTACAGATGAATTAGTTCCGAAGCAGGCTTTTATTGGTGTTCGATCATGTGAGCTTCACGCCATTGCTATCCAAGATCGTGTACTCATGGGTGATTGTTTTGTTGATTCGAGTTACGCTGCAAGGCGACAAAATATCTTTACGGTCGCTGTGCAATGCACCCAAGCGGGTGGGACCTGTTTTTGTGTATCAATGAACAGCGGTCCGAAAGCGGACAACGGGTATGATTTAGCGGTTACTGAATTAATTGACGGGGACTATCATCGGTTCTTGATAGAGTCTGGATCGGACGCAGGGGATGAAATCTTGTCTCAGGTTCCGGGGGTAGCAGCAAACCAACACGATTACGATCAAGCCGAGCGGGCAATTGCTAGTGCAGCAAGTCAGATGGGGCGCCATCTAGATACTACTGACATCCGAGATTTGTTATATCGTAATACCGAAAACAATCATTGGGAAAAAATTGCGGAACGGTGTTTATCTTGTACGAATTGTACAATGGTGTGTCCAACATGTTTTTGTACGACGGTAGAAGATGTCACCGATCTTGAAGGAGAAATAGCGGAACGTGTCCGGCATTGGGATTCCTGTTTTAACGCCAATTTTTCGTTTCTTCATGGGGGTGTCGTCAGGCAATCAACAGCATCTCGATATCGACAGTGGATGACCCATAAGCTAGCGTCCTGGCAGGATCAATTTGGGAGTTCCGGGTGTGTTGGTTGCGGTCGTTGTGTGAGTTGGTGCCCAGTTGGTATTGATATTACTGAGGAAGCCAATGCGATTCGCCGCAGCGATTTGGGCGGAAAGACACCGACAATCGTTGAGCCATAGTAGTGGAAAACCTAGAACGTTTAATTACTGAGCACTCTTTTTTTAAAGGCATGAAGAATGAGCATATTCGGTTGTTGACGGGTTGTGCTTCGAATGTGCGGTTCCCAAAAGGTTCTTATATTTTCAGGGAAGGAGAAACGGCGAATACTTTTTATGGTATTCGGGCTGGAAGGGTTGCTTTAGAGATTTATTCGCCAGCACAGGGCCCACTTCAGATCGATACGCGTAAAAGTGGGGGAATTTTAGGTTGGTCTTGGATCGTTGCCCCTTATCGATGGTACTGTGATGCTAGAGTTATTGAGGATGTGCGGGCTCTCGCGCTTGACGGTGCGTGTCTGCGTGGCAAATGCGAGAAAGACAAGAACCTTGGATATGAACTATATACCCGGTTTATCCCTCTCATGCACCGTAGTTTAGAAGTCACTCGTTTGCAATTGATGGATGTTTATGGATCCCAATAATCGTATGCAAACAACTTTCCCATCGAATGGTGTTGGTTACCCGATGGTTCCGATGCCGTGCTCGATTATGCAGTTTCAACCTGAAACGTCGGATACATTTACATTGACCCTCGATGTATCAGGGCTTAAAGGCGGCCTAAGATTTAAGCCAGGCCAGTTTTGTATGCTTTATGTGTTTGGTGTGGGTGAAGTCCCAATTTCGATAAGCGGTGATTCCAATGCTTCAACGGAGCTACAACACACAATTCGGGCTGTGGGAAATGTAACGCGCTCGATGCAGAAATTAAGGCAAGGCGATATGTTGGGTGTTCGGGGTCCATTTGGAACGCCATGGCCGGTTCGGGAAGCACAAGGCCAAAACATCATGATAATCGCGGGTGGTATCGGATTAGCCCCACTTCGTCCTTTGATATACCACATTCAAAGGCATCGAGATGATTTTGGCCAAATCAATATTTATTATGGCGTTCGTTCGCCAAGTGATCTGCTTTTCACCAATGAGTTGCAGGAATGTAAAAGTCGGTTTGACATCGATTATTCATTAACCGTCGACCATGGAACCGGTTGTTGGAAAGGTAATATTGGTGTGGTGACACAATTACTAAAAGAGTTCGATTGCCAATCCGATAAGACAATTGCGGTGCTTTGTGGTCCAGAGGTTATGATGCGTTTTTCGACACGTGAACTGAATAATCTCGGTATCGACGATGAGCGGATTTTTTTATCTATGGAACGCAACATGCAGTGCGCTACTGGATTTTGTGGGCATTGTCAGTATGGTCCGGAATTTATTTGTAAGGACGGTCCGGTATTTCGATTCGATAAAATTAAAGCCTTTTTTTCGGTCCGTGAAATATGAATCGATTGGCCAACTAAAATTTCCTGCCAGGTCCGGTAGTGAGGTGTTGCCAAAGCTTATGGATACAACACGCGTATTGTCGCCAGCCTTCGATAAAAAAAGGGTGAGGAATGCAGGCTAGAGGACTCCCGACGCTCGCGGTATGGAAGTTTGCTTCTTGCGATGGGTGCCAGCTCAGCCTTTTGGATTGTGAGGACGAACTGTTAGCGGTTGCGTCTGAAATCCGGATTGCACAATTTATGGAGGCATCTCGCGCACAGATCGAAGGTCCTTTTGATTTGTCACTCGTTGAAGGTTCGATCACAACACCACAGGATGTCGAACGAATTCAGAAAGTCAGGCAGCAGTCAAAGGTGGTGATTTCGATTGGCGCATGTGCGACGTCAGGTGGTATTCAGGCGTTGAGAAATTTTCGTGATGTGGGTGAGTTTATGTCCATCGTTTATGCGAATGTAGCGTATATCGACACCTTGGCGACATCTACTGCAATTTCAGACCATATCCAGGTTGATTTTGAGTTGCGCGGTTGCCCGGTGGATAAACGGCAGTTGTTGGAGGTGATCAATGCCTACTTGAATGGACGAAAACCCAATATTGCGTCCCATAGCGTGTGCGTTGAATGTAAGTTGCGTGGGACAGTGTGCGTGATGGTGGCCCAAGGTATAGCATGTCTGGGGCCGATAACCCAGGCAGGTTGCGGGGCATTATGCCCGGCTTATGATCGTGGGTGTTATGGCTGTTTTGGTCCACAGGATACCTGTAACACTGATTCGCTTGCTAGAACCTGGTTGAGCAAGGGGAAAAAACCCGTGGAAGTGGAACATGTTTTTCACAGCTTTAACGCTGCGTTGGAACCTTTTTCGAGTGCGGGGGAAAAGTATGGTTGAAACCATCAATGTGGATTACTTGGCCCGAGTGGAGGGTGAAGGTGCACTGACTATACGGTTCAAGGGCGATCAAGTTGAGGACGTCAAATTGCGTATTTTCGAACCGCCCAGGTTTTTCGAAGGATTCCTGCGTGGAAGGTCTCAGGAGGAAGCGCCCGATCTTACGGCGCGGATTTGTGGCATCTGCCCGGTCGCCTATCAGATGAGTGCTTGCCACGCGATTGAGGATGCACTGGATCTAAGGGTTGACGATACGCTGCGTCGTCTGCGCCGATTACTTTATTGTGGTGAGTGGATTGAAAGTCACTGTCTGCACATGTTTTTGCTACATGCACCGGATTTTCTGGGGTATCAAGATGCAATCTCGATGGCTAAAAGCCATGGTTCATTGGTAAAGCGTGGTTTGCGAATGAAAAAAGCTGGAAACGCAATTGTCCGTATTGTTGGTGGTCGGGAGGTTCACCCGATCAATGTTCGGCTAGGTGGTTTTTATCGTGCCCCAAGTGTTAAGGAATTGGAATCGCTGATACCCGAACTAAGTTGGGCGTGCGAAGCTGCTCTGGAGACCGTTAGGGACTTTTCGACCTTTGATTTCCCGGCTTTTGAACGCGATTACGAATTTGTGGCGTTGCAACACCCTGAGGAGTATCCGTTTTGCGAGGGCCGTATCGTGTCCAACAAAGGGTTGGACATTCCCATTAACGCCTACGATGATCATTTTGAAGAACAGCAGGTGCCTCATTCGACGGCGTTGCACTCTATTATCCGAAATCGCAGTGAATATTTCTGCGGTCCGTTGGCCCGCTTTAATCTTAACTATGATAAATTATCAACGGCTGCGCGCCACGCTGCTGAATCGGCCCGTTTTAGTGTGCCCTGCTTAAATCCGTTTAAGAGTCTGCTAGCAAGGGCTGTCGAAGTTGTGCAAACTTTCGATGAGGCTTTGTCGATTATTCAATCGTACACGCCGCCAGAGCAAGCGTACATGGAAGTTTCGAAAAAGCCAGCAACGGGTTTCGGTTGTACCGAAGCACCACGTGGCATTCTGTACCATCGTTATCGACTGGATGCTGAAGGATTGATTCAGGATGCTCAGATCATCCCTCCCACCTCGCAAAATCAAAAGTCGATAGAAACCGATCTTTATGCAATTGCACCGCAGTTGGCAGCGATGCCCCATGACGATGCAACCTGGCTAGCCGAACAAACCGTGCGGAATTATGATCCCTGTATCTCGTGTTCGACTCATTTTTTAAAGCTTAAGGTTGAACGAAGCTGATGTTGGGAGAGGTTCTGGTTATCGGTTTTGGACAACCTGTAGCGGGTGACGATGGAGTTGGAATTGCTGTGGTTCGCGAACTTAGTCAAAAGCCTTGGGCTAAATCGGTAGAAATTCGAGAGATGACCGATCCACTTCGATTGATAGATTTGTTCGATTCGGGTCAGCGGATGATTCTGGTAGACGGTATCGTCGGCAAAAACATTAGCGGTACGGTTCTCAGTATTAACTCGGCCGATTTAGCCGATGGAAAGGTTAATCCTGTTTCCAGTCATGGTGTCAATGTCGCCCAGGTTATAGAGCTTGCACAGGTTGTGGCGGAGGATAATTCATTTCCTGAAATTCAAATTGTAGGGATCACAATCAAGCCGCCAGTTAGATTTACAGACCAAATGTCGCCAGAGGTGACGGCAGCGATCCCGAAAGCTGTTATGAAAATTCGTACCCTTCTTGAAGTGTAATCATGCATGAGTCATCGCTTGCAAAACAAATTCTGTCCGCTGTAATTGAACGGTTAGGGTCTCAAGACCAACGAAAAATCAGTAGGGTATCAGGTTGGGTCGCCGAAACAGAGTCGCTGACACTGGAAGCCTTGCAGTTCCATTTTTCAGCGCATGCTCGGCAAACATCCGCTGAAAATGCGATTCTGGATCTGGAGTTAGTTCATGTGCGCGCACGATGTAACGATTGCAATTGTGAATATAAACCAGAACACCACCTCACCTTGTGTCCGGAATGCGGTGGTGTTGATGGCATATTGCTATCCAATACCGGTATTGGAATCGATACTATTGAGCTTGAATAGGTGATGCAACGGCTTGCGTTAAATATCTATGGCATTGTGCAGGGCGTTGGTTTCAGACCCTTTATAAAGAATCTTGCCGACCAGTACGAATTAAGCGGCTGGGTGCAGAATACGTACGATGGTGTGTACATTGAAGTACAGGGTTTGAGGCCGTCTGTAGATAAATTTCTCGGATCAGTGCGACAACTACCACCCACACAAGCCAAAATCCACCGCATTGATATTCGTGAAACCACGGTTGATAAAATCCAATCGTGCAAGATCGATTTTAGAATTAGAGAGAGTGTTCAGAGTAAATCTGTAACCTCAACCTTATCACCCGATATTGCGATTTGTGAACAGTGCCTCGCTGAAATACGGTCACCAACTTCACGTCGATACCGATATCCCTTTACTAATTGTGCACACTGTGGCCCCCGATACTCGATTACCATAAGGTTTCCTTACGATCGAGAGAATACCTCCATGCGTTTTTTTAAAATGTGTGCATTGTGCCGCAGTGAGTACGAAAACCCCAAAGACAGGCGCTATCATGCTCAGCCAATTGCCTGTCCAGTTTGTGGGCCTCAAGTGCAGTTTATGGCTAGAAATGGTACCGTGCTAGCAGCGGGTGACAATGCCCTGAATCAAGCGATCAAGGCCATTTGTGAGGGGAAAATTATTGCGGTAAAGGCATTGGGCGGTTTTCAGCTTTGTCTGGACGCGAGTAATGAATCCGCTGTTAGGCTTTTGCGTAAACGCAAACAGCGTCCCGACAAACCCTTTGCGATTATGTGCAAATCCTTGGGTTCGGTAGTCGATTATTGCTCAGTAACCTCAAAAGAGCTTGATGTGCTAACGTCCAGCACAGCGCCGATCACGCTTTTGCGAAAAGTAATAGGTTTAACCTTGGCCGATGCGATTGCGCCGGGCAATCCACGTTTGGGTGTTGCCCTTGCTTATACGCCTTTGCACCATCTGTTGCTTGAAAATCTTACCTACCCAATAGTATGTACCAGTGGTAATCAAGCTGGCGAGCCGATGTGTATCGAAACTGATGAAGCTTTGACAAAGCTTGGTTTACTTGCCGATTATTTTTTAACAAACAATCGGCGGATCGAGCGTCCTCTTGATGATTCTGTGGTTCAGATTAATGACTCTGTTTGTCAGGTATTGCGTCGTGCACGAGGGTATGCACCTTTGCCGTTAATCTTGGCGGAAAAGAATCCGTGTGTAGTTGCATTGGGTGGTCATCAGAAAAATACAGTAGCTTTAGTGATGGATCAGCAACTGATATTAAGCCAATACATTGGTAATTTAGATTCGTATAAAGCAGTAGAATCCAGTCAATGGGCAGCCAAGGACCTAATTGATTTTTATGAGACAGCTCCGGACCGTGTGGCTTGTGACATGCATCCCGACTATTCGTCAACGCTAATTGCCAGGGACTTCGCTTTAAAATACAAAGTACCTCTGGAGATAGTCCAGCACCATCACGCGCATGCGGTTTCAGCAATGGCAGAGCATCAGCTTAGTGGTCCGGTTTTAGCTTTGTGCTGGGATGGGACAGGCTACGGTAGCGATGGTACGACTTGGGGTAGTGAAGCGCTGGTGTGCACCTATCGGGATTTTAGTCGTAAAGTTCACCTCAAGTCATTTGGCTTGCTGGGTGGGGAACAGGCGATTAAAGATCCGCGGCGCGTAGCGTTCAGTATGGCGTATCAGGTGTTTGGAGAGAAGATACCTGCCTATATTTTGGGTTTATTCAGTAAGGAAGAATTGGGGGTTTTTCAGGGGATGTTGGAAAAATCCTTTAATTGTCCGCGCTCAACCGCAATGGGCCGATTGTTTGATGCCGTGGCAGTACTATCAGGAATTCAAAGAAAATCGAGCTTTGAAGGTCATGCCGCCATGGCCGTGGAATTCGCTGCGGATAGAGAATTAGGCGTCAAAGGTGTTTATCCAATTCCGTTGTGTTCGAGTTCCGACGGAACGTATGTTGCCGATTGGCGTCCTTTATTATTTTCCATTCATGAGGATCGTCGGCGGCGTACACGCCCAGGAGTTATCGCTGCACGTTTTCACAATAGCTTGGCATCGTTGGCAGAAAATATTGCATTGAAAATCAATTTACCGAATGTCGTGTTGAGCGGTGGCTGTTTTCAAAATACCTTGCTAACTAAAAAAGTTAGCGCACGGTTGCGAAAGGCTGGCCTGGAGGTTCATAATCACTGTAATGTACCGCCGAACGATGGCGGTCTCGCCCTAGGGCAGGCGCTAGTCGTCGCCGCTCGGAGTCGTTCTGTTTGTAAAGAATAACCATGTGCTTGGGAATTCCCGGAAAAATCGTTTCCATCGTCAAAGCGCCACTGCGAATGGCTAAAGTTTCTTTTGGTGGGATACTTAAGGAGGTTTGCTTGGCCTATTGTCCTGAAGCTGAATTAGGGGATTATGTGGTCGTTCATGCAGGTTTTGCTATCAGTACCCTTGATGAAAAGGAAGCCCGGAAGACACTCGATTACTTTGACCAGATCGGTGATCAGCAGCCCAAGGTATCCTCATGAAATATGTCGACGAATTTCGAGATCCTTCCAGCAGCTTAAAATTGTCTGCAGCTATTGCAGATACGGTCAGTCGATCATGGTCCATTATGGAAGTCTGTGGCGGTCAAACCCATTCGATCGTGCGCCATGGTCTTGATAAACTCTTGCCTGACTCGGTTTCCCTGATCCATGGGCCGGGGTGTCCCGTTTGTGTAACACCCTTGGAAATGATTGATGCCGCAATACATCTAGCGTCACGCGTTGATCTGATTTTTTGCTCATTTGGAGATATGTTGCGTGTTCCTGGTACCAACCAGGATCTCCAGCAAGCTAAGGCAAAAGGGGGTGATGTTCGGATCGTGTATTCACCTCTCGATGCGCTTGAAATTGCCAAAAACAGTCCTACCCAGGAAGTTGTTTTTTTCGCGGTAGGATTTGAAACAACCGCGCCAGCGAATGCAATGGCCGTATATCAGGCACGTGAAAACGCAATTGACAATTTTTCCATCGTGGTTTCGCATGTGCTTGTGCCACCAGCGTTGCACACTATTTTGTCCCATTCTGATAACCAGGTTAATGGTATTCTGGCGGCTGGCCACGTGTGCACTATCATGGGCGAGGAAGAATACGTTCCAATTGCCAATCAATATGGTACTCCTATCATTGTGACGGGCTTTGAGCCGCTCGATATTCTACAAGGCATTTATCTGTGTATAAAACAATTGGAAAGGGGTCAGGCAAATGTAGTCAATCAGTATTCCCGTTCGGTTCGTCGCCATGGAAATACCGCAGCGAAGAATATGATCAATGAAATTTTCGAAGTTGTTCCAAGGTCTTGGCGGGGGTTGGGTAAGATACCCAAAAGTGGATTGGCATTGCGTGATAAGTACTCCGAATTCGACGCGATGCGAAAATTCAATATCAAGACCATTCCAGCTATCGAACCTGAATTCTGTATCAGTGGGCAGATTCTTCAGGGATTGAAAAAACCACCTGAATGTCCAATGTTTGGGACTGTTTGCACACCAGAACACCCCCTAGGTGCCACTATGGTGTCCGCTGAAGGGACCTGCTCCGCCTATTTTAAACATAGAATCCCACTTGGCGAATGTTCGGCGATATAAATTCTACGTGTCCAATTCCGATCGACCCAACTGAGATTATTTCTTTGGCGCATGGAGGGGGAGGGCGGTTGATGCAAGAGTTAATCGATTCTGTGTTTTATCCAGCATTCTCAAATCCTCTTTTGGATCAGCGTCACGATAGCTCCGTTGTCGATCTGAGTGGGTTGCGCCTTGCCCTGACGACCGACGCTTTTGTTGTCAGCCCGTTATTCTTCCCTGGAGGAGATATCGGTAAACTGTCGGTGTGCGGTACAGTTAACGATCTGGCAATGAGTGGAGCCAAACCGTATTTCCTTACGGCAAGTTTCATCCTCGAAGAAGGTCTTGCCAAAAGCGCCCTAAAGGCAGTCGTTTCGTCGATGCGTAAAGCTGCGGATGAGGCCGGCATTTCGATTGTTACCGGTGATACGAAAGTGGTTGATAAAGGTAAGGGCGATGGACTTTTTATTTCCACCACCGGCGTTGGTTTGGTTGCCCCGAGTCTTTCTATTCAACCGAGAAACGTCGAACCGGGAGATGCAATCATCATCAGTGGTGATATTGGGCGGCATGGGATTGCAATTTTGTCGGTTCGGGAAGGACTTTCCTTTGAGCAGGCATTGGACAGCGATTGTGCATCATTAAATTCTCTTGTTGAACACATACTTGAAGAATCTAAGGATGTTCATTGTATGCGTGATCTGACACGTGGTGGACTGGCGGCGGCTGTCAATGAAATCGCGAGGGATGCGATGGTTGGAATCGAAATTGATGAAACAGCCATTCCGGTTGTGGAGCCGGTTCGAGGTGCTTGCGAGCTGCTAGGACTGAATCCCTTGTATGTAGCCAATGAGGGCCGAATGATCGCCTTTATAAAAAGGGAGTCTGCAGATAAGATCGTAGCAGCGTGTAAAAACCACCCGCTGGGGTACGGTGCAGCATTGATCGGTCGCGTAACAGCGAGCCACCCCGGTACTGTTTTGTTAAACAACGGAATCGGTGTATCCACCGTACTAGATCTGCTCAGTGGGGAACAGCTTCCCAGAATTTGTTGATGCAATATACCTCAATGTTTGACTCAGCGATTGAAATATTCTAAAGGTTTTATTATTCATCCAGGAAGGACAGCGATAGGAGAAAGCGAATATTCATCAAAAGGATTTAAAAAATAAATTTATCTATAGCGCCGTCATTTTAAGATTATACAAATGGATATGGTGACCGTTAGGCTACGCATAAATCAGGAAACAGCACATGAATAAGAACGAAAAAACAAACTACATCGAATTCCCAGCAAAAAATATTAAATCGGCAAGAGCATTTTTCACTGCAGTATTCGGTTGGTCCTTTGTGGATTATGGCCCTGACTATACGGTTTTCACAGATGAAGGACTTAATGGTGGCTTTTATAAATCCAATTTGTCTAGCGCTACGGCAAACGGTAGTGCGCTTATGGTTTTCTATAGCAACGCGCTAGAGAAAACCCAGTTAAAAATAGCAAATGCCGGAGGTAAAACCATAAAACCCATATTTTCATTTCCCGGGGGTCGGCGTTTCCACTTTTGTGATCCTAATGGCAATGAATATGCTGTATGGTCGGATGTAAATCTATGACAAAGCATATTCCCTCAAAAGTAAAATAGTGTTTTTCGAGTAGAATAAATTCTATTTTTTTGCCGTTCACCCCTGTGGTTGACAACCCACAGGATCTTCCGTATCTTTTTTTTGAAAAAGGAATTTAACGAAATAGTTTGTACAACTCTATCTGGAATCGTAAATGAACGAAATTCGATTTAAATAAACCATGTCGACTATCGCCAACATAAAGTTGCTTGTTGCTAATAAGAGAAAGTACCTATTCGAATGGAAATTGGTCAATCACATCGTTGCAACCTTCTTTTTATTGGTAAGTCTGGAAGCAACATATTTATTTTACCGAAATGGTCAAGTTTTCACTGAAGAGTTTCTTCTTGATATTTATCTTACTCTTTCGGTAGTTTTGGTCACTGGAGCGGTCTGGCATTTGAAATCATACGGGACCGATCTTGAATCAGTCCACCTGGGTATGATGACAGGTATGACTCTGGGAATGCAGTCTGGAATGATGGTTGGAATAGTCCTTGGTGCAACCGATGGTTTTTTTGTTGGGGCATTGGTTACCATGGTTCTGGCGGCAATACTTGGCGCTATAGGCGGCACGTGTAGTGGTGTGGCTGGAATACTAGAAGGACTCATGGCGGGCAGCATGGGAGGCATTATGGGCGCGATGACAGGGACCATGTTGCTTGATGATTTATTTTGGTTTATGCCTCCGTTTATGATTCTTAACTTCATTATTATGATAGGGCTAATTTTTATGGTCTACAAAGAGGTGACCGAAAACAAAGGGATACTCCATAAATCTCCTCCTAGATTTGTGTACTTTTTTCTATTTAACTTGGTAGCATTGACCATTTTAATCCTCGTTGTCAATTTGGTCCCAGAAGGTAGTACTGGTGACCATGTTGGGATGCATCACTAATCCTAAACACTGCGCAGAATGCTAATTAGCCTGATGGCTTAATAAGGGTCTGTTTAGGACACCACCATATATGACTATATAGGGCTGGTTTAATTCTGGACCATTTTTGTCAATTACAGTAATTAATTCGCCTAAATGATCAATACATTTAATTTGATCAGGGGTACCTTTGTTTTGGCCACTATATTCGAGGTATTCGATTAATCGTAATCTGCAACGAGACTTGGAAATGAATAAGTATCTGCAAAACCTTATATTCTTGTGGCTTTCATCGGTTTAGGCGTTCTAATTGCCATTGTGTTGTTAGTAGGTCGTGAGCCTTTAAAACATGTCGGTACAGAAATGCCCAGAAAAACCGTCGAGGTTATTAACGCAAAGCATGTTCCATTTAGGGCGATGGTAACTGCTTACGGTAATGTGGAACCGACGATCACCCTGATTACTTTGGCCGAAGTTAGCGGCAAAATTAGTTTTTTGCATCCGGATCTTAAACAGGGCAATAGCATTGCGGCGGGAACGGTGGTATTGCGGATTGACCCGGAGGATTATGAAGTAACATTAAAGCAAACCCAAGCTGATCTAGCAGCTAATCAATCATCCTACAAGCAGTTACAAGTGGAGGAACGGACAACACATCGTTCGTTGAACTTGGCAAAGAAAAATCTTGAGGTAGGTGAAAAAGAATTGGAGCGAATCCGCAGTGTCTGGGAACGTAAAATGATTGCTCGATCAACTCTGGATTCAGAAGAACAGAAAGTCATTCAGCTTCGGCAGCAGGCATCAGAATTACAAGGTCAGCTAAATACATACGCCAGCCGCAAGGCTACGGTACAGGCTCAGATCACCCGTGCAGAAGAGCAGGTGAAAGTTCAAACAACTACACTGGGCCGTACCGCGATCACCTTGCCATTTAGTTCTCGCATTGGCGGCGTATCCGTCGAAAAAGGGCAGTATGTTAACGTCGGTACTACTCTGTTCGAAGCATTGGACATAAACGGTGTAGAGATTAATGCGCAGCTACCCATTTCCCAAATGCGTTCTCTGGTCAGTCATCTGGAAGGTAAAACCTTTGTAAGTTCGAGTATAGGTAAATCTCAGGAAATCCTTGCTAGATTGAACCTATCTGCGCGGGTGAGGTTGGTGGGGGATATGCCAGACGCTAGGTGGGAAGCTAAGGTGTTACGCTTCAGTGAGGCTATTGACCCTATTCGCCGCACTTTGGGTATTGTCGTGGGAATAGACCGGCCTTATGAAAAAATAATCCCTGGCCGAAGACCACCGCTCCTAAAAGGTATGTTCACTGCTGTAGACCTCTTCGCTCCACAGAGAGAAGCTCTGGTAATTCCACGTAGTGCGATACACCACGGCCGTGTGTATCTGGTCGATAAAGATAAGCGTTTGCAGATCAAGACCGTCGGAATCCAACAACAACAGGGCGACTTGGTGGTGATACGTAGTGGCTTGCAGGACGGAGACCAAATCATTATTAACGATTTAGTCCCGGTCATTGAAGGTATGCCATTGACCCCGATAGTGGCCAGTGATTACGAAAAGAGATTGGCCAAACGTGCCAGTGGAGTGGATTAGTCATGATTCGCTATTTCGCCAGTCATGAGACTGCGGCCAATATTTTGATGTTAGTTATCATACTGGCCGGATTGCTTGTTTTGCCCACACTGAATAAAGAAACCTTTCCTGAAATTGATACCAACAAGATAAAGGTTACTGTGGATTATCCGGGTGCGAGTACCGGCGAAGTGGAAGAAGGTATATGCAATCGACTGGAAGATGCGACCGACGCAATCAGTTTTTTAGAAGAACAACGTTGTGAGGCACGGGACAATATTGGCAGTTTAACCCTGGACATGCAGGAAGAAGGGAACATCCAACAATTCCTGAACGACGTCAATGCAGCCGTGGACGGTATTACCGATTTTCCAGATAATGCTGAAGAACCTGTTGTTGAGGAATTGGGACGCACGAAGCCGGTAGTTAGTGTGGCCATTAGTGCGGATCTGGCCCAACCAGAATTGAAAGCCCTGGCCGAGTATTATCGTGATCGGCTGTTGTCCTTGCCGGAAATACCCATAGTAACGGTCTCTGGTTTTTCTACCCATCAACTTAGTGTATTGATCAAACCGGATAGTCTGCGCCAGTACCACCTAAGTATTGAAGATATCGCCGATCGTATTAAAAATCAGTCCTTGGATATGCCTGCCGGTACTCTGGATACCGATGAACGGACTTACCAAATTCGATTCATGAATGAGCGTCGCACGGTGAACGAACTGGCAGATCTGATAATCCTTGATAATGTCAATGGCGCCCAACTTCGATTGGGTGAAATATCCCGCATTGTAGATGATTTTACCGACGAGGAAATGCGGACAGATCTGAATGGAAAGCCTGCGGCAACCTTGAAAATTAGTAAAAACCTCACGGACGATACCCTCACGGTATTCAATGCGGTACAGACATTTGTTAATGCTGAAAATGCCCGCCTACCCGAAAGCACTCGATTAGTCATTACCCAGGATACCGCGTCCATTGTTCAGGATCGCTTGAATCTGTTGTTGAGAAATGGAATACAAGGTTTAGTTCTTGCTACGCTGGCCCTATTCTTGTTTTTTACCTGGAGGTACACGTTTTGGATTGCCTTGGGACTGCCCATATCTTTTGTGGGTGGCCTAGTCATGATGAGTGCCTTTGGTATCAGCATCAACATGATTTCTATGGTAGCCTTACTTATGGCGATAGGTATCCTTATGGATGATGCTATTGTCATTTCTGAAAGTATTGAAACCGAATACCGTAACGGCAAAAGTCCTTTAGAGGCTTCAGTAGAAGGTATCCGTAAAGTCGCCAGTGGGGTGTTCTCCTCATTTACTACATCAGCAATTCTTTTCGGCAGTTTATTGTTCCTAAAAGGGGATATGGGCCAAATTATGGGAATATTGCCAGTGGTATTGCTTAGTGTACTCACCATCAGTCTAATCGAAGCGTTCCTGATACTGCCTCATCACCTCATGCGATCCTTGGAACGGCATCATGATCAGAAACGGGATGATTGGCGAAATCATTTCGAGACAAGATTCGAACGTCTACGGGATCGAGTAGGATCTGTAGGCGATGTAGCTATTCACTACCGGTATGCAGTGCTTGGCGGTGCTATTGCTTTGTTTATTATCTCGTTTAGTCTAATTCCTGCAGGATTTATTAAATTTAAATCCTTCCCGGACTTAGAGGGGAATATTCTAGATGTACGTATTATTATGCCCCAGGGTACACCGTTTACACGAACGGAAGAGGTTGTAACAATCCTTTTGGATGGTTTGCAGAAAGCTTTAGAGCAACTCCCGCCGGAAAAAGATGAAAATTTGGTTAAAAACATTCAGGTTTCTTACAGCAGTAATGATGATGCTGGTGAAGAAGGTGCTCATCTAGCCACGATTAGCCTGGATTTGCTGGATGCCGAAATACGCAAGAATTCTTTGAATGACTTACGGCGTATGTGGTTAGATGCCACGCCTACCATTACGGATGCCATTTCCATCCAATATAAAGAACCCACCTTGGGACCCGCGGGCCAGGCTATTTCAATTCGCTTGCAAGGCCAGGATCTCAATCAATTGTCGAAGGCTTCCTGGGAATTACAGAATTGGTTGAAGGGTTATTCGGGTGTTTCTAATATCATGGATGACCTGCGTCCTGGTAAACCCCAGTTTAGTGTTAATCTCTATCCAGGGGCTTTAAATTCGGGGCTCGACGCAGAACGACTCTCGCTACAACTACGTGCTGCCTACCATGGTGCTAAGGTTAGCGATGTCTATCAGGGGCAAGAAGCCTATGAGATCAATGTCAAACTGGATAATGATCCACAAAATGCTTTGAGGGATTTTGAAAACCTTACAGTGCTTTCTAAACAGGGAGAGGCGATCCCCCTGGCAGCTATTGCACAAATAAAAGAAGTACGGGAATTCTCACGTATTGTGCGTATCAATCATCAACGTACCATCACAATCTCAGGTGATATAGATAGCGAAATTGCCAATACCAACGAAGTCATCAACGATACAAAAAAACGCTTCCTTCCCCAATTACAACAAAAATACCCTGGTTTGAGATTTAGTTTGGAAGGCGAAGTGAAAAACTCTAAGGAAACTAATACGTCAGTTTTGAGTGGATTTATCTTCGGTGTCGCGGGTGTGTATTTGTTATTGTGCCTGATTTTTCGTAATTATTGGGAACCCTTTATAGTTTTGATTAATATTCCACTGGCCCTCATTGGTGTCATCTGGGGCCACTTGATTATGGGATTAGATCTTACGCTGCCAAGCATGATTGGTTTTGTATCCCTGGCTGGTATTGTTGTAAACGATTCGATTCTTTTGGTGGAATACGTTAAATTACGTAGTCGTGAAGGTATGGTGATACAGAGTGCGGTAGGCCAAGCGGTGAGGGATCGTTTTCGTGCAATCTTTTTGACCTCTATTACGACTGTCGCCGGTATGTTTCCGTTATTGTTGGAAACCAGTCTGCAGGCCCAGGTATTGGTGCCCCTGGTGACGAGTGTAGTGTTTGGTATGCTCGCTGCTACTTTTCTGACCTTGCTGGTATTGCCCGCAAGCTACACGATGATGCAAGATTTGGGTTTCGTGGAAGCGGCAGAAAAGGAGGATGAAAACTAAAAAAATTAAAGACTTTAAATAACTTTTATCGATTCTATAGGATAAAAGTACCCTCAAATAATATCGAGGAATCCATATATTTGGCTCGTACCCGCTGTTTACGGTCGGGCACGAGCCAGGGAATGCATCAACTCATATCCCATTAGATTTACGGGTAAGGACGATAGCGTTGGTATCGGCGTTATCGTGGCCAACGACTAATACGATAGCCTTTCCTGCATGTAAAGCGTCTATTTCTTCCTGCATCAGGTCGAATTCGTAAGGTGGCGCATCACTTTTTGTCATTCGGATTGCGTATTCGCGTGCTGGTTCAGTTTCTGGAAATATATCTCTATAAATCATTGCTTGATCTCCTCTCGTATCGTTTATTAACCAAACGGGATTAATAGTAGATCATGGGATAAAACACCGGGAAATGACCTACGTCAAGGACAAACGATATTTTTTGGTCGAAAGCTAACAAAAACAGTATTCATTCTCAAAAAGTGATCTGCTTGTTTTAACGCTTGTTATTCTTGTCGATTAATTCAATGAAGCGGAAATATAGTAATAGCACCAAAAGTATCCAACCGACCGGGTAAGAAAGCACCCCAGAGAAAAAAGCGATCAGAGTCAATGTTAGCAACGACACTATTAAGACTAAAGGAAAATCTAATTTCAATGATAAGGCCTCCAAATTGTCTCGAATCAAATAACGAATGCTTTATACCGGGCATACTTGGCTTAATGGCCCTACACAACGAGTTTTTAAATGTTGAACCAAAGTGTTATTTTCGTACAAATTTTTAACTGGGGGCTAAGTTCTGTTAGCAACATCGTTATGTAGTATTGATAGAGGAAAGTATCATGAATATCCAAACACTCACTATGTTCTTTATGTGGTGCACAATCATTAATGGTGGCATCTTGGTTCTATGGGCAATGATTTTTTTGTTCGCCTCAGATTTTGTGTTTCGGATACATAGCAAATGGTTTCCAATCCCCCGGGATACCTACAATTTGGTTATTTATGCGCTTATCGGAATGTTTAAAATTGTCTTTATCGTCTTCAATGTCGTGCCCTACGTGGCGTTGCTGATCGTGGGATAAAAAACGATTCGTTAATAAGCCTTTGGTACTGCCGGTAGTATCGGTGAACTCCCTTGTTGCTATACTATCTGGCGAATTGACTAAGGCGATTTACGCTTTCTCACCGGAGCATCTGTAATCAAAGGGAATCGTGCTTTTTTAATGACTCCCACGGGCCAATTTTGGTTTTTCGTCCCGGAGGTTTTCTAAATTAATGACAGGCTGTTTTCTAGCGGCCAATTTTTCCTGTCGAGCGCGAGCCAAGTAACCGGCCAACGCACCTCCTGATGTCATCAGAATAATCAGCCCTAAAGTCACAAATTGAATTACGATCATGACTATACCAGCTCCTGCCGCTAGGGCGAATGCAACGCCAATTTTGAAACTAGCTTTAGCGTAGGTGCGTTTTGTTTCCTTCTCTATCTTCTGTAAACTTTGGGCGATAATCGTTGCTTTATCGCGTTCGGTGTTGATTAATAATTGCTCTCTATCTTGTGCGTGGTTTTGTTGGATGCGTACCATCTCATCTTTATGAATATCGGTTGCTATTGAAACAAACCAAAAAGTTGTTAACAGAGCTACCACTAGAGCAAAAAATCCTATAATTATGATTAGTTGCAGATCATTGGACCAGTTAAAAGCGATGACGACCAATCCGGTAGTGATTAGTTGAATGAGAATGATCCCCGGTAGAAATCTGAACATAGGTTGCTATTTGATAAATGATTGATTAACCAACCAGCGCCATTCCTCCTTGATGCTCAGCTTTTCTGGGGATGCGTTTCCCACTTGTTTATACCAATAGAGGGAATTTTGCCGATTTCCCTCCTTACGGTGAAGATAGGCATGAATTTGTGCGGCATTTTTATCACGAAGCTGTTGTACGATTGCATGGGCCTGATGCCAATTTCCCTTCGCATCGTACCAAAGTGCCTGAAGGTGTAGGCTGATCGAATCGGGGCATTTGTCAGCGTTTAAGGATTTCTCAAAGGTGTCAGCGTTCATCGTAAAGCGTTCGGCTATATCTGTGGATTCAGGTATAAATTGTTCGTCGTAATTGCTATTAGATATTCGTTTTGACTTAAAGTGCCAAACGGTAAACAAACCGATGTGGGGATTCTAATAGATTGTTTAAACCACAATTTTACAATTAATTCTGTGTGGACAGGACAATTTTTAGCTAGTGAGATTGCTGACAACCGGAGGCGTCGATAATTTGATTTAGATCAAGAGGGATAACCCAAACATTTGCTGTAATACACACGATTTTTAATAAATTCATTTGAGCAGAGGAGAGATACTATGAATTTTAAAAAACTATCGCCGTGGAACTGGTTTAAAAACGAGAATGAAACTGAGAGGAGGGCACTCCCCATTGAAACCGCTGACCGCTATGACTATCCCATGGACATAATGCAGAGGGAAATAAATAGGATGTTTGCGGGATTTCCTCGGGGATTCAATTTCCCATCGTTCAATTTACCTGAAATAACGGGAATGTCTGATTTCGTCTTAAGACCGAAAGTTGATATTGCTGAAACCGATACGGAGTATACAATTTGTGTAGAAATACCGGGTGTCGATCAAGACAATGTTCAATTAACGGTTGATGACGGTACCTTGACGATCAAGGGTGAGAAACGTCAGGAAATAGAAAAGAATGATAAGAACTTCCACAGGGTGGAACGCTCGTATGGCTCATTTCAAAGGGTCATTTCCTTACCTGTGGACGCCTTGGAAGATAAGGTTGAGGCAAAATTCAAACGCGGTGTATTGACGATTAGCTTGCCAAGGGATGTTGACAAAAAACCTCCCACGAAACGGATACAAATCGAAGCAGCGGACTAAAGACACGAGTATGTTCTTCTATTTGTTTACGCGGGGAACACACAAAACTAGGTTACTATATTTAGACCGTAACGAATCAGAGTGAATAAAGATGGGGTTTTTGTTTAACTAAAATCGCTGAGTGGTGCTGTTAGTCACCGTGAGGCACGGATAGTTCGCCATTGGTTTTGGGCAAGATTGGGGTTTTGGGAGAAGGTGGCAGTAGTTTCGATGTTGCCAGGGAAGATTACGGAATCATACTTGTGTCGGTATTAAAGATTCTAGAGAGGTAGCCTGTTAGGTGTTGCGGAGTGTAGCATGCATTGCAGGTTGGATGATTAGACCTGAAGCTATGTTATAGGCATATCTTTAAGAGCGAAGCGGGCGGGAATATCAGTGAAACACTGTTTGAAACCTCCTATCGACATTAAAAAATCTAAGTGGAATATAAAGATTATTACAAAATCATGGGTGTCGTACGGGATGCCAGCCAGGATGAGATAAAACGTTCCTACCGTAAACTGGCACGTAAATACCATCCTGATGTAAGTAAGGAGGCTGATGCAGAAGCTCGATTTAAAGAATTGGGTGAAGCTTACGAGGTGCTCAAAGATCCGGAAAAGCGTCTAGCATATGATCAACTCGGTGCTAATTGGAAAACCGGGCAAGAGTTCCATGCTCCTCCAAACTGGGATGCTGGTTTTGAATTTAGCGGTGGCGGGTTTCCGGAAGGGACTCCATCCAGTTTTAGTGATTTTTTTGAGTCATTATTTGGGCAGGGATACCGTTCTACGGAACAAAGAGGAGCGGGTGGTTTCAATGCCAGGACTCAGGACCACCACGCAAAGATTTTGATTAACCTGGAAGATGCTTTACAAGGAGCAACTCAGACTATTACATTGCAGATGCCCGAAGTGGATACGCAGGGTCGTCTGCAGACAAAACAAAGAGTCCTCAATGTTCGTATCCCACAAGGAATCAAGCAGGGTCAACAGATTCGGTTAAGCGGGCAGGGCGCTCCTGGGGAAGGTAAAATACCGTCGGGTGACCTTTATCTTGAAATCGAGTTTAGGGCGCACCCGTATTATCGAGTTGAAGGAAAAGATCTTTATCTTAATCTACCGATAGCGCCTTGGGAAGCTGCACTTGGAAGTACCGTGAAGGTACCAACCCCAGCGGGAACTGTTGATCTGAAAATTCCCCCTGAATCTGCAAATGGCCAAATTTTGCGCCTTAAGGACCGGGGTATTCCCAGTAAACCTCCTGGCAATTTGTATGTTATTCTGCAAGTAGCTTTGCCTCCAGCCAAAACAAAGGTTGCTCGGGAAATATACAATAACATGCGGGAAAAGCTTGCGTTTAACCCAAGGTTACACCTCGGAGTAGAGCAATGAAAGATAATTCATGTCAAACGCATACGGGTTCTATTGTGGGCAATGATTCTTTGATCACAATAGAGGAGTTATGTCAAACCTGTTCGATTGACGTGGAATATATTTTGAACTTAGTGGATGAGGGCGTTATTGAGCCGATCGGAAGTAATTCGGCTCAGTGGCGTTTTGCCGAGCTCAGCCTCCTTAGGATAAAGACGGTTATCAGGTTACAGCGAGATTTAGGTGTGAATGTGTCCGGTGCGGCTCTGGTATTGGATTTGTTGGATGAAGTCAAATTCCTGCGTGCAAAAATAGATCGTATGTCCATCTAGGCTCTGATTGTATTTCGTTGATTTTTTTGTGCGCCACAAGTTCTTTTTGTAATACTGATTTAGGGTAATTTACTATCGTCCACAAATGTTCGATAAAGTTGGATGCTAAAAAAACCGTGAGTGTTAACAATCATCTTTTCCTACCTACTGGTTCCATTTTCAATTGCTCAGGTGATTAGTATTTTGCTCGATGGTAGATTGTCTGACGGTATCTTCCAGCGAATTGAGCGAGATTAATGTCGGCGAAAACGATGTAGGTGAATTTGTTAGACTCTGTGATTGGTTTTGGCAGATATTGCAGGGTGATTATTTTGTGCTCATCCAATTAGATGGTGTTCAGCAATAAAAGACGGTGTTGAAAAAAGTTATGTTAAAGCGAACAATGGTTGGTAATAGTTTTCGGACTCTTGCTTATAGGAAAACCTCGAAAAGGTGATGATATGATAGAAGTCGAAATAATAGCCGCAATTGTGGTTGCGTATTGCTTTTATATTTCAGCAAAGCGAAAAGGGTTGATTTATTTTAGATGGAGTATCATAGGTTTGGCGGTTTATCTGGTGACTCTGCTGGTGTGGAAGAATGTAATAAGCAGCGGGCCAATGATGGTTCACCCAGTTTATACCCGATCCTGGATAATAGGCTTGGCAACAGGAAATCCGGGGGTTATTGCCGGTTCGGTGGCGGCTGTTTTGGTCTGGTTAAAGTTTCTTTATAGGCCACCCAAAAATCAAGATCCTTAGCGGCAATACCCCAGAGAGGTCCTGTATAACCTGTGATAAGTGATAAAGGGGGGGGTGGTAAATTCGTAATAAACTGATGGATTTACTGCCCAGTAATTGTTATCAGCTGTCTATGGCGTTGTGTATAAAATCTAACCGGTATTGTCAAGTTTTCCTTTGCGTGTTTTTAGATGCGGTAGACATCCAAAATTCTGCACGACTAAACGTTTAAAAAGTTGCGAGAGGCGGGTGCCCGTAGCCAGTGGTCGGCGGTAGACACTTTTCATAGTAGATTGCCGCAACCCACCCCAAACTTCCTTTTTATATCCTCTTTAAACGTATACACCTTTCGGCTTATCAAGAGATTAAACAAATAGATATCCCCAGGAACAATTAACAACGCTGTATAGTTATTTTTATTTAAGATGGTGTTGATTAAACCCAAAAAAATAAAAATTACGGAGAGTTAGCAAAAAGGTGGTTGGTCTCCAAGCTAAAACCTTAAGGAGGTAAGTCCTTGCTTTTGCTACACGGAGTTGACCTATTGATCGCGAAAGAACCTGCCTTGCGCGAAATAGATATGAAAGGCAAGTTGACCACAAATAAAGAAGGACTCGAAACAGAGTTTAAAAACGGCACGGTTATTCACTATTTATGATAGAAAATAACCAGCTCTGGCGTAATGACCATCGTAAGATGAAAAGATAATATAGACAAAGGGGTATTTCATATGTCCACCGAGATGCAAGCAACTTTCTTTTCCTGTCCGATGCATCCTGAGATTAAGTTGGCTGAATCAGGCGCCTGTCCAAAATGCGGCATGGCTTTGGAAGCCATTACCGAATCACCTAGCATCACCCAAACCGAGTACGTTTGTCCAATGCATCCCGAAATTGTTCGCGGTGAACCGGGCGATTGCTCGATTTGTGGGATGGCATTGGAACCACGAGACGTTGCGGTAGAAGAGGAAAATCCAGAGTTCAAAGATATGACCCGACGTTTTGGGGTTAGTGTAGTGCTAGCGTTGCCGGTATTTATGATGGCCATGGTACATGATATTGCACCAAATATAATGCCCGATTTTGTTTCGATTCAACTGCTCCAATGGATTGAGTTTGGTTTGGCAACACCAGTCGTCTTCTGGTGCGGCTGGCCATTTTTTCAGCGTGGTTGGGCCTCGATTGTCAACCGCAGTCTCAACATGTTTACGTTGGTCGCGTTAGGTGTTGGAGTTGCTTGGGTCTATAGTGTGGTGGCAATGTTTTTCCCAGGATTCTTTCCGCCAGCGATGCGTGGTGAAACTGGCACCGTAGCAGTTTACTTCGAAGCAGCTGCTGTAATAACCGCTTTGGTACTACTTGGTCAGGTACTCGAATTACGGGCTCGCAGTAGTACTAGCGCCGCGATTAAGGTGCTGTTGGGGCTTGTGCCGAAAACCGCGCGTATCGTTCACGACGATGGGCGCGAAATTGATATTCCTGTACAAGAAGTTCGAGTTGGCGATATTTTGCGTGTGCGGCCCGGAGAGAAAATTCCTATCGATGGCGCTATTCTCGAAGGCTACAGTTCCGTTGATGAATCTATGGTTACTGGTGAGCCGATACCGGTTGAAAAAAACGTTGGCGATCTTGTGGTAGGTGCGACGGTCAATGGAACTGGAAGTATATTGATGCGTGCCGAGCATGTAGGTGGAGAGACGCTTTTAGCGCAGATTGTCCATATGGTTAGCGAGGCTCAACGAAGCCGCGCACCTGTTCAAAAGCTAGTTGACCAAGTTGCTGGCTATTTTGTTCCGGCAGTTGTGCTGACGGCTATTGTGACTTTGCTTGTCTGGTGGTCGTGGGGGCCGGAGCCTCGACTAGCGCACGCAGTTGTCAATGCTGTTGCAGTATTGATTATTGCCTGTCCCTGTGCCCTGGGTCTTGCAACACCCATGTCGATTATGGTTGGCACTGGACGTGGGGCTATCGCAGGTGTATTAGTCAAGAATGCTGAAGTTCTTGAAGTCATGGAGAAAGTCGATACTCTAGTCATTGATAAAACGGGTACGTTGACCGAGGGCAAACCGCGGTTGACGGTGGTCGTAGCTACCAGTGGTTTTGTTGAGCAGGATGTATTGCGGTGGGTTGGTAGCTTGGAGCGCGCTAGTGAGCACCCGCTAGCTGAGGCCATTGTGCAAGGGGTCGAACAAAAGGGTTTGACCTTGACGCATGTTGAAAACTTTAAATCATTGACTGGGAGGGGTGTTACTGGCGAAGTGGAAGGGAATAAGGTATCTCTGGGTAACCGAAAACTAATGGAAGACTTAAACATCGAAATTAAAACGCTTGTAAAACGTGCGGAGGATTTACGCGCCGATGGGGAGTCTATCATGTTTGCCGGAATCAATGGTAAAGTCGCAGGACTCATTGGTGTAGCTGACCCGATTAAGGGTACTACCTTTGAGGCGTTAAAAGCACTACATAGTGAGGGTGTAAATGTAGTGATGCTCACTGGCGATAGTCAAACAACGGCCGAGGCAGTTGCCCAAAAACTCGGCATCGATCAGGTCAAGGCCGAAGTGTTGCCCAAACAAAAAACCGATGTTGTAAAACAATTGCAATTGGAGGGTCGAGTCGTTGCCATGGCAGGTGATGGTATCAACGATGCGCCAGCATTAGCTCAGGCGCAGGTCGGAATTGCTATGGGTACAGGTACTGACGTCGCGATGGAAAGCGCAGGGGTTACGTTGGTAAAGGGCGATCTATTAGGAATTGTTAAGGCGCGTCGATTAAGCCGGGCTACTATGCACAACATTCGCCAGAATTTATTCTTTGCTTTTATTTATAACGCTCTTGGTGTGCCGATTGCCGCGGGTGTGTTGTATCCCATTTTCGGATTATTGCTTTCGCCGATGATTGCTGCGGTGGCTATGAGCTTTAGCTCGGTTTCGGTCATAACCAATGCGCTACGACTACGAAAAATATCTCTTTAAACTCACATAATTGTTAGTGCCAAAGTATCAATTGGTCTCGCATATAGGGCCGGTGACCAATTCGCAGCTGAATTTATGGCACCGTCTCATTTCGATTCAACAAACATGTTTTCTATCGATTAAACATAGGAGACAAAATCTCAGAGCAGTTTGATTCTTATTTTAAAAGAAAGTCACAACGACGAAAAAAACCGATTTTGACAGGGAATTAATTTCCAAGGGTGTTACTCGTACAAAATGCAGGGTGATTTCTTTTATAGTCATTGAGACGGTGGTGCCGAGGCTCGGATCAGTTTTGCCAATAATGCATAGTCGTTTCCCCTTAGCTGATCCAGTGTTTCCCGTGATTCGTCGTCGGGGATTCCTAAGGCTTCCAAGGTCAGTTCCCCTAATCGCAGACTTGCCTCAAGGATATCCGGAACTACAGCATTGGCACCAGCGGACTCTAGATCACGGCCGTGCATCAGATCCTTGGAGCGGGCAATGATCGGTACTTCTGGAAATGCATTACGCAGCGCCCGTACAGCAGCATTGGAATGCGATTCATTATCCAGGGCGATCACTGCCGCCTTGATTCCGTGGGCAGTAACTCTTTCCAATACGCCAGACTTAGCGGCATTTCCAAAAAATACCGGTATACCCTCATTTCGGCACTCTTCCACTCTAGCGTGATCGAGGTCCAATGCGATAAATGGAGCTCCTATTTCTGAGAGGGTTTTTGCGACAGTTTGTCCTACACGGCCAAAACCGGCGATCAAAACAGCATTTGCTTCAACCTCGGGTCCCTCCTGAATTTCGGCAAGTGGCACGCTGGACAATGACGAAATACGCGTCCCTATCCACGCTAGCAGGGGAGTCACTGCCATCGACAGTCCGACTATCACCATGACCAATTGGGCTAAAATTTGATCCATTAGCCCCAACGTCACTGCGCTCCCTAAAATTACAAAACCAAATTCTCCTCCTTGGGAAAGCAACAATGCAACTCGAGTTGATTCCGTCCAAGATGAAAGAAACAGACGTGTTAACAGTGTCAAGATAAAGGTCTTTAGGACAATAAGCATAGTGACAAGAATAATTACCTCATGCCACCGAGTTACCACAATGGATAAATCCAAAGACATTCCAACGGATGAAAAAAATAGGCCCAATAACAAGCCTTTGAATGGCCGGATATCAACCTCAATTTGATGGCGAAATTCTGATTCGGCCAACAATACACCACAAAGAAAGGCACCCATAGCCATGGACAAACCACCTTCCTGCATTATCCACCCGGAGCCCAGAACGATAAGAAGAATAGTGGCAACGAATAAATCCGGGTTATTAGTATGTGCTATCAGCTTGAAAACCGGCCTTAGCACAAAACGCCCGACGACAATGATGGCAACCACGGCGGCTACACCACTGATGGCGGCAGTCACAAAGGCTCCAGTCATATCATCCGCCGTTTGGTTTAGCAGCCTTTGAAACATCAACATGGGTACGACGGCAATATCTTGAAGCAGCAAGATAGCGAAGGCTACACGTCCGTGCTGGCTCATCAATTCATTGCGTTCGAGTAGGAGTTCTGTCACAAAGGCTGTGGACGACAAAGCTAGGGCTCCACCGATTATTAAGGTCATGGCAATCGGAACACCCGCACTCCACAACAATAAGTCAATCACAAAGGCAGAGAAGCAAACCTGAAGCACACCGAGTCCAAATACATATTTACCGAGCATCTTCAGCCGAGAAAGCGAGAGTTCTAAACCGATGTTAAAAAGTAGAAATACAACGCCTAATTCGGCCAATTGATGAATGCTTACGGAGTCTTGAATTAGACCAAACCCATAGGGCCCGATAATCAGGCCTACAACAAGGAAGCCGATTATTGATGTCGATTTGAGACGTTGAACGATGGGCAGTAACACCACTGCTGCCGTTAGAAAAATCAGAATATCGCGCAACCAGGTCGAATGTTCCATCATTAAATGTGCAATGGTTTAATATCCCAGACTGAATTTTTAAAAAAATGTCGGAATCTGTAGGCCTTGTTTCGAAAGCCATTTTATCAGACGGTAGAACATTACGAATCGAAAATCTGTCAGAATTGACAGGTATACAAAAAGATGGTGATGTGTGAGTGGGTGTGTTTGACCTAAGTCAAATGGTAGGGGCTTGCGTCATTTAGTTGGAAAGTTATTTAAAAAAGAGTGGCGTGGGATGTCTTAATTTGAGAGGGGTGATGCCTGAAAACCAATGTTATCCAGAGTTAACACCAATACGTGAATCTATAACGTTTATAGAAGTGCTGCGAAGGTCAGTGTTCGACTCTGAAATATGCAAATCGATTGCTTTATCGCTAGCAATCGATAAAAATTGCGCCGTACACTCAAACAAACGGACTTAATTAAAAATGATTCAAAAATTAAAAATCCTATCCAATTATTTTTTGATCGGTATTTTAGCGATTTTACCCATCGTCATTGTCGTTCAGATTGTAATATTTGTTGAAGAAATATTTCGCAATATTTTCCATAACGTATACGGTTATACTGCACATAATCTTTGGGTCACTTTTCTCGCATTTTTAACTGCATTAATTGCCGTATCCTTTATAGGTTACCGGGTCAAATTCGGGAAATCGTACATCATCCATTTTCTCGAATTATTGATTACTCGCATTCCCGTCCTGAGTACGATTTACCGTGTTATAAAAAAGATACTGCAACAGATTAGTGAGGAAAATGATAATAAGGACAAGGAGATTGTTTACGTCGAATATCCTAAAGACGGATTATGGGTGCCCGGCTATATAACTAATAGGAAAGGTGAAATGTGCGTCATTTACGTGCCTACTTCGCCAAACCCAACGTCTGGCTTCACCATTATTGTTCATGAATCTAAACTCATACGTTCTAAAATGGACCTAGAAGAAGTCACGAGTTTTATTGTGAGCGTTGGCGTGGATTATCACAAAGAAAACGAGATGCAAATTTTAGAATCCCGTAAAAAATCGAACGACACATAAAGACGAGTGGGTTGCCCAAAAAATGTTTTGAGGAAAAACGGTACCTGTTCGTGAGGAGTGTTGGGTATCGCCGATTACCCAAGCGGAGGCGTTGTCCAATCCATCGTCTGCGATCAGTGCTAATTGTTGGCTACCAACATTTGTAGTGTTTCTTGTTGGAATAGATCGTCGCCTAGCCATAAACCTGCTAGCCCCGGTTCGGAATGGATAACCATCGCTATGAGTTTGTTGTTGCGTGGATGGCCAGGACACTCGACAGCAACCTCTACAATAATTCCGCGCGGTAACCATATTAATTGGGTGTCTATGGCCAAACCATCTCGGCTGAAGTTCTGGACCGTGCATAGTGGTACTTCGGTGCCCTTATAGTGGATTGTTGCGGACAAATTACAGAGTTTTCTGACACTTAATCGATGCTCCATCGGGTGGTGGGTGGTAAAGTGTTCGTTGTCATGATATTGGATATTCATTGTACATTCTGCTTTTAGGATTCTTGCTTTGTGGCTTTCACTAGGGGCAATCTCATGAAAAAAATCTGGTATTTTTAATTAAGGGGAACCCAAGAAACTTAGATTTAACTATTAACATTAAGAACATCACAAATTCGCCTTAACAGAACACGGTCGACAAAGGGCTTTTCAATAAAGTCGATTGCACCGATACGCATAGCTTCGACAGCTGTTTGTACCTCACCACTACTGTCCAATATAATTGTGGGAATTGAACATTCGCATCGCTTTAGGTGTTCAAGCAATTCTATTCCGTTTTGCCCCGGTAGGTTAACGTCAACGATTAGACAGGACCTCGATGGCTCAATTGTGCTTTCGAGGAACGTTTCTGCGCAGGAAAATGTATTTACATTGACATCAAGAGTCACGAATAAGCGATGCAATGCATCACGCGTCGCGTCATCATCTTCCACAACGTAGAGGGTAGGTTTTTTCAAAAAATTCATCAGATCTAGTGGGTTGGCAAAATCCTTAAATTTTCGTTACGTTAGTCAAAGCTGTTGTCCGCGAATAGGCTGATTTACTGTATATAAGCATGATTAGCCGGGTTATTTAGTCGTTTTCATTAAAATACAATTATTTGCCACAAACGATCGAACAATCTAGTTCAAGCAGGCTTTTTGTCACTACGATCGCGATTCTTGAATAGCCTCATCGCTTCGATTTCGCGCAAGCTTTCTACTGTGGCACCTCAACGCACTCCTACACTTCTTTGGTAAGAAAAAAGTGAGAAATTCGAGACAATTAAACGATTTTGTTGGTCAGGCACACCGGTTTGTATCGGTGAAAATTTCCCAAATCGAATTATTAGCGATTTTTACTAAAAAGGCAGTACGGTGATTTGATTAAGATCAAATATACCGCATTATTTTATTGTAGGGATTGTAACTGTTGTATTACAGACGTTTGTATACACTGGCCTAGTTAAATTCTAAGCTGGGTGGGGTGGTCAGGTTTTGATTCAGCTCGGACGTACTTCGACGACCATTCGAACCAGATGAGCTACGGACTTCGCTTGCATCTTTTCCATGGCGCGGGCGCGGTGGACTTCAACAGTGCGTTGACTGACGCAAAGTTGGTCGGCAATGACTTTGTTCGAATGACCGTCAATGATCAAATCAACAATCTCAAGTTCTCGTTTTGTCAACGTATTCAGATTATTTTGAATGATCTCGAGTTGTTGTAGTTGACCAAAGTTTTTTTCATTGAATTCTAAAGCTTTATTTATATTGTCAATAAGCTCCTGATCTCGAAATGGTTTTTGGATAAAATTGATTGCCCCCTCTCGCATTGCTTGGACTGCCATCGGTACATCGCCATGACCGGTGATAAAAATAATGGGAAGCAAGGAATGTCGATTCGCCAGTTCCTTTTGAAGATCCAACCCAGTCATACCCGGCATTCGAATATCGAGGATGAGACAACCCTGTTTGTCCTTGTCGAATGCTTTTAAAAAATCAGACGCGCAGCTATAGGTTTCGGTGGCCAGGCCAATCGATTTCATCAACAGCCTTAAACTGTCCCGCACTGCTTCGTCATCGTCCACCACAAATACTGTTTGTGTTGTCATGCTGAGGTCAAACTTCTGAGTCGATTGGTAGGATTAGATTAAACGTGGTTCCACCGGTGGGATTGTTTTCAAAGGAGAGTTCACCGTGATGCGATTCAACCACCGTTCGGCAAATCGCTAATCCGATGCCCATGCCAGATTTTTTTGTCGAAAAAAAAGGTGAAAAGATTTTTTTCTTATTCTCGTCATTGATGCCATGCCCACGATCGGTCACGGAGATTTGAATTTGGCTTGGCGGAAGAAATTCTGTTTGGATAACGACGGTTTTATCCTTCTCATTATCTTGCATTGAATCCGCAGCATTTCGTATCAGATTTAAAATTACCTGCTGGACCTGAAAGGAATCCGCAATGATTGCTGGTAAGTTGGATTTCAAATTGATTTTGATCGACGAACCTTGAATGGGTAAGTCCATTTTTGCGAACTTTACTATATCTCTAACCAACGCGTTAATATCTAACTCTTCGCGCTTTGTGGAACGTTGTTTTACGAAACCACGCATACGGCGTATAACCTCTCCGGCACGATGAGCCTGGGCACTCGTCCGTTCCATGGCGTCTAATAATTCGTTTGAATCGGCTTTCCCACTTTTTAAAAGTCGTTGACAGGCTTCGGTGTAGCTTGCAATTGCTGTTAAGGGTTGGTTGATTTCGTGGGCGATTCCGGCAGCCATTTCACCCATGCTGCTAATTCGGCCGACATGGGCAAGCCGGTCACGTAATTCCCGAGCTTCGTTTTCGGCGTTTATACGTTTAGTTAGGTTTTGGAATTGGACGACAAAGGACGCTGGTGTGTCGTATTCAGCGTGAATTAACCCAACATGCAGATTACCGTACATTACCTCCTTACTTTTGGATACCCAGCGTAGCGAAACAGTAGGGTTTTTCAATTCACCACTTTTTGTTTGATTTGCCAAATCCAAGCAAATATTGCGGTCTTCTGGATGGATGGTATCGGTAATTCGTAAATTCATCAGTTCGGAATCGCTATAGCCAGTCATTTCTTTATATGCTGAGTTGGCAGTTAAATAACGCCAATCCGTGTGGCTAGTGACGATTCCAGAGGGAGCATTGTCAAATGTTAAACGCAGATGTTCCTCACGCAACTTTAAAGTATCTTCAGCTCTTTTGCGGTCACTGATGTCTCGAACAACCCCAACGAACTTACGTTCCTCGAATCCGACGATTTCGCTAACCGAAAGGTCTAGCGGAAATGTTGTACCGTCAGACCTTAAGCCTTGTACTTCTCGGCCGATACCGATTATTTTTTTTTCACCGGTGTTTATATAATTGTTTAAATAACCATCGTGCTCGGATGCATAGTTTTCCGGCATCAATATTTTAACGTTTTGGCCAATTAATTGCTCTTTTTGATAGCCAAAAATATGCTCAACCGCTGGATTTAAGGATCGCATAATGCCTGATGTGTCGATAGTGATGATTCCGTCCACTGCTGTTTCAATAATCGCCTTAATTTCCGCTTCCGATCGAAGCAATTCATTGTGTTCGTTTTCAATGGTGTCGTACATAGAGTTGAGCGTTTTGCTGATTTTTGCTAACTCGTCATTTCCGGTAAGCTGGTTTCGTGAATCCAAATCTCCTTGTCCAAAGCGGGAGGCGACGCTGTTAATTTGGCCGATGCGTCGGGTGATCGTAAAATGTAAAATAAGCCAAAGTAAAATAGATAGCAGACCTAACCAAACAGCTTCTCTTACAGCTTGATTTCTAAAGGCTACAAGATCCGTTTGTTTTCTTCGGGTAAGGTCCCTGCTGTAATAAAGGAATCCACATTCGGTAGGCTGTAGCGCTCCGAGTTTGCTTGGGACGCAGATAGCCACGTACCCATAAATAGTTTTTTGGTCTTGTGACAGTTGTACTCCGAGTGTTCTTGTCAGCATAATCCGTTCGACTTGGTGGGGATCTATGGGCTCATTTATTTCATTCCAATTTCGACCAATATTTTCTAGTTGAGTCGAAGACAGAATTCGACCTTGAGGGTCTGTGAAAAAAAGTATTGCGTGCTTTGTTTGAGGATCATAGGAAGACACAATGCTTTTAGCCTCATTGGGATTATCGGTTCGCAATAGTAGCTGAATAACACCTTGTAGGTGCACCAAGTCTGCAACCATTTCTTTTCTTGTCAATCGTTCTATGTTCTTCGATACAGCGAAACGCGAGGTAAAATATGAGGTTGCTACGCTAATGATGGCAAAGCCGAAGATTAACAACGGCAGAGAATATTTTAGGGGGACCCCGTATGTTAGATTTTTTTTCAATGACCTTACGAAGATCAGTAAGAGTAGTTAATTGATATTAACAGGTGTGTCCAACTGTTTAACGTGACCCATAATCGAACGGGGAAGTTTGACTGCCTAGGTAAAAGGAGGGACCACATAATAAACTATTGGGCGCTGTTTGGTTTTGGCATATCTTGCTGTTAAAACATTTTAGAATCCACTCGAATCTACATTCAACCCCTTATTCTTAGACTGTAACGGACAACTAGGATTTTCTTTAAACTATTTAGGCAATTTAAATCTTGCTTTTACAATAGATTTCGAAGCAATTTGCTTAATATCCCCCGACCAAATCGATATCCTTCGTGGCACCACGCGAATGTAAGTAATTTCCACATTAGAACTGAGGAAAGTGCGAGTTTTCGTTTGTACGATTGCCGTTTATTCTATTCTCCAAGGCCCTTGATTTTCATCAAAATGACGGGCTGCCCAACGCGAACTCACCCAAGGGAGATTATCATGCAACTGCAATCTGAATCAAACACAGGAAACCTTGATCATGCCGTCGTATCGTTTCCGCCGCTTAGAGAATCTGCTGGAAAGCTTCCAAGTCAACATAGTTGTATGGCGTGTACTCACAAGTCAAGTTGCCTCGCTCAAGAATTAAGGTCAGATGAAATTGATTACTTCAATACCGCAGTGATTCACTCCCACCGACTAAATTCCGGTGAACACTTATATCGAATGTGGGATCCCGTTAGATCGGTCTTTACCGTTCTGAGTGGCTCTATAAAAATCTATCGGTTATCCGAGA
>Ga0209992_10000508_pt1 | contig 52089 bp, 46 predicted proteins | sample 2SBtaG_2_FD_182564 | JGI IMG/M metagenome (GOLD analysis project Ga0209992, IMG submission 182564) | Deep subsurface microbial communities from Kolumbo volcano to uncover new lineages of life (NeLLi) - 2SBTROV12_ACTIVE470 metaG (SPAdes)... | ecosystem: Environmental > Aquatic > Marine >... | reverse complement strand
TGAGAAGCGCGCTGCCGATTGCCGATGGTAACTGGCACTTTGCATCGGTCACGAATTCTCCCGAATCGGGGTGGCTGCATATGAGGGTGGATGATCTCGGAGTTGATTCTCTTTTTCGTGCCAATATTCTGTCGTCTCAAACCGCTCGCGAAATGCGGCTTGGATATCGACTTGAGTCCGCGGAGTCCGTCACGGGGATTGACGGCTACTCAGGTCACATGGACGAATTCAGACTGATTGACCACACGCTGAGTCCGATGGAGCTGGAAGAGGAGAGGCGTGTTCAGGCCCGCCTGACTTTCGGCACGGAGGCTATTCTGGGATTCAATGAGCGAGAGTCTGAACCCACATCAGGAAATCTGACGATTGAATCCTCTGATCTTTCATTCAGGAAGGGACCCACACAACTTCAGGTTCAAGCCGAATATCCTGGAACTCGCTTGACGTTTCTAAGCGATGACAAAGATGTGGATGAGTTTGTCGTACAGCGCTCGATTGACGGGCAGCTTTATGACGAGATCGCGTTGATCGACGGTCCGGAAAATCCCGGCGCTTCCAACTTGCTTGAGTACGTTGACTTTACATCCGGCCGCGGCGTGGTCTACTACAGGATCATCGCACGTTACACGGACGGAACGGATCAGGCTTCACCATCCCTGAAAGCCGGCTTGGGAGAAGATTCATTTGATCGAAGCGCCGCGCTGGTTGGTAATTTCCCCAATCCCTTCAATCCCACAACAACAATATCCTTCAGTGTTCAAGAGACTCAATATGTGAGGATATCTGTCTGGGACCTTTCCGGTCAGATGATTCGAACTCTGATTGATGGCACCCACGCTCCCGGAGAGTACGACGTCCAGTTCGATGCCGATTCGCTGCCGAGTGGTACCTATTTTGTTCGAATGGAGTCTGTGTCGGGCATTCAGACCCACCAGATGATGCTGATGAAGTAGTTTTATGAAACTGACCTATTTCGGCCATTCTGCCTTTCAGCTGGAAACAGCAGGAGTGACGCTGCTTGTCGATCCATTCATTTCGGGAAACCCGATGGCCGAGGGAGTCGTGGCGGCAAAAGATCTGAATCCAGACGTAATCCTGCTGACTCATGTGCATGCCGATCATTGGGGAGACACCCCCGCCATCGCCGAACGCTCCGGTGCAATCGTTGTGGCCAACTACGAAATCACCCAGTATCTGGCCAACGTACATGGATATGAAAACGCACAACCGCTGAATACGGGCGGGGGCTGGAGTTTCCCATGGGGCCGGGTTACGCAGACCTGGGCCAATCATTCTTCCTCCTTTCCAGACGGGACATATGGTGGCAATCCGGGAGGTTATGTCATCGAATCTGAAGGCAAATGCGTCTACGCCGCCGGTGACACGGATCCATTCTATGAAATGAAATGGATAGGGGAGGATTATGACCTTGACTTAGCCATTCTCCCCATCGGAGATTGCTTTACCATGGGGCCGAAAGGCTCGATGCGCGCAGCCTCCCTATTGAACGCGGCGCACTACATGCCGGTCCACTACAACACATTTCCGCTGATCGAAGTGGATATCGGTGAATGGGACCGCATGATGGATGATTCCGGGCATCAAACCATGATTCCCGCGCCGGGCGAAAGCTTCGAAGTTTGAACCATCACATGTGAGTGGCGTCAAAAAGGGAGTCCATCCTCTTCTGGATTAATTCTGGAACAGCGCCCATGAATGCCCACGCCGTACATCTGCGTTTTTGTGCTCTCCTGAGCGGCCTCGTGCTGCTGGGAGTGGGGATATTCTCGGCCACTCCAGCCGTGGCTCAGCGGCCTGTACAGACGTTCGACCCTTTCTATCAGGGCGAAAACGCGATCCGCAGTTTCTACGATAATTATGCCGTCGAGGCCGAGTTGACCTATCGTCCTCCGGGCCTCTTTCAATCGGATCAGGCCGCCGTCTCGAACGTCGGCGTTAATGCTCTGGGTGTCAATATGCGCTTTGACTACCGACTGGCGCAGAATATGGATCTCGGTGTTTTCGTAGATGCCACTGGGAATGGTTCAGGCCGTTCACTTGATTTGAGCTGGGTGGCACTGAAATATTATAAGCGACAGGAAGGCATGGACTATGCTTTTCGATTTGCCATCGATCCTTCCTCGAATGGCCGTAGTGGATTTCCGCAGGCGGATCTTGGCTTTCTTTATTCAGCCTTGATGTCGCCCACCGTAAGCCAGGACTTCGCCATCGGAATGCGCAGAGTACAGATTGGATTTCAGGAACTGATGGCGATACCATCTCCGCCCGTCAATGAAGGTGATCCAATCGTAACTGCACCTGGTGCATCTACCGAAGTCGTTCGCGGCCGGACGCAGGGATGGGAGATGCATATGAACTGGAGTTATAACATTATTTTCGATCCGGCTGGCAGCAAGCTGTTTGTGGCATTCATCGGAGAGGGGGGTAACTACGATCTCGTCGAATGGAGAGTGGCGGAAGGAGACGACGAAAACGGCCGGCTTGCCACGGACTACAAAGGAGGGACGCTGTGGATACGCTCTGGTCTGCAGATCGAACGCCCCGGCTATCAATTTGCGCCCTATCTGAGCCTTCCGTTTCGGCAATGGGCCACGCCAGATGGTGACTGGCCTCGATCAAGAGCCAAAGTCGGCATCCGTCTGATGTTGCGCTGATCTATGAGCCAATCCAAAGGCGGCGTGGTAGGAATTTTGTCCGACACCCACGGCTATTTCCACCCCAACCTCATCCATTACCTGAAAGACGTCGACCTCATTCTGCACGCCGGAGACGTGGGCAGTACCGATATCATCGACACATTGAGGACTCTGGCGCCTGTTCGAGCCGTTTGGGGCAATGTGGATGGATGGGATCTGAGAAGGGAATTTCCGGAGCATGACAGGTTTAAATTCGGTGGAGTCCGTTTCTGGATGACTCATATCGCCGGAAAACCGGGGCGGTGGCAACGGGGCGTAGGCAATCTTATGGCAGAAGATCCTCCGGACGTGTTTATTTGCGGCCACAGCCATATCCTTCAGATCGAAAAATTGTCCAACCCTGAGAAAACACTGTTCGTAAATCCGGGCTCTGCCGGGCGGCAGGGATTTCAACAGCACAAGACACTGGTTCGTTTGCATGTATCGGAAGGACGACCCAAGCAGGCCGAAGTGATTCATTTGGATGATTAGGTCCATCCACATCATTTTCAGTCGGCCACAGGTCGTTTCATATGGTGCGCAGGCCCTAAATTGAGATTCCCACACCCAAAAAGACATGCCCGAATCAAGCACCGACCAGAAGAAAACCGACAGGTTTGATCTTCGAGCCATTTTCGAGACCAGCCAGCTCCTGAGTTCTTCACTGGATCTCGAATTCGTATTGAGCAATCTGCTTCGGACTGCGATGGGGAAACTCCTCGTTACGAAAGGAACGGCGTTGCTTTTTGACCCGCTGAAGTCGGCTTATTCAACGGCCGCTGTAATGGGAATATCCGGGTTGAACCAAGGTGACTATCTGGAGCTTACCGAACTGGATCTCGAGAACACGATGCGTGACGACGCTGTCCCGCCCGAATTGAAGGAGCTGGGCATGGAACTGGTTTTTCCGGTTGCGTTCGGCCACAGAGAGATCGGATTGATCGGGCTGGGGGGCAAGTTCACAAAACAGGAATTTGAGGACCAGGAGCTTGAATTCATGGCCTCGCTCGTGAACATGTCTTCTGCAGCAGTGCACAACTCACTCATGGTCGAGGAGCTGAAGATTGCCAACCGTGACCTGGACGCCAAAGTCCAGCAACTAAACACGCTTTTCGATCTGTCCCAGGAATTCAACTCAACCGTTGATCGCTCCAGCCTGGTCAAATTGCTGACGTTTGCACTCATGGGCCAACTGACGGTCACAAAACACATTTATCTGATTCGAAGCGTTTCTGGAGAAACTGAACATGATTCGGGCGTCCACATCGTCACCCACAAAGGGATTCGCAAAGATGCACTGACTCCTGTAGTCGTAAACTCGATGTGTGATGTGAAAGAACTGACACTGCTCGACGGTGATGATCTGTCCGAAGGAGGCAACGTGTTGAAGGAAGAGGGCTTCGCCATGATTCTTCCCATTCGTCACAAAGGGGAAACCGGAGCGGTACTGTGTTTGGGCGCAAAAATGACCGGCCAGGAATATCAACCGGACGAGATTGAGTTTCTCTACGCCCTCGGAAATCTAGCCTTCGTGTCACTCCAGAATTCCTATCTGGTGGACGAGCAGATTGAAAAAGAACGTCTCGAGGAGGAAATGCGACTTGCCCGAGAAATTCAAGAGCGACTTCAGCCGTCCAGCCTCCCTGAATTCGAAGGGCTTGAAACCGCAAGTCTCGCGCTGCCGAGTCGTCACGTGGCCGGGGATTATTTCGATGCCATCCAGCTGGATGAAGACCGTATCCTGTACGCTGTTGCAGATGTGACAGGCAAAGGCGTTCCGGCTTCCCTTCTGATGTCCAATCTTCAAGCGTGCCTCCGGGTCCTCGTTCCGCTTGATGTCTCACTCGAAGAAGGGACGGCGCACATGAACCGAGTCATAACCGAGAATACAGGCTATGATAAGTTCATCACCTACTTCCACGGGATCTATGATCGGCGGGACCGTTCATTCAAATACGTGAACGCTGGACACAACCCAGCCACGCTGGTTCGGGCGGATGGATCATTTGAGTTATTGGAAATTGGCGGCTTGTTACTGGGCGTGATGGCTGGAATGCCGTATGAGAGTGGAACAGTAACTCTCAACAAGGGAGACGTGCTCTCCATTTTCACCGATGGTGTAACGGAAGCCATGAGTCCCGAGGAAGAAGAGTGGGGAGAAGAGAGGCTCGAGCCACTTCTGGTTGAACTTCGAGATAAGTCAGCCTCCGAAATTCTCGATGGCGTCCACGATGCCGTTAAGGAGTTCACGGATCATGCACCCGTTCTCTCGGACGACCTGACCATGATCGTCATCAAGTCGATTGCGTAATTCGATCAACGCCTGATTCGACCCGAAGGAAAGACGACCACACTTTCATTGCCGTCCTTGCCCACTGAGGCGACGCCAAACAGATAGTTGTCTATCACCATTCCCTCGAGCGTAAACATCGTTTCCATTCCGACGAAACGTGAATGTTGCCACTGCGCGGCGGTCGTATCGCGCCAGTAGATCTTGTAACCTGCCAGATCAGGATCATCGACAGGATCCCATTGAAGTGTGGTTGATGGTCTCACCGCACCAGCGATGCGAACCTGATCCGGCTCGGGCGGAGCCCACGCCAGACCTGCGAGGTTTATTGCGTTGACGGCCGTCATCCGGGCCGCGTAGTCGAAATCCACTCCTTCGATCACATCGCCGTAGTGAATACCATCTTCGACGCGAATGTCTTGATGCTGGCGCGTGTAATTCTCGTGGGTTTCCATGATTCGAATTCCCGGGAAGCCCGCATCGTTGAAGGGCCGGTGATGTCCTCCTCGGCCGAATCGGTCGAGACGGTAAATCATCTTCGCCTTCAGATTCGTGAAGTACGTCGACGTCATCCGGTCAACGTATCGTGCAAGCTGACGGGATACCCCGTCCACCTCACCACCTTCGAATCGGCGGCGGGCACGTGCCTGATCTGATTCCGTGACGGGTGTGGGTTCGGAAAACACTCGAAATGATGAGTTGTCAATGACGCCATCCACGCCTTCGATATTGCCGATCATGTCATTGTTCAAAACGCCGACGATATCCCATCCATCTTCGACAGCGGCCTCGGCCATGAACCGTCCGCCCCATAAACCCTGTTCTTCACCGGAGAGTCCCGTGTAGATGATACTGGTCGGAAATTCGTACTTGGACAGGATCCGGGCGGCTTCGATGGCACCCGCCATTCCGGATGCATTGTCGTTCGCGCCCGGCGCGTCCGTTTCACCATCGCTGCCATTCGACGCCCGTGAATCGATGTCCCCTGACATGATTACGTATCGGTCCGGATATCGTGAGCCTCGCTGCACAGCAAGGACATTTACCACCCAGACGTCTCGAACGGCTCGCGAGCTCGATCCTTCTTCTATCAGATTGCGCTGCGTGAATACCTGAAGACAACCTCCGCAATCGGCAGATATATCCTCGAACTCAGCCTGGATCCACCGGCGTGCCGCGCCGATTCCGCGTGAAGATGAAGTCGTGTCTGAAAAGGTGTTTCGGGTTCCGAAACCCGCCAATGTGCGGATATCGGATTCGACACGATCTGCGGATGCCGCGGATATGATATCATACATCCGGGAATCGGTCGATGGTGGAGCCTGGCTGAAAGAAGGGGTAGTGATCAACAGGATCAGTACGAGAATAGCTGAAATGCGCATGAGAGGGGGATTGTAGGCGGTCAAAGAGAAACGAAGCCTACGAAAAATCGATCACTATTCCTGCTCTGGAGGACAAAAAAACCGGGTGAGCCGGGACCGGTCAAAGCACCCCCTCAAATGCTGAGTCCGGTCCCATGATGGCTCACACTGGAGCTCCCTGGGGAGCATTGTCTGGAGGTTTCAAATTCACTCCGTCAGCTACACCTCCTATCGACCAACGGGTTAACCGATTTAAGTGGTTCTGAATATCTCTTAAACCTTGACCCCGTTTCGCCGATACTGACCCCGAAGACAACTACTCTATAACTACTCCAGCCCAGATCAATGGGACAGACATTAATGGCATTCTTGGCCATGATGATTGCGGCTCTCGCCGCTATCAATCAGATGACTGCACAGATACAGTCGTTTGACGAGCAGGTGCGTGCCGAATACGAGCTGATGGCAAATGCACTGGTTCTGGAGCGGATGGAACTGATTGACCTAACGACGGACTATGATGATCTCGAAGATTGGGATGGTCAGGCGTTGGCCGACGCATACGATGTAAATGGTACCGACGTCGACTTTACTGTTTCGATCTCTGTCGGTTGGGTTGATGATGATGGAGAGCCTTCCGCAACGCCAACGACCCAGAAAGAAGTAACTGTTGCCGGCACAAATGCCCGGTACACGTTCACGCTCGTGACACACTCGAGGATATTCGCCGAGTAGTATGCAATTTTTACTAGACCATATTTCCTCGATTTTGGTTTCGGGGGCCGTTTTGCTTCTCGTTATCAGTACAACGCTGAATGCTCAGCGTGCAGCTGTTGAAGAAACAGTTTCGTACGCGGCAAAGGTCGCAACCCTCAGCATGGCAGACTTTTTGGAAGATGATCTTTTGCTGATTGGAGACGGCACTACTGAAACGATTGTTGATGTCGAAGAAAACGCCGATGGGCAGACCACCTTGTTTTCATTCTGGCGAGATGACGAAAGTGACGTCGATATGCTCGTTTCCTACACGCTTACCGAACGGGATTCTGTGTATGCCAATGAAGAGTGGATTCAGCTCTATCAGCTCAACAGATTCGAAGATGCCGATGCCGCCGGTGGCGGGTCTTCGACTCTTTCCCAGTTTACGATCGAGATGCTGAATTCGGGTGGAAATGTTACGACTTCCGTGCCTGCAGCGAGACTCATTCGCATACGCGCGGTCAACGTCTATCCATATGGCGACATAGACGACATGGATATGTTTCGCAACTACTGGGGCATCACAATTCGTCCTCCAGGCCTCGAATAGGCCAGATTTCAAAAAATATATGCCCAGGGCTTAAGTCGAGTGGGCAATTGTCGATCCTCATCGTGTTAACTCTCTCAACTTTCCCCCCTTCGGGATAGAACAATGGGTAAAGGAATACTGATCTTCGTAATAGCGACCTCTCTATCAGTCACGGCAATGTACGTAGCTGGCGAAGAGGCAGAAGTCGCGTCACTCCAGACGGAAGCAGACTATAAATCCGAATTACTCGCGCGAGAAACCGCGCAGAGTGCCTACAACATGGTTGTCAGCAAGGTCAAGCGTGACTTTGAAGGATACCGTGCTTCATACACAGACCTTGATTACGGCAAAGCGACGTATGATATGAGGGCTGAAGATGGGGACGATGGCACCGTGACGGTGGTGGCCGTTGGTAAATATGGCGACCATGAGTATGAAATTACTGGAAGCATATCCAATACCACTTCGACGGTTTTGGATGCAGTAACCATTACCGCGCCTATCACAGGCGTGGACCTCCAGAACGACTTCGTTATTACGGGCCATGACCTGGCTGGATCGGGAAGCAATGATTCAGCACATGGTGTAAAGGTAACGCAGACGGCGACCTACGATGCATTTATGGCGTCCAGCAATGTCGGTCAGATTATCGGTGCTGAAGGCGTATCCGATGTTGTTAACGAAACGACGGCGATCGACATTGGCAGATTGCGTGCTCAGATCAACAATTACAGCGGTTCCAATCGAACCAATCTGTCAGATGCGACATCCAATTTGGGAACCTCTGACTCCATCGGTGGCAGTTCTACACCTGAGGTCGTGATCGTGACCGGAGACGTTATCTTGACTAATGATTTCGTCGGCTACGGCGTCCTCTTCGTAGAAGGAAACTTCACCATGACTGACAACGCCACCTGGTATGGTGTTGTTTATGTAGCTGGTTCCACGTCTGCATTTGAAATGCGCGATTACTCAGTTATCAGTGGCGCTGTGATAATAGACGGTATTGATACAGACGTTGCGATTCCACCGATTGACGACAATGATCGCGGACTCCTCGGGGGTCACTTCGACATTGATGTTTTCGACGAAGCTGGTAGTACTCGAGAACGGTATCATCAGCATGCTTATGATGACAAATTTGCCACGACGTCTCTGGACCTCTTGTCCAGTGGCTGCAAGAATGGCGGAATGTGTTGGAGTAACTTTGTAGCGTCACGGAATCTGACTGAAGTTCAGGTGGAAACGTTCAACACGGGAGCTGTTTCTGGTACCTACACAATTGATGCCGGATCAAATTCATGGGCTGGGAATGCAGCAAGTGCGCTCTCATTGACTCTGGATCCACGGGATCTTACCACTTTCCGATTCAATTTTGCTTCTCTTTGTACGATGGTGCCTACTTCTCCGAGTAGAGTGCAGGAAGATGCCACGAGCAGACAGGGAGCGTTCACCGTTCGTGTGAGCACGACAGGCGGTGAAGTCATTTACGAAATGGCTGTATACCACCATCCGAAAGGTGGAAATACGTGCTCTTCTGCAGGTGACGAAACGGTCTGGATGACTGCGAATGGCTCAACCTATTCCGGATCGAATTCGGTTTGCTCCACCGAGGATGGAAACGACAGGTATTCGGACGCCTGGCAGCGCGAAAACTTCTGGGGAAAACGTCATAAAGACAAGTCCTCCAAGAAGTCCTCCAAGAAGTCCAAGAAGAAGTCTGGGAAAGGAAACAGGTCCCAGAGCATATACTGGACCCCGAGCGGGACTGCTACCTGCCATGACGGCGTTTCGAACGCACCTCAATATCAGTTCACGTTGATCAATGATTCCGCAGTCATCTACAACGCCGCCGTGCTGTCTGGTTTGAAAGCAATGTTTGCCGATCTCGAAATGCGTAACGGAGGTACAGTGGCAAGGCGAGTCGGTGGTAAGGCCACGAAACGAGATGCCAAGCACAACATGGACGGCACGACAACCGTCACTACGACCAACTCGATTCAGTAGCACTCCGTCTTAAATGACTCAAACTGAAAGGTGGCCCGGCGCAAGCCGGGCCACCTTTTCTGTTACGCCAGGCTGTGAGAAGTCTCTGTAGGGTTGCAGGATTAGAGAATCGCTCTGAACGAGCCATTCTGGACGCTTAAGTCCGATTTCCGCTTTGCCGATACCACAGGTGAAAGGTTCCCGTTCGGGCGGTTGCTGCTTTGCATCGTGACCCGGCTGGGAATCCCCCATCCACCCCACAAGAGGTTGAGACTATGTCTGCAAAAACCCTCAAGGCAGGACGCATTTATGTACTTGCCCTATTCGTGATCACGCTCCTGGGCGGCTGCGCCGACCAGATGGTGAATACACAACCCGATTCCGATTCCGGCGCATCTGCTGAATCAGTAGATAAAATCCGGAACAGGCATCTGTTCGACTCAGCCGTAAAAGCAGCCGGCAAGTATGGCGAACAGACAGCTATCGTTTTCGCGATCGATCCCTTGCGGGTCGTAGATCGCTATGAAGTTGTAGATCGCTACGAAGTAGTAGATCGTTATGAAGTCGTCGACAGGTATGAAGTAGTAGATCGTTACGAGGTGGTGGATCGTTACGAGTTTACGGATACTTTCTACGGATACTCACTCTGGGTCTCAACCGAGTATCTTGACGAAATTCTTCAGGCCATGCAGGACGACGAAACGATCGCCTGGGTCGAACCCGTTTTTCAGGTGCATTCCGCCCCTGGAAGCAGAAGTGCAGCTGATTCACATCAGCGCCTTCCCTGGTCAGTCGCCGAGGTCGGTGGGATCGAGAGCTGGACCGTTTCCGGTGATGGTACCGGCGACGTGGACGTAGACATTTTTGTCATCGATACGGGTGTTTCCAATGCTGACATCAACGTTGTCGACTCTCGAGATTATGCGGATTCAGGGAGCACATCCGACACCGACGGTCATGGTACCAGCATAGCCGGTATTGCAGCCGCCAGTGACGATGCAGACGGTATCGTCGGCCTCGCTCCTGGCGCACGTGTACACAACTATCGTGTATTCAACGACGACGGCATGGGGGACGACACCTACGTTATCGCTGCCCTTGAGGACGTTCTTGCCTGGCGCAGAGACAATCCAAACAGTCCGGCGGTCGTAAACCTCAGTCTTGGTGCCGAAGTCGGGAAAGAGCGTACAGCACTCGACGATGCGGTTCAGTCTGTGATCGACGCTGGTATTACAGTTGTAGTCGCCGCGGGAAACAACGGAACTGATGCCAAACACTTCACACCAGCTCATGTCAAGGACGCGATTACGGTGGGTGCTTATGACGGCAATCATCACTTTGCGTCGTTCTCGAACTACGGTTCGAAGATTGACTTGTTGGCACCTGGCACAGAAATCTTTTCTCTGGCACCGGGAAACAACTATTCGGTCATGTCCGGAACGTCATTGGCCGCGGCTCACGTGACCGGTGCAGCAGCACTCCTGCTGGGCAAAGATCCTGGCCTGTCGCCGGCGAAAGTGAACAAAGAGCTCCAGAAGAATGGCAAGAAGAGCAAACACAAGGGTCCGAAAGGAACGACCAAGATGGAGCTCTGGGTAGGCAAGTAGATCTTGGGCAACACTACCCCCGTCGATCTTCCGATCATTCTGATGTGAAAGAGGGCGCTCGCCGAAAGGCGAGCGCCCTCTTTATTTTGTCAACGTTGTCCACAGTGTTTAAGGCCAGGACTTATTCGCCGATACAGACAGTGAAGATTATGGCCGCTCTCAATGCACCTCTTAAGCAGGCCCTGATCCTCGTCCCCTTTTGTTCGCAGCAGCAGCTGCACTATGATTTGAATAATCAGACGGAGGGGAATAATGGGAAAGGGGATAATGATTGTTGTGATTGCGTCGCTTCTGACGATCGGCAGTATCAACTCTTCTGACAACGAAACGGAAATCCAGGCACAACTCGTACGAACAGAATACGAGGATCAGATTCTTGCTCGCGAACTGGCTCATTCGGCATTCAACCTTGTGGTAGCCAACGCTTCCCGGGATTTTTCGGGATTTCGAGAAGACGTGAACGATGTAGCTTACGGAGATGGGGAATTTGCCTATTCAGCGGTGGGGGACGCCCAGGGCCCCATAGCGTTGGTGGCGTATGGAAATGTTGGCTCTGCTGTTCACAGAATCGATGCAACACTCGAGAAGACAGGCGATCCACTTTTGGACGCGATAACCTTCGACGGTCCGTTTTCATCTGTGACTGCCAACGGAAACTCGTTCCTGATTTCCGGCATGAATACGCCCGTTGAGGAAGGTGAAGAGGCGGGAATCGCCGCGGATGGACATGCCATTCGAACAACACTGGACGAATCGCAAGAACAGCTGCTCTCGGAAATCGATGCTGATCAGATCGTTGGCATACTCGGAGAAGGAGATGTCGTATCGGGTGCGCCGAATATCGATCTGGATGCTCTCCAAGACTCCATTCTGGTTCATCCCGATCTCATCACTCTGGAGGGCAATCAGAGATTCAACGGCAGTGACTCATTCGGATCCCGCGAAAATCCTGCATTGGTGAGCATTGACGGAGATGTTCGCATCAATGGGAACGTTTCAGGATTCGGGGTGCTGATGGTCAACGGTTCACTGAAAGCGGCTGGAACGCTGCAATGGGAAGGTCTCGTGATCGTCAATTCGTCCGGAGGAGAGGCGGAATTCAAAGGAACCGTAGATATCTTCGGCGCACTTGTGATGCGCTCGCTGACGCCGTCAGGAGAATCTGGAGGATATGTCGACGCAGGGCTCGCAGGTGGGCACCTGGATGTCGATGTGTTCGGGTCGGGTAATTCGATGGAACATCATGAACATCAGTACGACGACCAGCACGACACAAATCAAATCGACTTCCTGAAAGATGATTGTGGCGTAGATGGCGGATTGTGCTGGAAGGATAAAGTCGGCGATGCAGGGTATACATCTGTCAGAATGGAACTTCTGGGCACCGACAATACCGAAGGGAATCTGCATTTTGAAACTTCGACCTTGCTCGTGGAAGGCCGAATCGACGAAGGCTTCAACCGGGAAGCCAGTGTAGCTGATATTGACGCCTTCACGCTCACTTTCACCGAAATCTGCGACTTGAATGGAAGTTCGCCAGAAGCTGTGCAAGGCGATTCGAACGCCCGAGATGGGATGCTCACGCTTCAGGTTTTTGACGCCACTGCCGATGAAGATGCGCTACCGATACACGAAGTGACCGTGTACAGGCATTCTGATGCCGCATCTTGCACGGGTAATTCTGACCCAGATCGCGTTGACGTGCAGCCACAATCGTTTTACATAAACGGGAATGTCGGTATTTATCGCAGTGAATCTGCTCTGAACAACGTTGTTGACCTCTTACCCGCAATGCAAGCGGCTCCTGTCGAAATCACGCTCAGTTCGATGCGTCACGTGGCCAATCAGCCTCTTGAGATGTAGTTCGACGATATCCGGATGAGCGAAAGGCGTCAGGGTCCAAAATGGGCTCTGACGCCTTTTTATTGCCGATTTTAGGGCCATTTCATTGCTTAAGTAGTCCCATGTATTGCCGATACGAATTTTGACAGGATAGCTTGATTTTACAAACTCTCGAATCACCGATCCCATACCGCTGGCATGGAAACAGGAAAATCCAACAATAAAGGATCCAGGGCTGCGTCTCCCGAGGAGATGGCAGCTATTGCCAATGGATCGAGCGCTCCGAGAAAGAGCAGCGATCCACGTTCGAATGGCTCATCGGCTGGTTCGGATGCCCGCAAAAAGGCAGGTCGTCCAGGACGGGCTCCCTCTAGATCCGCGGCAGCGGCGTCCGGGTCATCAGCTTTTTCTGGAAACAACCTGCCTCCATTCGTCACCGCGATTGTAGATCACACCCCGTTGTCATTGACGGGTATGGACAGAGTTCGCTTCCAGGCAGACCGACTTTCCAAGATCGACGCAAGAGATCGCTCCCACCTGCGCAAAACCGTTGATGGTTTCGTTTCGCGAATGGTGAACTTTAATGCATCAGACATGGACTTTGGTGGTCCAAGCACGGGTGGATTTGTCTGGTTTCGTATCGACGGAGACAAGCGTCCTGACCTGAATATTCCTCGCTACTCAATGGATGAAACGAATCTCATGATTCTGAGCATGCTGAGTAGATCGAGCATGAAGTCGCTTCTGGAATGGAAGGCGGCAGACTTTTCGCAGGAATGTCCTTCGTCAGACGGCAGTAGAAACAAGCGTTTCCGCGCCACCGCCTATTTCGATCTGGGCTCGCTGGCACTCAATATGCGAGCCATCTCTGAAGAACTTCGATCTCTGAAGTCTCTCGGTTTCCATCCGAGCATCGAAAAGGGTCTCATGTTCCGCTACGTGCGTGATGGACTGACCTTGATTACAGGTGTTACGGGTTCGGGTAAGAGTACCTCATTGGACGCAATTGTTGACGCGAATAACGAAGACGTTCACGGTCACATCGTCGTAATCGGTAAACCAATCGAATACGTCCACGAGTCCAGGAAGTGCATCGTGCGACACCGTGAAGTCGGGCAAGACGTAGATAACTTCAAGGACGGTATCGTACAGGCTCTTCGCCAGGACCCCGACATGGTCGTGATCGGAGAGATGCGTGATCCTGCAACCATATCAGCTGCTCTGGAAATCACCGATTCCGGGCACAAGGTTTTTTCAACACTGCACACGTCTTCGGCCGTTGAGTCGATCGACAGAATTATTGCGGAGTATCCAAGCGACGAACAGATCAGGGTCAGAAACAGACTCGCTGATGTTCTCAGGTGCATCGTCTCCCAGAAACTGCTTCCAAAAGTCGGCGGGGGACGCATCCTCGCAAAAGAAGTGTTGTGGATGACTCCATCTGCTCGGGCGGCGATCAAAAACAACAATACCAACGAGATCTACCAGATGATGTGGGAGGGCTGGAACATCGGCCAGATCACTCTGGAGCAGGATCTTTACAAATTGATGAGACAGGGGCTGATTACTCCTGAAACGGCCATGAACCACGCCAATAACAAGCGGCGATATCAACAACTGGCCAAGTAGAAGGCGCCACAATGAAGTACACTTCAAAAAGCGAATATATCCTCGGGATTGCCGTTTCGACCAGAATGGTTGAAGCGGTGCTGGTTCATGATGACGCTGCGGGGCCGACTATTATTCGGACATTCCAGCGCAAGCGCTCAGGATTGGAGACTACCGAACCCCTCATTCCCGAAGTGACCGATGATACCGGCGCGGACGTTTCATTCTCGACAGGTGAATCGGCTGGGTTTGATTCAGCCCTATTTCTGGCTTCCGAATTCGGTTCGGTTGAAGACTCTGAGGACGGCGAGCAGACTGATTTCGGCAAGACGCCACAATTTGCCCTTCCATGTGATCATGAGATCCAGGATATCGTATCTGAGTGCGCCGACGCTGGATATGAAAACGTAAATATTGTCTTCGCTCTGCCATCTGATTTTGTGGGTGCGAACTTAATCAGCATTTCGGAAAACCCTGTAGAAGACGGGAAGCGGTCAAAAAAGAAGAAGCAGGATAAATCCGAGCTGATGTTCGCTGAATTGCAGGAAGCATTCGGCGGCGAACTGAATGAAAAAACCGTCAGCTATATTCCTGTCGAGTCAATGACTGGCGGGCAGGAAACGTATCTCGGAGTTTTTCCACTTTCTTCAGAGCCTGTTTCGATATCGCTGGAGGCTATCAGGGATCGCAAGAGACCGTTTCCATCGGTGTCACTGCTTGACAACGAGATAACCCTGCTCATGGGTCTCGCCAGAGCATCGCTGCTTACCGATGGTCAGACGGGATATGATGCGATCGCGGATGCAGACGAAGAACCGGAAACCAGTGTGATCGTGCGCGTTGGCGCGGATGACACCATGGTCATTTTCATGTCGGGTCAGGAATTGACCCACTTCGAATCTCTTCGTTCGATTACCGCCTATGATCCTGCGGATACCATCACGAGCAGGATTCTGCTCATGCATGATGAGTTCGGCGAAGGTGATGCAGAGCGCATGTTCCTCTTCTGTGAGGAAAGTGAAACAGCAGTCTTTTCCAGACTCACCCAGGTATTTCCTGACACTCACATTGTAAGGCTGAAGGACGTTCTTCCTCCTATGGAAGAAGAGATGGAAGAGTCTACGAGCCTCGAGTTCGTGATCGCCGTCGCAGCTACTCTGAGACGCGTCCGCGACGAACTCTGGCAGACGGTATTTCCGGAAGTAAACTTCCTGGATCCCAAATTGCGAGGGCGCAAGTTCACACTTCCATTTTCGTGGCCTGTTGCGGCCATGATTATTGTTTTGTTCGCCACGACTCTCTTTTTCGTCCACCGCTATTTCACCCAGAGTCATGCCATTGAGATGACCCGGTACGAACTCAAGAATTTCCCTGACGATACGATATCAGAAGATGCTGATGTTCTGCAGGCCAAAATTGACAGCCTTCGTAATCGATCGACCGGGATCATCGATGCGCTTGATGTTCTCGATTCGCTTCTCATTGGCAGCGACGTGTGGAGTCGTGCCTTGGAACGCACATCAGTCAATACGGGGGATATCTCCGGGTTGTGGATTGAACGTTGGGCTGAAAGTGAAGACGGGACTCTGTCAATGACAGGTACGTCCATGGATCGCGATCAGATCGTGGAATTTGCTTCGCGAGCGTCGGCCAACATTGAAAGCATTTCATTCTCCGAGATCAGAGACTGGCCAGTTTATTCGTTCACCATGACAATGCGCCTTACACGTGAGCTCCCTGAAGCAGCTCTCTACCTCAGAGAAGAGGTAATGAGACGCCCAAGGCGGACTCCGCCGAGTGTTACCGGCCTGGATCAAGCTGAAGTCGCGTCAGAAACCGAGGTTGGGAGGTAGATCGAATGTCAAATCTGTTCCAGAATATCATAATCCTCAGTGTTTGCTGGGTTCTTGCCATTTCAGGTGGAGTCTACACGACATTTTTCTATCAGCCGGACGAAATGGAGCGGTTGGAAAAAGCAGAGCAGGTCGCTCGAATGAAGCAGGCTGAACTTTCTGCTCTCATGGCCGAAATGAGTGATTCTGAATCACGCGCATCCTCCATTGTTACCCGCTGGAACGCGCGTTACAAGGTAGTCCCAGGCACGATGTCTTCAGAACAAATCATTGCATTTCTGAATGATCACACTCGGACCGGGTTCATTCAGTTCGATATCAAGTTTGAAGACCACATAGAAGGAAGTAAATACAACCAGTTTGAGTTTTCTGTCGAGGGTCGTGGAGATTTTTCGGCCCTGTACAGCCTGGTCTGGGCTATCGAAAATGACAGGCAACTCTTCCGGATCAAAGACCTGGAACTGACGCATTTTGATCTCATCACCGAAGATCCAGAGACAGAACAGAGGCGACTGGAAGTAATGGTCAGCTTCACTTTTACGCTCGAAGCCTTTTATGGCGGAGAAGCGGGAATCAGCGCATCTGACAAAATCGAAGATGTGGCCGAAGGCATCACCATGTCACCGGAAGACCTGGCGACTACTTTGTTGCCTGTTCCAGAACACGTTTTGCCGGCTCGAGATGCGATCATGAATCCATTTCATCCTCTCATCCTGGAAAATATTCCCCCGAATACCTACAACCACGTCGATGTGGAAAACGCCGAATTGCTGTCAATTATTGGCACAGACGCGGTGTTGGAGTGGGAAGGACAGGAATTCATTCTCGGAATCGGAGACCCGGTCTATTTAGGACAGATCATTTCGGTCGATCCTAGAAATGGATCGGTAACGGCCCGCCTCAACAAAGGTGGAATCGTCGACCAGGTCGAATTGACAATGGAACTGGAAGATCTGTACAAGCAGGCTCGCGGAACAGTCAATTTGGCACCGACCAGAAACCAATAGTGATCTCAAACCAAACACCTGATCACCGACACATTCATGTGAAGAAGGACACCGACATGACACGTTTCAGCATTAAACATATCCTGACTATCGCCGCTTTGATGTGCGTTGGATTTGGGATCCTGGGAGGGACGCCGAAAGAGGCCTCTGCTCAGGCTAGGGTTCGCGCATACATTCCGCCGGATCAGCTCGTGTCTTTTCTTCCATCAACACCTTTTGACAGGTTCACCGAATACCTGAATCCAATATTTGAACGGGTTGCGGGTAAATCGATCATTGATGCGGATTCCCGCGACCATCCGATTGGTATTTCCATTTCAGGTGTTCATTTCCTCGATGCGCTCGAGCTTGTCCTCCAGTACAATGGTCTGGAATACCGTGAGACGGAACGCTATTTCATGATTCAGACAGCAGCTCCCGAAAATCTGATTTTGGACGCTGATGCGGCCACCGGAGGAGCGAGGGGAGTGGAAGCTGGTGAAGTTGTTTTGCCTGCGACTCTCGACACACGTCAGATTGAAATAAACGCGGTTCTGTTCGAATTGAATCATACGCTCGCCAAAGACTCTGGAATCGACTGGAGTATTCTCTTTGGTTCGACTGGATCGACCGGTGGTGGTCAGAGTGGTGGAGGAGGAGCCGAAAATGAGGTTTCATTCTTCCTGAAGACGGAAAAACTATTTGAAAACTTTGAAGACGCCGTTATCGCGCCCGACAAAATGGATTTCAGCAATCTGAACTCGTTGTTCAGAATGGCCGAAGCCACGGGTGTGGGTGAAACGATTGCCAGTCCGTCCGTGACCGTGCAGAGTGGTGTTCAGGGTGATATCCAGATCGGATCGGACGTACCCGTTCAAATCCGCGACAACTTTGGCAACATCTCTACGCAGCTGTTCCAGACTGGTATTATTATCGAAGTGACCCCAACGCTCATTGAACAGCCGCTGGCCGATACGCTTGGATCGCCGACGATGGAGTTTCTGCATCTCACGGTCAAGGTGGAAAAATCTGGTAGCCGTCCATCGGCATCTGGTCCGATCATCGACCGAAGCCTGGCCAACACACAGCTTATCATGCTCGACGGCGAACAGACTGTGATCGGTGGTCTCTACAGCACGGAAGAATCCATCTCAAGGCGTGGAGTACCTTTTCTGAAAGACATGCCAAAATGGTTCTTCGGATTCCGATACATCTTCGGGCGGACACAGCGAAGCGTTACCCAGAAAGAGCTGGTAATTTCTCTGGAAGCGAACGTCGTCGATCCGATCCGCAAGCGCATGGCGCAGCAGCTACCTGAAAATCTACTTGAGAAGCAGAGAAATGCCGTTCAGCGAGCGCTCGAACGATTCGACAAAGGAGTTTCAGAAGAAGCAGGAAGCGGTCTCGGCGAGAACAAGAAGTAGATCCGATTCAGACATTTTCTTCCGCGAGTGTTTTTCGGCCCGGCGACTTTGTCGCCGGGCCGAATTCGTTTCATCGGGTTCTGCTATTTTGGGTACCAACTCAAAATGGAATGCGAACAGGACTCACGCTCATATTCGGTTTACTCCTGGCGGGATGCGCCTCTTCTCCTGTCCTTCCTCCAGATCGGTCCAGCTCCAATCCGGAGTGGGATCTTGGATTGATACGCTCTCACGCGGTTTTTCTGGATGGTGAGGACCCCGAGGGCAGGAAGACAGGCACCAGGGGATTCAACCGTGCGGCGGCCTACGTCGCCGGCCAACTTTCTGAATTCGGACTCCAACCTGTTTTGAGCGATGAATTCCGACTGCAGTATGCCTCGAAGATATCGATGATTCCCCGCGCCCAGGTCTCGATCGTGGGCGTTGACACCCTGTCTTTCGTTCGCGGAACGGATTATCTCGTAGAGCCGGGAAGTGGGGCGGGTACCATTCGGATTCCGATTCAAAGGATCGATGCTGAGCAGGGTGTTCAGATTCCTGATTCGCTCTCCATTTCGGTAATCAATCACACCCGGCCAGACGGCAATTTCGGCGCGTCCTACCCTACCATACACATTCGGGAGGGCCTCCTCGCCTCCTTTCCGGCTGCGGAGTACGAAGTGGTCGTTACTACGGAGAAAATCTCTACCGTTTCGACGGCCCCCATGCATATAGTCGGGTACATCCCCGGCGCCGATCCAGTGCATCGAGATTCGCTCAGAATCATTCTGGCCCCGATTGATGGATTCGGACTCGATGGACAGCGCTCATGGACAGACGGCTCCGATTCGAGTATGCCGGCCTCAGCGCTTCTCGAAGTGGCGCGTCGCATGAGTCATCTGCAGAACACCTGGGGGATATTCAAATCGTCGTTCATGATCGCGTTTGTGAGCGGAACGAGAGGGTCGTGTGACGGAGGAGTCTCACTGTTTCGAAACCTGCCCTGGGACAAAAGCAGAGTAGCCAGTCTAGCCGTCATCGAATCAGAAGGCTCTCGAGACTGCGACTGGGGCGGAGTATTAAAAACAACTGACCTTTCAGCGCCTTTCATAGACTATTCGTTCGAAGTAGGAAGTCCAGATTCAGCGCGCGAGCGAATGGGAGAACATTTCCCTCGACCCCACCTGCTCCAGAGCGAGTACTTGGATGAGGCCGTTATACGTGCCGTGCAGATGTCGGAGATGATCCTGAGCGACGCGATGGAGTGAGGCTGCTTCCTCAGAATATCCAGGGCTCGCGTTCCAGGAGCGCCGCACGCTGTTAACGACTAAAACACTATTCCGCCGTAAAGCCCGAAGGAGGTGTTATACAGTTCCGGCTTTTCGGATCGGGCGTTCGAAAAACCCAAAACCGAACGCACTCCAAACGTCAAGGATTCACCCTTGAACGGAACGATAATGTCGGCGCCTATCAACAGCCCGAGATCACGATCTTCAACGGTATCGTCAGATTCAGACTGTTCAAAATCGCTTCCTGGAGCGTGGAAGGTGATCCTCGCATCCGTCATGAAGGCCATCGAAGGGCCCGCCACGATTCTGGGCTTGTACTTGGTCAGGGAATTGAATCTGTATCCGATCAACACAGGGAGCTCCACATACGTGATTTCTGATACTCCGATGATCGGAAACTCGTCTATCGTGCCTTCCAACTCCGAGCCTTTGACGGCATAATTGAGTCCTGTTTCGAATTCAAATCCCGTAGCATAGCGGTAGCGAATTCCACCTCCGCCCGCCAGCCTGAATATGGGAGAAGTCGACGACAGATTTCCACCTCGAAACGATGAGCCGGTCATTCCAACCTGAAAGAACCCCTGGAACTGAGCATTCGCCACTTCCGGCGAGAAGGTGAACGCCGTGATAATCGCAGCTATGGCGACGATTTTGGATAGAGATTGGCTTCTGGTCATAATGTTGTTCTCTGATTCGGGAGAATGCAATTCCGTCCTGAATGTAATGTCCCACAAATACGCAGGAATATGGGCGAAACGCTACCCAACCGACTGAAAAATGGGTCGGATGGTCGTTTCGAGGAGCTACTTGACGCAATTTTAGAGCAACCACTCCGGCAAGAATCAGTATATCGAGTCCATTGGCAACCCCTCGATTCAAGCACCGGAAATGCCGAGACAGCTGACATTTTCCATATTCAAGCGCCTGCTTTTCTTGTGGGGTGTTCTCTGGTCGATCGTTACCACGATTTTCTCAGCGACAGGCACTGTCCTGTGGCTTGCTGTTTCAAACAAGCCGGAGCACTTCAGATTGTGGAGTCGAATATGGGGGTTCAGCACTGCCTGGGGAATGGGTATCCTGCCACAAGCGCGGTTTGAAGAAGAGCTGGATCCTCATCGAGCCTATGTTTTTGCGATCAATCATCAGGTCGCTCTGGATGTCCCCGCGGTGGGGTGTGTTATTCCAGCGCCTTTTGGCTGGGTCGCCAAAGCGGAACTGGCCCGGATTCCATTCCTGGGCCGGTCCATAAAATCTTCGCCCTCAGTTTTCATCGACCGGTCCCATCCAAAAAAATCCATTGAAAGTATTCGTACGGCCGGCGAACGCATACGGAGTGGAACTTCAGTTGCCATTTTTCCGGAAGGATCGAGGGGCCATAATGGTGAGTTAAGGCCCTTCAAAAAAGGTGCTTTCCTGCTGGCGATTGAAGCAGGAGTGCCGGTTGTACCGGTCACTATCCTGAACGGTCATCAGGTTTTTAACGAGAAAACGAAGCTTGCCCGTCCCGGAGTCATGCACGTTGTTTTCAGTAGGCCTATTGTCATATCCGGGTGGACCCGAGCAGATATCGGGCGCCTGAGGGAAGAAGTGCGTCAGAGGATGCAGGCACAATTGGATGAATGGAACAGGAATGATCGGGGCTCCGTAGCTTAGGCCATCTTTTCAAGCTCAGTCATAATCGATCGCAAGTAGATTCCGTGGGTAAAAAACCAGCTCGAAAACAGCCTCGAAAGCAGGCCAAAGCCAAGCCTCGTGCCAATCGTCGTGCGACGGCATTGACTGCGCCTTCTTGGCACGGCATGTGGGACCGGATGCCGGTTTCGAGACAGCATGTCGTCAGTCTGATTTTTCTGGTGATTCTGAGTTTCGCTTTTTTTGCTCCTATACATTTTTCGAACAAGAAGCTCGTCGCTACCGACACAGTTCAGTGGCGTGCCATGGCACAGTCCATGATCGAATTTGAAGAGGAGACCGGCGGCACGTCCCTCTGGGCCGGCAGAGTATTTGCCGGGATGCCCGGATATATGATATCCCCTGAGTTGAGTGTCCCGCAGGTCGATACGATAATGCGCGAGTTACGCAAATTGGCGTGGCCCACTTCTCACATGATGCTTCTGTTTGCCGGGATGTATCTGCTGGCCTGGTATCTCACGAGAGAGTCTCTTGCCTCGGTCATGGCCGCGGTGGCCTATGGATTCACGACCTACATGCCGGTCATTCTCGTTGCCGGACACAATTCCAAGTTCATCGCGCTCGCCTGGGCGCCATGGATGCTGCTTGCGTTCATCCACGCGATGAGGTCGAGAACCCTCGTTTCGGGACTACTCTTCGCAGTCGCGCTGGCTGCCAATCTTAGAGCTGGACACGTTCAAATTACCTACTACGTCACAATTGCGGCGGGAATCTGGTGGCTGGTTGATGGAGTCCATGCGATTCGAAGTGGCGCAGTTGTTCCGTTTTTGAGGGCAACGGGAATGCTTGTCATCGGCTCAGTTCTGGGTTTGATGATGGTGGCCCAACCATACCTCGCACACGCCGAGGTGACACCGTTTACCACTCGCGGATCCAGCGTAGGTGGCGGGGTCGGGGGAATGGCCTGGGAGTATGCCATGCAATGGAGTCAAGGTGTTGGTGAATTGCTCACACTTCTGATATCGGACTCTTACGGAGGAGCCAGTCCGACGTACTGGGGTCCCAAAAATGGTACGGCCGGTCCTCACTATTTCGGAGCTATCGTTCTGTTTCTGGCCGCGTTGTCTGTTTGGAAGATTCGGGATCGAACAACCCTCTCTCTTGCCATCGCAGCTCTATTGATGGTCCTGTTTTCGTTGGGTGAGAATTTTGGATTCCTCAATCATCTGATGTTCGATTATTTCCCGATGTTTTCTTCGTTCAGGGTACCGGAAACCTGGTTGAGCGTCGTCGCTCTTCTGGCGTCTCTTCTTGCTGCTAAGGGTCTCGTTTTCATCAGAAGAAAATCAGGAGATAAGGAAGGGTCGCTTTCAATGTCCTGGGTGAAGGTGTTCGGTCTCGTTGCCGGCTTTCTTCTGCTGATGAATGTTTTTGGCACCTCAGTCCTGAATTTCGAGAGGCCATTCGAACGCGAACGAATCATATCCCAGATTCAGGCCCAGAATCCGGGCATTTCCCCAACTGATCCACGTGTTATTGACTTCGTGACTCAGAATCTTGCCCAGAGCAAAGATGAAAGAGTCGAACGGTTTGGCAATGACGCATTCCGATCTCTGCTCGTATTACTCCTGGTTGGACTTCTGGCCTACCTCTATCACAGAAGGAGCGTTCCGTATTGGATGATGGCCAGCCTTATCGTGGTCATTGTTGCAATAGATCTGATGGGCGTCGGGCGAAGATATATCCGGGAGGATCGGCTCTCGGCCGTCAGCAGCGTAGAGCAAAGCGTCCCCACCTACGGCTTCGACGCCTTTATTGTCGAGCAACGTGAGCGCCTTGGCGGTGAAGGCTCATTCAGGGTTTTATCCCTCGAACGAGGACAGCATCCTCAGCAGAACGCCCGACCGTCGTATCACTATGAATCGCTTGGAGGCTACTCAGCAGCCAAACTTCGGGTATACCAGGATTTCATGGATGAGATGCTCTTCATCGACGGAGGAGTGAACAAGGCAGCGCTCGATATGGCCAATGTGCGCTTTCTGGTGGCGAGCCGAGGAATTCCCGGATATGATCTGGTTTTTCAGGATGACCAGCAGGGCATGTCGGTATTTGAGAATCCCGATCCACTCGGGCGCGCGTTCCTGGTCGACCAAGTCACTGAAGTTTCGGATCACACACAGATCTGGGCCATGGTTGCCGATCCTGCATTTGACCCGGCATCCAGGGCGCTGGTCTATGACTCGAGTGCGATTCCCGTCTCCGTCATGCAGTCGGATGAGGCAGATTCTTCTGGCGTCAATTCGGTCTCGACGCTTTCTTATCAGGCAGAAAACATGAGTTTTGCGGTGGTCTCTGATCGCGAACGACTTCTGGTGGTGAGCGAGGTCTATTATCCTGCAGGCTGGAAGGCGACGGTTAATGGTCTCGATGTCGAAATTGTTCAGGTCGACCATGTGCTTCGCGGAATTGTGGTCCCGGAAGGTGAAAGCACGGTTGCATTGACATTTGATCCAGCATCGCAACGAAACGGGATCTGGATAACCGGCCTGGGCACGATCATCACCTATTCGCTTCTGCTGTTTTTCGGCTTCGTTGCCATGCGGCGGAGAAAGGAGGAAGAACCGACTGAGTCTTCTGATCCCGAAGACGAGGCAAGTGACGAAGAAGAGGAGGCATCCGTCAGTGAGTAACACGAAAGCATACGACCCTGCGATCAACCCCGTACTCAACAGGCGGTATCACAAGACGATTTCTCTGCTTCAGCAACACCTACCCGAGTCGGCTCGGATCCTCGACATCGGAGCGCCAAATCCTCTCTCTTATCACCTGACGAAGTTGGGGTATGAGGTCACCAACACGGATGGAGATCTCGATGAATCACCGAATCTCACGGCTGTTGACGCCGATGTGGTTACCGCTTTCGAGGTTCTGGAACACCTGGTTTCGCCGCTTCCGCTTCTTCGATCCATCAAGGCGCCAATGCTGATTGCCACAATCCCAATGCGTCTCTGGTTCGCGCCGGCGTATCGAAGCCAGAGCGATCCGTGGGACAGGCACTATCACGAGTTTGAAGACTGGCAATTTGACTGGTTGCTCGAGAAGGCCGGATGGACAATCGTCCATCGCGAGAAGTGGACGAGTCCGACTGGCTGGATTGGATTCCGGCCGTTGCTCCGGCAATTCATACCACGATATTATGCAGTGGTGGCAACGCGCACTCCAATTGAATGAAGAACGTTTTGTTCATTACATACTATTTTCCTCCTTCAGGCGGCTCCGGTGTGCAGCGCGGCCTCAAGATGGTCAAGTACCTGACTGATTTCGGATGGAAGCCGACCGTTCTGACTGTGGATCCGGAATACGCGTCCTACCCTGTCACAGATGCTCAATTGCTTGAAGACATTCCTGACGGAGTCCGGGTCGTGCGAACGAAGTCGAGGGATCCGTATGCTGCATACGCCTCGTGGACTGGGAAAAAGAAGTCAGAGTCCGTCGGGGTTGGTTTTCTGGGGTCTCAACATACTTCATGGAAGGAAAGGCTTGCTCGCTGGGTCCGGGCCAATCTGTTTATTCCCGATGCTCGTCGCGGTTGGGCGAGATACGCACAGAAACGAGCTGCGGAATTGGTTTCTGAGTTGCAGTTCGACGCCATCGTTTCCACGGGTCCGCCTCATTCAGCTCATCTTATATCGGAGTCTCTGTCCCGTTCAGAGGGTATTCCGTGGGTGGCTGACATCCGAGATGCCTGGCCCGATGTGGCCTACGCAGATCTGTTGCCAACGACGGCGCTCGCGCGCGGTCGGGATATCCGTATGAGGAATCGTGTACTGAAGAGTGCATCCCGGCGGATCGCGGTAACAGAGGACCTGGCAAGTGAAATGAAGCGAGGTGTCGGCGCGGATTTCGAGGTCATTCGGAACGGATTCGATCCGCAAGACTTCCGCAGTCTTGAGAGCCTGAATCTGACCGGATTCACGATTGTACACACCGGGAGCATGGCGCCGGCCAGAAATCCGCTTCCGCTCTGGGAGCTTCTTTCGGAGGATGGATCGAGGCAAAGATGGCCCGATCTGCGGCTGGTGCTGGTCGGCAACGTGGATTCAACCATTCACGATGCTGCGAGCAGGGCCGGCGTTTCCGATTTGGTTGAACACGTGCCCTATGTGCCTCATAGTCAGGCTTTGCAATACACCATTTCGGCTTCAGTCCTGATTTTGCCTATCAATCGCGTGTCGGAAGCGGCAGGAATCGTGACCGGGAAGATCTATGAATATCTGGCCTCGTCGAGACCGATAATCGGGTTGGGAGATCCACAGGGAGAAGCCGCTGCCATTCTGCGTGAGAGCCAATCGGGGGCTATGTTTGACTACACGGATGTCGACGGCCTTCGGGACGAAATTGACAGGCACTACCACGCGTGGCGCTCTGGCTCGCCCCTGAACGGGGCGAGCCAGAGCGCGGCTGCGCCCTTCAGCAGGAGGGAGCAGAGCGGGCAGCTGGCGGCGGTCCTGGATTCGCTCGCGAGTGAGAAAACGACCGCCTTGGACGCGAGCCGCGGACGGCAAAATGAGGCCGGGACATGAATGTCGTAACCGTCGTCGGAGCACGTCCACAGTTCATCAAGGCCGCCGTGGTGAGTCATGCTCTTCAACTGGCTGGCATCGAGGAAAGAATCGTCCACACCGGTCAGCATTATGATGCGGAAATGAGTGACGTGTTCTTTTCAGAGCTGGGTATCTCGCAGCCCGATGTCAATCTTGAAGTCGGCTCGGGCTCTCACGCCTCACAGACTGCAGATATGATGACAGGATTCGAGGAATATCTCGATAGCGGATCAACCCCCGACTGGATATTGGTATATGGAGACACAAACAGCACACTTGCTGCCTCCATCGTGGCTTCGAAGAAAGGTATTCCTCTGGCTCATGTCGAGGCAGGGCTCCGCTCGTTCAACATGCGAATGCCCGAAGAAGTGAATCGTATCGTAACCGATCGATTGTCAGATTTTCTGTTCTGTCCCACGAGTACGGCAGTGGACCTGTTGGCCAAAGAGGGAATCACCCGAGGCGTCCACATGACCGGCGATGTAATGCTCGACGCAACCCGCTCCTTCGCAGATAAAGCGTCGCGGGAACGGAATCTGACTTCCATCACGGAGCTTGACGCGGACACCTTCCATCTGGCAACGATCCATCGGGCGGAAAACACGGACGATCCCGCGCGACTGAAGGCAATCATCGACGCCCTCTCCCGTCTCGATGCTCCGGTCCTCATTCCGCTTCATCCGCGGACCCGATCAAAGATGGATGGCAGCATTATCGGCGACAATATTCGCATCATCAGCCCGGTCTCTTATCTGTCGATGCTCACGCTCATCGGTTCGTGTCGCAAGATATTGACCGACTCCGGTGGACTACAGAAAGAAGCGGTCTGGCTCGGGAAACAGTGCATCACGCTCAGAGACGAAACAGAGTGGGTTGAGACGCTCGAAAACGGATGGAACCGGGTTGTGGGCGCAAATCTGGACGCAATCCTGGAAGCCTGCGGGAGTGAACCGACAGGCCCAGCACCAACATTCGGAGAGGCGCCCCGGGAATCGGCTTCAGGCCTCATATCACGTCTTCTGGCCTCATGAGCACAAAGCCTCACATAATGATGGTGCTCGATCAAAGCTTCCCTCCCGACCTTCGCGTCGAGAACGAAGCCCGGACCCTGTATGAGTCCGGATTTGATGTGACGGTCCTGTCCATCGGTCCGGATGACCGAGGCGAATCTGAAGACCATGCGGGAGTGCGGATCATTCGTCTGGCGATATCCGGACAGCGGCGCAACAAAATGCGAGGGCTCGCAGGGACGATTCCTTTTCTGACCATTTTTCTGAAGAAGCAGCTTGCTGCTCAATACGCACTTCGACCATTCGATGCCATTCATGCACACGACCTGTATCTCTTCGGAGGATGCATCGAGGCGGGAAAGATGCTGGGAGTGCCGGTCGTGGGTGATATGCATGAGAACTGGGTCGAGGCGCTGAAGCACTACAAATGGAGCACCTCCTTTCCGGGAAAACTCGTTGTCAGCATCAAGCGCTGGCAACGTCTTGAGCTTGACTGGTCAACACAGGTGGACCACCTGATAGTCGTAATAGAGGAAATGGCGGAGCGTCTGGCCAAAAGGGGCGTCGAACCAGAAGCGATAACCATCGTCCCAAATACCATCCACATCGCAGAGTTCGACTCATGGCCAACGGATATTCCGTCTGAATTGGAAAAGAACCGCACCCGCATTGTCTACACGGGAGGGATGGATCGACACAGAGGACTGGAAGATGCGATCAAGGCGATGCCCAGGGTGGTTGAGCTCGTTCCCAACGCAGAGCTGCTTCTCGTCGGTGATGGCGCTGTTCGAACCGAACTCGAAGAGTTGTCCTTGCATCTTGGCCTGACAGATTCAATTCGCTTTGTCGGTTGGCAAGATCAAGCGCGCGTCAAGGGATATATAGCTTCCGCTGATATCGGTCTGATTCCCCACAAGAAGACGGTTCACACGGATCATACGATTCCACACAAACTGTTTCACTACATGCACCTGAGTCGGCCGTGCGTCGTTTCCAATTGCAAACCCCTTGAACGGATCGTTTCGGAAACGGGCTGCGGAAAAGTCTATGAGTCTGGATCTCCTTCCGATCTGGCAGATGTATTGGTCGGTTTGTTGAACGATCCAGATGCCCGCTCACAAATGGGACGGGCTGGTGTCGAAGCGGTACGTCAGAAGTACAATTGGGATTCTACTGCGACAGGATTGGCAACGATGTATTCCAGGTTGCTGGTCGCAGACTGACAGGTCACTACGAATGTAGTTTGGCCAGTGTGCCTGCAAGATGCGCAGCTATTCGTTCTGACGCTTTCCCATCCCACAAATCGGGAATCCTGCCTTTCTTCCACTCTCCAGACAATGCACGTCTGCCGGCATCTTCTATCAACGAAGCATCCAGATTGATCAATTCATTCGTGCCCTCGTCAACGGTGACCGGGCGTTCGGTATTGGGGCGTACTGTGACACAAGGTTTGAGGAGAGCGGTCGATTCTTCCTGAATGCCACCAGAATCTGTCACGATTAGGCCAGAATGCATCATCAAACAGAGAAACTCCAGGTATCCGATGGGCTCGGTCAGCTGTACTTCGGGATGGGAGCTCAGTCTTCGCCCAGCTTCAAAATTGTCCAGTCCTGCTGCTGTTCGAGGATGAATAGGAAATACGATGGGGCCCAGGTCAGCCAATCTCAGAAGACCATCAACAAATGTCGAGAGATGTTCTTCGTGATCCACGAGTGCCGGTCTGTGGGCAGTGATCAGGAAATACGTCCCGCTTTCAAGACCTCTGGTGACGTGTTCATCTGTTTCACTGGCTGCCTGCTCAAACTGGCGCAGCGAGTCGATCATGACGTTGCCGACCATCAACATTCTGTCGCTTGCATGGCCCTCTGCCTGAAGATGAGTGATGCCGGAAGGTTCGGAAACATAGAGATAGTCGGAAATCGAATCGGTTACGATACGATTGATTTCTTCAGGCATCGTGCGATCCGACGAGCGCAAACCCGCTTCAACGTGGACGAGCGGAATATGCAGCTTCCTGGCCGTCAGCGCCGTGGCAACGGTCGAATTGACATCTCCCACAACGACGACGACGTCCGGCTTCTGCTCAATCAGAATCGGTTCGATCTCCGTCATTACCCGGGCGGTCTGCTGAGCGTGTGTACCCGAGCCCACACCCAGATACATATCCGGCTCCGGCATATTTAATTGCCTGAAAAAGATGTCAGACATTCGTGAATCGTAATGCTGGCCGGTGTGGATGAGCAGATTGTCGAAAGAGCCCGAGGAGCGAAATGCTTTCTCCAGAGCAGCAATTTTTATGAAATTCGGCCGTGCACCGGCGATCAAAGCGACTTTTATCATCAGAAAAGAGTTGAAATCAAGGATTTGCCTGACGGCCCGACAGTATAGCAACCTTCTTCTTCTTCTGGGCGCGAATCTTTGACAAACGCACGGGTCAAGTCTATATTCTGACATTCCGAAAGCGTGCTCCCGGATAGTCCGGCATGCTCCCGAAATTGCAACGGAAAAAAAGCCGTTTTGCGATTCCCGGTTCGGATTTCAATCCCGATAACATACAGACGCACGATGTCAGAAGATTACGGAATTGCTCTTGGAATGGTCGAGACACGTGGTCTCGTTGGAGCTATTGAAGCCGCGGATGCGATGGTCAAAGCTGCACGAGTCCACCTCATCGGTAAAGAAAAAATCGGTGGAGGTTTTGTGACCGTCATGGTGCGAGGCGACGTTGGTGCAGTAAAGGCTGCCACAGACGCAGGCGCTGCCGCTGCCGAGCGTGTCGGAGAACTCGTATCGGTTCACGTTATTCCTCGCCCACATTCCGATGTGGAAGCCATTCTTCCATCGGGTTCGAATGGATAATAGTCTGATCGGGAAATCCACCCGGTTCAGAAATTTCCTTTACTGACATGGCGGACACCGTTCAGGAAGCTTTGGGTATGATTGAAACCCGTGGGCTCATCGCAGCCCTGGAAGCTGCCGATGCCATGGCCAAGGCCGCCCATGTCAGAATTGTGTCGATGGAGCAAACAGTGGCCGCCCTCATCACCGTTCATGTCACTGGTGAGACTGCAGCCGTGCAGTCCGCGGTTGATGCGGGTACGGTAGCAGCTTCGAAGGTTGGTGAAGTTCTTTCATCCCACGTTATTGCAAGGCCATCATCGGATGTTGTTGCTATGCAGGCCAACGAAGCTCCAACTGCGCCTCGGGAGACTGCTTCAAACCTGGATGAGATGACCGTCAGGCAATTGAGAGCCTATGCCCGTGAACAGCAGGACCTTCCGATTAAAGGTCGTGAAATAGCCCGGGCGAACAAGCAACAGTTGCTGGCTGCTCTGCGTAAACGGTGAGTTGATATTCTGGCCATTTTTTGAGCGAATGCTGTCCGGGCAGTCACGATCATGTCGTTAATCACCAGATTCCAGGAATCGATTTCCAAATCCCTCCGCCAGCCGGGATACGAACCGGAAGAAACCAGAAGCAGCGGATTTGTCATTTCGCTCTGCATTCTGGCTTCATGTGTGTTGTGGTTTGCATTCAGTATGCAGGAGACCTACACGCAGGTCATCGATTTTCCGACCGAGGTCCAAAATCTGACCCAGAATCAAGCGCTTGCGACCCAGCCGCCGGATGTGGTACGTGTTCAGCTCGAAGGGAAAGGCATTCAGATTCTCAGGCTGTATTACAACACGCCGACTCTGCCAATCGAGGCAAGCAATGGCCTGGTCGATATGGGTCTGACAGCTCCTGAGACGATCAACAATGTCAGTATTCAAACGGTCACTCCAAGGACAATCGAAATCCGGGTCGAAGATCGGATCAGTCGCAAGATTCCCGTTATGTCACGGGTAGAGATGCAGTTCGCTCCCGGTTTCCGGATGATCGGAGCCGTGGATGTATTCCCGGATTCTGTAACCATTTCAGGAGCCAGATCCATCGTGATGGAGATGGAATCCTGGCCAACAGAGGCTCGACATCTCGGGGAAATGCGAGACTCCCTGAACGCAGTAATCGCTCTTTCCGATTCGCTGAAGGGATTGATCGATCTTGAGTTCGCAGAGGTAAATGTTGTCGCAGATATTCAGGCATTTACAGAAGCACGCCGGAACGTAGGGGTCCGTGCAATCGGCCTTCCTCTCGGAATGCAGGTAACCTTTTCGCCTGCAACGGTCGAGGCTGTCTATCAGGTGCCTCTTTCGCAGTTCGATCAAGCGATGGAAGCAGAGGATTTTTATGTTTTCGTTCCTTATGCAGACATTTTGAGAGATACCCAGGGGCGAGCCTTTCCCATGATCCATCTGCCCGTCGGAATAGATATTCAGCATGCCCGCTTCGAACCTGACGGCCTCTCGTACTTCCACGTCAGAAACGATGACTGATAAAAAGGCCTCCTGGGTTGAGCTTCCCGGCGGAATTTTTACAGCGGATGGTCTCTGGTTTCACACCTCTGAAGAAGACCTCAACGCCTTCGCGCCCGATGTGATCGAGCGATATGGGCTGGGGTCGCTGTTGCGCAAAGCAGCTGATTGGAACGCGCTGCCTGTAACGGTATCCGTTCTCTCCCTCGGGCTGTTCCTACTTGTATCTGCACCGTGGCAGGCAGCGGCTGGAGCCGTGACTGTTTTGTTTTTTCTGTCCGTTGTATCGCCCTACACCGTTCTTTTTGGTCTAATTCCCGTAGTGAAAAGACTGAACCATCCCATTTTTCAAGGGCTGTTGTTTGTAATGATTTTGAGTTTTCTCGCGGCGGATAATCAAATGATCGCGCTGACTGTGGGGCTTCTCGGATTTATACTGATTCGCTGGCAGATTGTAACCCGGCTATTGTCACCACTTATTCATGCGCTGCGACAGCGATTATCTCCATTGGAAGCTCCCGATCTAATCTTGCGAAACGTTCTCTTACGAGCAGCACTGAAGCATGGCGACGACATCGGAGAACTGCCCGGCATGCAGCAACGAATGCTCGAGATAATGAACTATCGAAAAAAGTCGAGCAAATGATCGAAAATCGATATATTTGCGCCCGCTCGCCCATCGTTCAAGCAAAGAAATCCGCGTATCCAGTCGCCTGAAGCACATACACAAAGAATTGCAGATTCTGGTATCGAAGTTCAGCTTCGAATCAAGTCTGCGCTAGAAAGGCATTTCCAGGATTCGGAAGAGAGCGAAAAGAGCTTGATCCGGATCGAAATACCGGTTCCGCGAATCGATCCTCTTACCTGGTTGCAAGCCCAGGCCTCGATGGAACGACTTTACTGGCGTGGTCGGCATGATGACGATCGGGTTGCCATGTGTGGAATCGCTCGCGTGCTTTCGGGTGACGGTCGACCGGATTTTTCAGAATTGGCCCGCGAAGTTGATGAGTTTCTCGAACGTCCAGGAGCAGACGCCAAGTTTTACGGAGGTATGAAATTCGATCTCGACCGGGTTTCGTCGCAGGATTGGTTCGGCTTCCCGACGTGGAGATTTGTTTTGCCCAGGTTCGAACTGCATCGTCGGGGTGAGCGAAATCTGTTTTGTTGCAATGTGGTTCTGCCTGAGGATTTTGCGACGGTCGATGCGCTGATGCATCAGATTGATGAGCTTTCGTTTCCGGATCAGTTGTTGCCGACCTCGATGCCGTCTCCCATCCGCCGAATAGACAATCCGAGTTTTGATAGTTGGAAGTCCCAAGTGGGATGGACCCTTGATGCGTTTGACCGGGAGGTCGTGCAAAAGGTGGTACTTGCGCGTCGGGTCGACCTCGAATTCGGAGAAGAACCTGACCCTGTGCGTCTTCTTGACCTCCTACAGGATGCAACACCAAACTGCTTCCACTTCCTGTTCGAATCCGATGACAGCGCTTTTTTGGGAGCAACTCCGGAGCGGTTGTTTTTCCGCAGGGGTCGCGAAGTTTTCAGTGAAGCCGTAGCCGGCACGCGGCCGAGAGGCGAAACCACAGATGACGATGAGGCATACCGGACCTCGCTTTTGGCCAGCGAGAAGGACCAGCGCGAGCATGCATACGTTCGGGATTATATCGAACAGGTACTCGATTCATTCTGTCATTCGGTGGCAGTGGACGTGGAGGCCTCGGAGATGAAATTGGCTGCGGGAAGGCATCTTCATTCCAGACTCTCGGGCACGCTGCGCAGCGACGTTTCAGACTTCGACCTGATCAATAAATTGCACCCCACTCCTGCGGTCGGCGGTGCACCAACCGACCTGGCTCTGGAGGCGATTGACTCACTCGAGGACTTCGACCGTGGTTGGTATGCTGGACCTATCGGTTGGATTGGGCGCGATTCGGCGGAATTTGCTGTTGCCTTGCGATGCGGTGTTCTCAAAGAAAAAGTCCTTTCTCTCTTCTCCGGGGCAGGTCTCGTAAAAGGATCGGAACCAGGGGATGAATGGCTGGAGATCGAACAAAAAATCACTGACTTTACCCGAATCCTTGGTCTTGAAGTCAAGAGCTCCAAATAGAAATCGATTCTGGACGAGTCTCATCGTTGAAGAACTCGTCCGCAATGGCGTCAGCATGTTTTATGTGGCTCCCGGATCGAGATCGACCCCACTTGTGACTGCGGCAGCTGCGCATCCTGGCGTGACGATTTGCACTCATTTCGATGAGCGAGGAACAGCCTTCATGGCTCTTGGCTATGCGAAAGCAACTGGCCGACCCGCGGTGTGGATCACGTCTTCGGGAACGGCGCTTGCGAACGGCTATCCAGCGATCGTGGAAGCATCCATGGAGCAGCTGCCGATGATCCTGTTGACGGCGGATCGACCTCCGGAGCTGAGGGATACGGACGCGAATCAAACTATTCGTCAGGATCAGATGTTTGGTCGGTATGTGGAATGGTCGATCGACATGCCCTCCCCGTCGGACGATATCGATCCGGAGTACGTGCTGACAACAATTGACCATGCCGCTCAGAGATCGAAGTCGGGACCGGTTCATGTGAACTGTATGTTTCGTGAGCCGCTCGCACCATCGGAGCAGGATTACGCTCCCAAGATCTCACCCAGACTCGAATCATGGGAAGAGGGCGAAGCTCCATTTACGACGCACTCTGATCAAAGCGTTGTGGCTCCGGACACTGTTGAAGGTCTGAAGTCAAGACTTGAAAATGCTGATCGACCCATGATTGTGCTTGGCAGATTGAAAGGTGACTGCGGAAAGATTCGCAATGCAGTCGACGAGTGCTGCCTCTCGTTCGATGCCGTTTACGTGGCAGACATCGGATCACAGGTTCGAATTGGGAATCTCGGGTCACGCGGAATTTGCCACGCCGAAGCCATTCTGTATGGAGGCCTGCCTCGAGCGCTCACGCCAGATCTGGTTGTTCAATTCGGAGCTTCCCCCGTTTCAAAACGCGTCAATCAGATGATGCAGGGCAGCACATTGGTAGTCGTGGATGATCGCAGGAGGCGAATCGATCCAGCCCATACCGTTTCAGCTCGCATTGTTGCAGATCCCGTTGACGTTCTCCAAAAGCTCAGTCAGACAGGCAGCGGAAATGGCGGTCAGAACGGACGTGAGAAGTCAATCTGGTGCAGAAATTGGGAGAAGGTCACAAACGAGGCGCGGGATTGGGGTGCGGGCGATCTCGGCGACCATCTAAGCGAGCAGAATGCAACCCGAGCCGTGGGCGACGCCCTGAACGAAAACCACGTGCTGACGGTGGCATCAAGCAATCCGGTCAGACACCTTGATCTCTGTGCCAGAACTCAGGGGCCAGATTTGGCGGTGGCGTCAAATCGGGGTGCGAGCGGAATCGACGGTACGATTGCTACCGCGATGGGCTTTGGCGACGGCCATGTTAAACGACCGTGCGTTCTTACCGGCGACCTGGCTCTTCTCCACGATCTGAATTCGCTGGCACAATGCGCTTCTCGAAACGCTGTGGTTGTGGTTCTCAACAACGACGGCGGCGGAATCTTTTCCTATCTCCCGATTCGGGAATATGAGGACGTATTCGAATCATACTTCGCCACACCCCACGGTTTTTCTTTCGAACACGCCGCCGCACAGTTCGGAGTGTCGTACTCCAGTCCGGCGACATTGACCGATCTCAGGTCGACGCTCGATGCAGTTCTGGAAGGAAATGAAGCAGCGCTGATTGAAGTCAAAACTGACAGGACGGACAATCTGGAGGAACAGCGGCGCATTCTGAAGGCCATGTCTGCCCGGATGCAGTCCATCACCCTCGAAATGACATGAAAGTGAGATTCGTAGACAATTTCGTACGATTCCGTCTTTCCCGGGAAGATGTGGAGCAACTGGTTCAAGACGGGAGCACCTCGCTCGATATAGGAAATGGGCTTCGGTTTTCATTGATGGTAGATCCATCTGCTTGTTCTGTAAATCATAATAACGGAAGTCTGAGCGTGCTTTTTCCCGCTGAATGGATTAAAAACTGGGATAGAAACGAAACTGTCGGATTCGACTTCGAACTGAAATTGAATGAGATCCAGTTCATCCGGATTGTAATCGAAAAAGACTTTCCCTGTGTTCATGACGAAGATGGTAATCCCATAGCTCCGCGACCGGTCAAAATGCAGCTTCCCGATACCCGGGCCTGAGGATTGGATGTCATCACTCAATGCAGTCTGGTTGAAAGGATCGTCGGGCGAAAAGGTCGTCCTCTTCCTCCACGGATTCATGGGTCGGGCGGCCGAATGGATGCCGATTGGGAGGCGCCTTCCCCTGGCCTCGGTTGCGCTCGATCTTCCCGGCCATGGAACGTCGCCGGTAGCCAGCGACGACTGGTATGATGAAGCCCTGAGTGGTATTGATCGATTTCTTCGTTCGGAAGGACAGGAGCGGGTCATTCTTGCCGGATATTCGATGGGAGGTCGATTGGCGATGCACTACGCCCATCGCTACCCGGACAAAATTGAAGGGCTGATTCTGGAGTCCGCACACCCGGGCCTTACCTCAAAAGAAGAACGCGAAGAGCGCGTCGCGCTGGACCGAAGATGGTCGAATAAGATTATTCTCGACTGGCCGGACGTCCTGGAAGAGTGGTACGCTCAGCCGGTATTTACGTCTCTTTCAGGCTCATCTCTCATCGAGGAGATCAAGAACAGTCGCGGGTGGGGGGATCCGGAATCGTTGTCAGCTGCTCTTTCGGGCTTTTCGACAGGTCTCCAAGCCCCATTTTGGGAGTTTTTGGCTGATTTCCAGGTCCCCGTACTCTTCGTTTCTGGTGCTCAGGATGCAAAATACTGTGATGTTGGAGCTCGTCTCGATGCAAGTTCCGATAAAATCAGCCATGTGGTGATACCAGGAGCTGGTCACATCGTACACCAAGAACAACCGGAAGCGTATCTTGGCGCGCTCGAACGATTCATCGCGCGCAGGTTCTGAGCAGGCACGTTCTGAATCTGCCCTTATTTCTAAACAGCAATCAGATCCAGCTATGTCCATAGTCGACTGGAAATCGGCAGGCGAATACACCGACATCCGTTACGAGAAGGCGGAAGGAATCGCAAAAATCACAATCAATCGTCCTCACGTGCGCAACGCATTCAGGCCTCTGACGGTAACCGAAATGCGTATTGCCCTTCAGGAGGCGCGCGACGACCAGAATATCGGGGTGATCGTACTGACCGGTGAAGGCCCGGATGCTTTTTGCAGCGGAGGTGATCAGAAGATTCGCGGCGATGCGGGATACAAGGAAGAGGGATCAGGTGTCATGCGTCTGAATGTGCTGGATTTCCAGCGCGAAATCAGGACATGCCCGAAGCCGGTCATTGCCATGGTTGCCGGTTGGGCCGTCGGTGGGGGACATGTCCTGCACGTGATGTGCGATCTGACGATCGCGGCGGACAATGCTCGTTTCATGCAGACTGGCCCCAAAGTGGGCTCCTTCGACGGTGGGTATGGAGCCAGCTATCTGGCGCGAATCGTGGGTCAGAAAAAAGCGCGCGAAATCTGGTTTTTGTGTCGTCCATACGACGCCGAGCAAGCAGAAAAAATGGGTCTCGTGAATACCGTTGTGCCTCTCGCACGGTTGGAAGAGGAGACCGTCCAGTGGTGCCGCGAGATTCTCGCCAATTCCCATATGGCTATCAGATGCCTGAAGGCCGGACTCAACGCAGACTGCGACGGGCAGGCCGGGCTCCAGGAACTGGCAGGAAATGCGACGCTGCTCTTCTATATGAGTGAGGAAGGGCAGGAAGGACGCAATGCGTTCAACGAGAAACGTCCGCCTGACTTTTCACAATTCCCATATCGTCCCTGATCACTCCGCTTCAATCAACATGAGCGCATCCCCAAGATGAGAACATCGATGGCCACATGGATCGAGGCGGCTCGGCCAAAAACATTGTGGGCCGCGGTAAGTCCGGTTCTCATCGGAATAAGTATCGCCGTGTCCGCGGGTGTTTTTCATCTGCTTTCGGCCGTTCTCGCACTCGTGGGGGCCATTCTGATTCAGGTGGGCACCAATTTTTACAACGATCTGGCCGATTTCGAAAAAGGGGCAGACACGAAAGACCGTAAGGGCCCTCGAAGAGCGGTCGCCTCCGGGATGATTTCTCAGAAAGCCATGCGAATGGCTACGATTATAACGTTTTTGGCAGCCGTCCTTTCCGGAGCTTATCTGATGTTTCGCGGCGGGCTTCCGATAGTTGCGATTGGTGTTTCCTCCATTCTTTTTGGCCTGCTGTACACGGGAGGTAAGTATTCGCTTGCCTATCTCGGCATCGCCGACTTCTTCGTGCTCGCCTTTTTTGGGCCCATCGCTGTTGCCGGCACTTATTATGTTCAGGCGCTACAGTGGCCAATCATGGTCTGGATTGCCGGTCTGGCTCCCGGGCTGCTTTCTGTTGGCATTTTGCTCGTCAACAACATCCGTGACGTGAACGAAGACCGCGCCGCAAACAAGAAGACAATCATCGTTCGTTTGGGCAGAAGGTTTGGGATTGAGGCGTATTTGTTCTGCATGGTGGCTGCTGCGGCAGTTCCACTTGTTCTCTGGCAACAATTTGAGGCGCCCGCGTTAACTCTTCTGGCACTCATAGCTCTTCCCCTCTTTCTGAGGGGGTATGCCCAGTTGAAAAGGACTCCTGCATCCGAGGCCATGAGCCTGAATGCCGTTCTCGGACAAACCGCGAGGAATTTGCTCGTGTTTTCCGTCCTCTATTCTGTGGGCTGGTTGCTGTCTGCCTGAACCGGTTTTGAAATGCCTCATCATGAAACTCGATATTTCGCCTACAGCCTGGATTTGACGGAACCGGTACGCGTTGGAGAATCGACGATGGCCAAGCGCGGTGGATTCCTGGTGAGAATGGAACGTGAGGGTCATGTCGGTTGGGGCGAGGCTGCACCTCTTGACGGGTACGGACAGGACACACGCGAGGATGTGCTGCAGGCCATTGCAGACGGATCCTCGACACCGACTCTTTCATTTGCTCACGACTGTGCTTCGAGGAATTTGCTGGCCAGCCAACGTGGTGTGACGCTCGCGGATTCACTCGGTGAATGCCGCAGGAACTGTCTGCAGAACACAAGACTGGCCTCGGCAGATGAGTCCGCAAGCAGAATCGTAAAACGGAAGGTTGGAAATGCGGAGCCTGAAGAGGATGCGCGAGCCGTCAACGAATTCCTGAATGCCAATCCCGATACGATTCTTCGTCTGGATGCCAATGGGCGATGGGACAAGGCAAGCGCTCTGGAGTTCACTGATCTCGTTTCGACGTGGCATTCTCAAATCGAATTTATTGAAGAGCCCTGGGAGAGGTGTTTTGAAACGGACAATCGTCAGGAGTACCCCCTCAGGATGGCCATCGATGAAAGCATGCAAGAATGCGATTGGCATATGGCAGATGTCGTGATATTGAAGCCATCGCTGATGGGAGCCCTCGAAAAGACCACAGATTTGGCTTCCCGAGTGCAGGATTCAGGACGTGACGTGCTCTTTTCATCTGCATTTGAATCATTCGTGGGCATGGGCGCTCTCATCGCACTTGCTTCCAGATTCGAAGGGGGTGCCGTCGGATTCGGGACCTACCGCTACATCAGACGCGACGTGGGGCCGCGAGTCGCGGCGTTTGACAGAGATATCATCTGTCTTTCAGATTTCACTGAAAGGGAGATTACTCCTGAATTGAGTGCGTTGAGGGAGCTGGCCGTGAAATGACAGCTGTTCCCTCATATCCGGGATTTCTGAAAACGAAAGAGGGTGAAGCGGCTGGGGGTGCGTTGCACTGTCCCGTGTCCTGGCATGCCATCCATTCTCCCGATCTCATTTTTTCGCTTGGTCCAGACGGCCGGCGAGTGAGTTATCTGGAGTTGGAGGGTCTCATTGGAGACGTGAGCCGGCGAATGGAATCTCACCGCGCCGAAATATTGGGATTACTCGGCTGGAATTCTGTGTCGCTGGCAGCGGCAGTGCTCGCGGGCCTTCGCACCGGAAAATCAACATTTCTGATGAGCCCGAGACATCCGAGCGAGCAAGTTCAGCGATACCTGGATTCTGTCGGGGCGGACAGGTTCGAACTGACCGGTGTTGGGGGTGACCCAAAAGCGGCTGCAAATCAAGCCTTCCTGTCGTCTGCTTCGACGATGATGTTGACCTCGGGCTCGACGGGAACGCCGAAGATCGCACGGCACTCGGCTCGCAGTCATCTGGCTTCCGCCGAGAGTGTGAACGAGATTCTGAAAACCTCACCAGGCGACAACTGGATGTGGAGTCTTCCTGCCTTTCACATAGGCGGATTGGCCATCTTATGGAGAGTAATCGTCGCGGGCGCGTGCATTCAGATCGTGGACCGGGATCGAGGTCTCGGGGAGCAGATCAGAGAGGCGCCGCCCACGATCATGTCCGTTGTTCCTACTCAACTTCGGCGCCTGATTGATACCAATCTCAAGTGCCCCGAGGAGTTGCGCAATGTGATCGTCGGCGGCGCCCGAATCTCACCGCGTCTCATCGAGCACGCGCTGGACCTGGGATACCCGGTGAGAACGACCTTTGGTATGACGGAGACCAGCTCGATGATCAGCCTGTCTGAGATCTGGTCTGCCGATCAACTCCAGTCGCCTGCCTCTGACGGCGTCCCGGCGACACCTTCTGTTCACTCACCGCTGTCACAATTGGTTCATGCAGGACGGCTCTTTCCCTGTGTCGAGGCCAAGACGGACGAACACGATATTCTCCGAGTGAAAGGTCCTCTCGTTTTTGAAGGCTACGTCGATGAATCGAGACCGGCGACTGAGTGGTGGAAAACACAGGATCGTGTTTCGATTTCTGACGACGGTGTCGTGGTACCTCTCTCCCGTGTGGACGACATGATAATTTCGGGCGGAGAAAACATTGATCCGACTGAGATCGAGAACGCACTTGGCCGGATTCCCTCGGTTCGATCATCGCGCGTCCTGGGAATCGAGGATGCTAGATTCGGGGAGCGACCGGTGGCTTTTGTCGATGTGGACGGCGAATTGCCCTCAAACGACTGGTTCAAAGGACGTTTGTCACGCATTCTGCCTTCTCACTCCATCCCTGATCACTTTATATCATTTCCAGAGCGTAACGAAGGGGGTCTCAAGCAGACAAAAGATCAATTACGGGCCCGAGCGATCATTCAGATTGCAACCACTGAGAAGAATACCCCGTAAGGACTGACACGCCCGGGAGCTGACGTTGAGTCATGCTGGGGTGAAAACACAAGGCGCCGTCCACAACTGTTCAATCAGCAGCGGCCGCCAGACTTATTAAAAGGGAGGATCGCGAAAGACCGATGTCAGAATTTTCAAGCAATAACAGAAACTGGTTACTGATCATTGCAATCGCCGCCATGGTGATGGTGGTCGGAAACGGAAGTATCGGGATCTTTCATCTCAACATCGGTAGGCCCTTTCTTTGGATCGCAATGATCGTGCTCGCTGTCTGGTGGATCAACAATGGTGGATGCTGCGGACGTGGCGACGACTGCGAGGAAGACTACCTCGAAGACGAAGACGAAGACGATGCCGGCGCAGAATCCGACGAATAATCGGGTAATGAAGGCCTGATCGGACGCTGAACCCGCTTTTTGTTGTAGTTTCACCGGATGGAATTATTCCGGCAGTCATATGGTGACGGACCTCCTCTGGTAATCGTGCACGGCCTTCTTGGGGCCGGTGGCAACTGGACTTCTCTGGCCAGGAATTTCTTTGGAAAGCACTTCAGGACGATAGTGGTGGATCTGCGCAATCACGGCCGCAGCCCGCACGACGATACGTTCGACTATCCGTCGATGTCACAGGACCTGCTGAAGCTTTTCGATGATGAAGGAATATCTGACGCGCATCTGATAGGCCACTCCATGGGTGGCAAGCTGGGGATGCATCTGGCACTCGAACACGGAGATCGGATTGATCGTCTCGTCGTAGCCGATATCGCCCCGAGAGCCTATCACTCGCGTCATGGTTCCATATTTCGGGCATTGGATTCAATTGACCCTGCCATGTTTGAAAGCCGCTCGGAAATTGAGTTGGCGATGCAGGCGATGATTCCAGAAAAATCAATGCGCCAGTTTTTGCTCAAAAACCTGAGCAGAGACGAGGGCGCATTTCAATGGAAGATCAATCTTTCCGCAATCCGCGATGGGTATTCCAACATCATCACCGAAGTCGAGAGTTGGAATACGTTCGAGGGGGATGTGCTCTTCATTCGGGGGGAAGAATCTGACTATCTGGACAAGAGTGATGAACCTTCAATTCGCGCCCTCTTTCCGTTCTATGAGATGAAGTCCATACCGAAGGCTGGCCACTGGCTGCATGCAGATAATCCAGAATTGTTCGCATCCTTCGTCATCGAGTTTCTTGCCGGTAAATAGGCCTTTCCCCCGAACCCAAAGCTGTTTTTCTCGTTTGAGATTTTCGCTTCACCCACCTGGCATCCATGAAAGATCGGAAGACACTTCTTTTTGACGCCCTGTCGAGTCGCATTCTCGTGCTCGACGGAGCCATGGGGACGCTGATTCAGCAGGCGGGCCCCGAAGAACACGATTTTCGGGGAGAGCGTTTTGCTGATCATGATCGGCCACTCAAGGGCAATAACGATCTGCTCAGTCTGACGAGGGGCGACCTGATCCGGGGTATCCACGAAAGGTATCTCGATGCGGGAGCGGACATCATTGAGACAAATACGTTTTCGGCCAATCGAATCTCACAGGCTGACTACGGCCTACAGGATGCCGCTTATGACATCAACAAGGCAGCGGCCGTAGTAGCAAGGCAGGCGGCTGACGCATGGACCCGCAAGACGCCGGACAAACCTCGATTTGTCGCGGGAGCTCTTGGGCCAACGAACGTGACGCTCAGCATGTCGCCCGACGTGAATGACCCCGGTTTTCGGGCAACGTCATTTGATGAGCTTGCCGCAGCGTACGCAGAGCAAATCTCAGGCTTGATGGACGGTGGTTCTGACATTCTACTGATAGAGACCATCTTCGATACGCTCAATGCTAAGGCAGCGATATTTGCGCTTCGTCAGGAATTTGAACGCAAGGGTCGCTCCTTACCCGTCATGATTTCCGGGACGATTGTGGATGCCAGCGGTCGGACGCTTTCGGGGCAAACCACAGAGGCTTTTTGGATTTCTGTCGCGCATACGCCTGAATTGATGTCGGTCGGCCTGAACTGCGCCCTCGGATCGGCACAAATGCGACCGTACATCGAGACACTGGCGTCGACAGTACCGGTGCGCACCAGCCTCTACCCCAATGCGGGTCTCCCGAATGAATTCGGTGAGTATGATGAGACTCCCGAGTTCATGGCGCAGCAGGTTCAGGCATACGCCGAAGAGAACTTCCTCAATATCGTGGGCGGATGCTGTGGCACGACACCCGAGCACATCCGTGCAATGGCGAGAGTAGCAGAGCGTTATTCGCCCAGGAAGATTGCAGAAGTGCAGCCGATGTTGAGGACATCAGGACTGGAGCCATTCATTTTCCGGGAGAACCTGAACTTTGTAAATATCGGTGAGCGAACCAACGTGACCGGCTCACGCCGATTCGCACGCCTGATCAAGGAAGACAACTACGACGAGGCGATTTCGGTCGCCCGACAGCAGGTCGAGAATGGAGCACAGCTGATCGATGTCAATATGGACGAAGGTCTGCTGGACTCAGAAGCTGCGATGGCCCGATTTCTGAACCTGATTGCCGCGGAGCCTGATATCGCCCGCGTTCCGGTTGTCATTGACTCTTCCAAGTGGTCCGTCATCGAAGCGGGTCTGAAATGTGTCCAGGGTAAGTCGATCGTCAATTCCATCAGTTTGAAGGAAGGCGAAGATGAGTTTCGGGCGCACGCGAAGCGTGCGCGCATGTACGGCGCAGCAGTGATCGTCATGGCTTTTGATGAAACAGGCCAGGCCGAAACGCTCGACCGCAGAAAAGAAATCTGCACGCGCGCCTACCGGATACTGACCGAAGAACTGTCCTTCCCGGCAGAAGACATAATATTCGATCCGAACATCTTCGCCGTCGCGACCGGCATCGCCGAACACAATCGATATGCGATCGATTTCATCGAATCGGTTCGCTGGATAAAGGAAAACCTGCCGTCGACGCGGATATCAGGAGGCGTGTCGAACCTGTCATTCTCGTTCCGCGGGAACGATACCGTTCGAGAAGCCATGCACACGGTTTTTCTGTATCACGCCATCCAGGCGGGCATGGATATGGGCATCGTCAACGCAGGACAGGTGGCGGTGCATGACGACATTGACGCCAACCTCCTCGAAGCGGTGGAGGACGTCCTTTTCGATCGACGGAAGGACGCGACAGAACGACTTGTCGATCTCGCAGAAAAGGTGGTCGGTTCTCCAGAAGAAGTCGAAGTCGAAGTTCTTGCGTGGCGACAGGAATCGGTCGAAGAGCGACTGAAACACGCCCTCGTTAAAGGCATCGTCGACTTCGTTGAAGAAGATGCGGAAGAAGCACGTGTCAAGTATGAGCGCGCCATCAAGGTCATCGAAGGCCCCCTCATGGACGGAATGAATCGCGTTGGTGATCTATTCGGAGAGGGAAAGATGTTTTTGCCCCAGGTCGTGAAGAGCGCTCGGGTAATGAAGAAAGCCGTTGCCTGGCTCGTACCGTTCATTGAAGAGGAGAAGGCAGAGGTAGGCGAGGGTGAAAGGCCTGCGCGGATTTTACTGGCCACCGTCAAAGGTGATGTTCACGATATCGGAAAGAACATCGTCGGAGTGGTGCTGGGCTGCAACAACTATGAGATTATAGATCTCGGGGTTATGGTGACGGCAGAGAAGATCCTGGAAGAGGCCCTGAAGAACGAGGTAGATGTGGTCGGATTGAGTGGACTGATCACACCGTCGCTGGACGAAATGGTCCACGTTGCCAGCGAGATGAATCGCCGGGGCATGACGCAACCATTGTTAATCGGTGGTGCGACGACGTCAGAGATGCACACAGCGGTCAAAATCGAGCCGGCCAGGGAAGAACCGGTCGTCCATGTTCTGGATGCATCCAGAAGCGTGACGGTCGTTGGGAATCTCTTATCGGACGAAAAGAGAGAGGCATTCGTTGAAAAAACCAGAAGTACCTACAATCGACTTCGGGATCGACACCAGAGCCGTAAACGAAAAGACTCGTACCTGACGCATGATCTGGCTCAGAAAAACGGTCTGAAGCTGGACTTCACGTCGGAAACAGATCCTGAGCCGCTCAAATCCGGTATTCAGGTATTTGATGATGTTTCGGTGGCAGACCTTCGGCCCTTCATCGACTGGACACCCTTCTTTCAGGCGTGGGAGATGCGAGGCAAGTACCCCGCAATCCTGACAGATGAAAAACGTGGCGAAGCCGCAACCAAGCTTTTCGAGGATGCCAACATTTTGCTGAACGAACTATCTGCTTCTTCTGGTCTCGGCCTCAAGGGAGTTGCAGGCCTGTTTCCGGCGCATTCCGAGGGTGATGATATCATTCTCAAAACGGACAATGGGAAGCATGTGCTTCATACTCTTCGTCAGCAGTCCGTAAAGTCCTCCGGCAAACCGAATCGTGCACTTGCCGACTACCTTCCCCCCGTTGAAGCGGCAGTGTCAGGACACGTAGGGCTTTTTGCCGTTACGGCAGGTCACGGTGTAGCGGAAATGGTCGCGGCGTATGAAGCAGATCACGATGACTATCACGCGATTCTGCTGAAGTCCCTTGCAGATCGACTGGCTGAGGCGTTCGCAGAGTTCGTTCATCAAGTGGCCAGGCGGGAAATGTGGGGGTATGAAGCGGGAAACCCACATTCAAATGATGACCTGATCGCCGAAAAATACCGTGGTATTCGACCAGCTCCGGGCTATCCTGCGCAACCGGATCACACGGAGAAGGAAACAATCTGGGAAATTCTGGATGTCTCGGCGGCTACGGGAATCGAATTGACAGAACATCTGGCGATGTATCCTGCCGCGTCTGTGTGCGGATTGATGATTTCCCACCCGGCTGCGCAGTACTTCAACGTTGGACTGCTCGGCTCGGATCAGCTCGCTGATTACGCCAACCGAAAAAAAGCGGAGCTGGCCTCCATGGAGATGTGGTTGGAATCCAGGCTTAATTATGATCGCCAACGGCCTGAATCCACTGCTGCCAGTAATTGATTTTCAGTTGCACGAGATTCCTGCCTGATTGCTATCTTGTACGAATCGACATTTTTCACTTCAACTCTGCACCTTGAGCAGCCCATATGGACTCAATATTAGGACTCCGAACTTCACGCGTATCGACCATCGATGATCTCAGGAGCGGAACAGCTACTGTAACCACGCAATTGGTGGCAATCGTCGGTTTTGCAGCGTTGACAGCAGTTGGGGCACAGTTCAGGATTTACATCTGGGAAGTGCCTTTCACCCTGCAGACGCTTGCCGTTTACGGAAGTGGCCTGTTTTTGGGATGGAGAAACGGTCTTCTGGCTCAGGGTCTCTACATCTTGCTCGGACTTTTTCTGCCTGTGTATGCCGGTGATGGATTCGGTGCCGCTTACCTTTTCGGTGCCGTGAGCGCGGGATATTTGCTGGCTTATCCGCTATCTGCAGCTGCAATCGGGTTTGTGTCGAAAAGGTGGAATGGTCTCACAGGCAGTGTTCTTTCGATGATCGCCGGCTCGTTGGTCCTGTTTACACTAGGTGTAACGTGGCTGCACTATACGGCAGATCACGTCACCTGGTTTGAGTCGATCGACAAAGGATGGTTGAGATTTGCACCGGTGGATCTGGCCAAAATACTTCTGGTGGGTCTCGTGTATCAGGGTACCCGTTCTCTCATGAATCGCCGCTGACAACGGAACTGGCTTTGCAGCTTTCTTGTTGACGGCGCGTGAGCATACGGTGTCCCTACTTCGTTTTTCTTCTTCTATTGCTTCCGATCTCTGGCGCATTTGCGCAGGAAAGCGGGGATAAACGCGTACGTGCGTGGGAAAACGAGATTGAGGGCTCCATTCTGAGTGATGACTGGTTATTGACTCACGCAGACGAAGCTCTGGGACACCTGTACAACATGCGTTTCCAGTCAGCTGATTCGCTTTTCGGGATCATCGCCGACCGGTATCCAGAACATCCCATTGGGCCCTTCCTGAAGTCACTGACCATCTGGTGGCAGATATTACCCACCCTGACGGTCAGAGACACATCGATGGACGCGGCTTTTCTGCAGCAGATGAGCATGGTGATCGAGCTGAGTAGCGATCTAGAGGACGATGAGCGATACGCGTTCGACGCGATCTTTTTCAAGACCGCGGCCCATGGTTTTCGAGGCAGGCTGCTTTCAGATCGGGAAGAATGGCTCGCGGCGGCACAGGATGGCAAACAAGCTCTGGACCATATTTTCGAGATAGCAGAGGCCGATACCTCCAATGCGGATCTCCTTTTTGGCGTGGGTGCATATGATTATTTTGCCGAAGCTGTCCCTGAAAGGTATCCCCTGGTGGCACCGTTGATGTTCTTTTTTCCTGATGGAGACAAAGAACGAGGCATCCATCGGCTCGAACGAGCCGCTCGTGACGGCCGCTTCGTCGCAGCCGAAGCGGCCTATTTTCTGACCATGATCCACACGGTGTTCGAGCCCAACTTCAGGCAGGCACTGGACAAGGTGAGTTATCTGCGAGCCCGCTACCCGGGAAATGCGATGTTTCATGTGATGCTGGGCCGGGTGCAGTTCAGGTGGGGCCAGCGCCGAGCCGCGGGAATCACCTTTTCGAAGGTCGTATCCGATTACAATCGAGGAGCACCAGGGTATATCAAGCCGCTAGTTTCGCAGGCGCATTATTACCTGGGGAGAAATGCCCTCCGGCTTGACTCGATAGACGTGGCACTGAATCACTTCAGGGCGGCACAGGAGATGGAATCCGGATACAGTCATGATTCGTTTTATCGCGTCATGACAACTCTCTACAGCGGCATCGCACTTCAGGCACAGGCTCGCAGTGACGAAGCCATTCACGCCTTTCGGCGGGTTCTCGACATGCCAGAATATTCGTCATCCCATGAGAGGGCCCGGAATCAGCTTGAGATATTGAACGGAGGAGAGGACTGATGTTGAAACCGATCAAGCGGCTGGGCCAGAATTTTCTTCAGGATCCGAATACGATTCGAAAAATTGTCGAATCGCTCGAAGCCGAACCACATGATATTGTGGTTGAGATCGGACCTGGAACGGGCGCACTCACCGGTCCGCTGTCGGAGAAATACGCGTCCCTGTACACGCTCGAAGTGGACACGCGTGCAGTCGAGTTACTGCAGGAAGAATACCCGGACGTGACAACGGTTCTCGGAGACGTCCTCGAATTCGATTGGGCTGCAGTTGCCGATAGACATGATGTCAGCCAGATCTCAGTGATAGGGAATCTGCCATACTATATCACGTCTCAAATATTATTTGCGCTCCTCGAAGCAGCGCCAAAAATTCGGGAGGCAGTGATCATGATGCAGTACGAGGTGGCGGAACGACTCGTCGCACGTCCTCGAACCAAGCAGTATGGAATCCTTTCCGTCGCCACTCAATTGGCCTGTCGTCCCAAGCTTCTCTTTCCTGTTTCGAGAAATGTATTCTACCCGCGTCCCGACGTGCGCAGCGCGGTCGTGCGTCTTGATTTTGATGGGGTCGGCTCCAAACCAATAGATCATGCCGCTGTCCGGAAAATTATACGCGTAGCGTTCAATCAGCGAAGAAAAACGCTCCGAAACAGCCTTTCGTCTGTGGTAGAAGAGGTTGGAAAGGCCCTTCCTGAGGCTGTGGCGGGGAAAAGAGCCGAAGAGTTGTCCCCTGACGACTTTGTCGAACTGGCGCAATATCTTCTCGACGGCGAACGTTCGCACACCTGACCCGAAAGCCATAGACGATTCAATCCACCGTCCATCTCATCGCATGGAGCCCACAGTCAATACATCGCAGGAAGAGCAGGCTCGGCTGACGGGAATCATCGAGGTTGATGCTGAGCTGGTCGACGACATTTCTTCGCTGATCGAGACGGGCCAGCAAGGAATGGTCCTGAACATTCTGACAGATCTGCACCCTGCGGATCTGGCAAGTATCGTGGCCCACCTGTCAAAGGATCTTGCCCGACAGGCAGTAGAGTGGCTACCGGCTGAAGCTGCCGGTGAGGTCATGGCCGAACTCGACGATGATTTCAGGGCGGACATTGCGGACGATATCCCGCATGAACGCCTGACGGCGATGATTGACGAGCTGGACACGGACGATGCCGTAGATGTTCTTGCCGACCTTCCTGCTGAAGTTGTAGAGCAGATCATTCCTGAGCTTGAGGATGCCGAGGACGTCAAGGAACTGCTTACCTACGACGAAGAGTCGGCTGGTGGTCTCATGGCCACCGAGTTCGTTGCTGTCCCCGGCGATTACACAGTGGCTCAGGCAACCGAGGAAGTGCGCCTGAACGCAAACGCTGTTGAGGAACTCTTCGTACTGTTTGTGACTGACGAAGGAGAGAGGCTGAAGGGCATCGTGACGATGAAGAGGTTGTTGCTCTCGCGTGCGGGTACCCAGATATGGGATATCATGAATGATGACATCATCTCGGTGACCACGGATGTGGATCAGGAGGATGTCGCCCGACTGATGGAACGCTATGACCTTGTCACCTTGCCTGTCTTGGATGAGGAGGGACTGCTGGTAGGTAGAATCACGATTGATGATATCGTTGACGTTATTCGGGATGAAGCAGAAGAGGACATCCAACGCATGTCCGGTGTAGCCGGGGGCGAGGAAGCCACTGACTCCGTCGTTCGTATCATGAGGGGGCGCCTGCCGTGGCTGCTCGTTGGCCTGGCAGGAGCATCGCTCGCCGCGCTCGTCATCATTTCGTTTGAGGAATCACTTGCTGCCGCCTCGATACTGGCCGGGTTTATCCCCATAGTGATGGCGACGGCGGGAAATGCAGGAATTCAAAGCTCCGCGATTGCCGTGCAAGGACTTGCATCCGGGGATATCTGGGCCTCAGATATCAAGAAACGACTGGGGAAAGAGCTTTCAGTAGCGCTTTTGAACGGAGTTGTGGCATCCGTTGTGCTCGGAATAGGAATCCTGATATTCGGGATGGCATTCTCTTCGCGTGTACCCAACCCGACCGAGCTGGCCTATACGGCCAGTATAGCTCTCATGATCGTCATTGTTCTGGCCACCACAATTGGTGCCATGACACCCCTGTTTCTGGACAAAGCGGGTATTGATCCGGCGATCGCTACCGGCCCGTTCATCACGACCAGCAATGATATCCTGGGGATTCTGGTGTTCTTCCTACTTGCCGAGTGGCTGTATCTGTAGACCTGCACATCTGACGAGACACGGCTCTCTTCAATGTCCTTCCTTGCGAATGATCAGGTACCCGAAGGGGAGCCCTTGTCGATATTGTCCGGATGCTCCTGAAGATCACTCATGTCATTGTACTTCGAGGGGCATTTGACGAGGATGTTGTGCGCCACAAAAATCTCGCCTTCAGACACGCCTTCGATTACCAGCTTCTCTGCATCCTCGAAGTTGGCGGGTTTGGGATTCAGGTAGCGAACCTCACGAACGTTGCCCGCATCATCTTCCATGTCAAACGTGAAAATGTTCGTCCTCTGATCGTATCGGAACTTGTCCGAATCAACCCACATTCCGACAACGTGTGCTTTTGAACCGGTGGCTTCAGCCTGTTCGAAATTCATATAGCCACCGACCTGCTGTCCAAAATTCATAAACAGCACGGAAGTGAAAACTACTATCAGAACAAGACCTACAATTGTTTTCGGCTTCATGATCATTCCTGTTTGAGTGCCCGTCTTTTTTCAGGCAACCACGTTATTGGATGGGTTACAGTTCGTCTTCCATATCTGGAATTCTCTCTTCGACGCTTCGTTCCACCTCTTTGAGTCGTCTGTCATTTCTTAGCAAAAGGACCACAATTCCGAACCAGATGATCAGAACGACGGCGAGTACGACGAACAACTTGTCATTGGATAGCATAATCTGCTCCAGTCTGCTTAGATCCTGAGTGGGAATGTTGCCACCTGCCCAGACGCTGTCATACGCCGTTGCTACAGCTTCAGCTGCTCGGTCCTGGATAGTGGCATCCTGTATGATTTTGGAAAAGTAGGCCATTACAATTCTGGGTCGTGGGTGACTCGGTATTTCAGATATGCGGTTCTAACGCGCTGGGTGTAAACGACCCAGAAAATTCCGATAAATCCGATGATGGCAGGATAAAATACCAGTCGCATGATGGGGTGCGTGATTTCACTGAATGCCGGGTTGCCTTCGGCTCCGGGGTGCAGGCTCTCCATCTGACGCGGAATGACATACAGAAGAAAGGGCATGGTTGTGACCGAAAACAGATTATAGACCGCCGCAATACGGGCCCTTTTGAGGGGATCATCCAGGGCCGATCGCAAGACGAAGTACGCTCCAAGAATGAGCAACTGCAGAGTAACCATCGACTGGCGGGGATCGAAATTCCACCACACATCTGTTCCGACGTACCAGGTGAACTTGGACCACACAATACCGGTAGTGAGGCCAAGAATGCCAAAAAAAGCGGCTACCCGGGCGGCCTGCAGAGCCCGGATATCCCGTAAAAGATCGCCGGTTTTCAGGACCTGGAACGAGTGGTAGGCGGAGACGAATGATGCCGCCATGAGGGTAAACCACATCGGGACGTGGAAGTACAGGTTTCTCGCCGTGTGTTCCAGAATGTTGATCTTGGGAATGTCCAGCAGGAATGCTGCAAGAATGACACCCGTAACCCAGACGATCACGATGTTTCTGACCAGTGTATATCGTTTGATATTGACCATGGAGTCAGGCATTTGATGTTTCAAATGGTTTGAATCGGTGGATTCCATCAGGATGTAATCCCAAATTCCAATGCGCAGGGTACGTCAGGAGTGGACATCTCACAAACCAAATGTTCGCGAAAGAGTGTAGGGGAATTCAAGCGGCGGTAGGTAGGGAAACGCTTGAAGGGGGCGTGTTGACTGGAGGAAGGGATCAATCTGTCCAGATATACTCAAAAAGCATGAAGGCCGCGGTAATCACGACTCCAGAAAATCCGGCAATCGTGGTCAGATCAGTTTCCGCGGCTGACCACCCCAGTCCGTCTGCCATCGCAGCACGCGAGGCGTGAACGACAGAAAGCAGGAGCGGAATCAGCAGAGGAAACAGGAGC
>Ga0209992_10000507_pt1 | contig 52149 bp, 48 predicted proteins | sample 2SBtaG_2_FD_182564 | JGI IMG/M metagenome (GOLD analysis project Ga0209992, IMG submission 182564) | Deep subsurface microbial communities from Kolumbo volcano to uncover new lineages of life (NeLLi) - 2SBTROV12_ACTIVE470 metaG (SPAdes)... | ecosystem: Environmental > Aquatic > Marine >... | reverse complement strand
TCCACTTGAATTTCAACATCTTCTGTCGAAGCTCGGATGCGCTCGGCAAGCACTTGTGCTTGTGCAATAGGTGTTTCAGGCAATAGGAAGCCAAATTCTTCACCGCCTAGCCGGCCAAAAATATCTGGCTCACGTATCTCTTGTAGACATACTTTGGCAAAAGCCGCCAACGCCATGTCTCCGGCATGGTGGCCGTAGTTGTCGTTTATCTCCTTGAAATGATCAAGATCTGCAATCATCAGTGTGGCAACATTTTTATATCGCTTGGACATATTGATGATTTCTTCGGCCTTATCCATGAAGATGCGCCTCGTGAAGGCTCCGGTTTGGCTGTCGATGCTGGATAATGCCAACAGATAATCTTCATGATGCTTGCGTGTGGTGGTGTCGCGTGCGATTCCTTCAATATATCTGTGACTACTAGCTTGATCACTGCGAACCGCTGCATTGGACGACACCCAGATAATTGATCCATCTTTATGCTTGAGGGCAGCCTCGACCTGCGTGGTTTTTCCACCGGCATCAATTATTTTTTGAACGACTTTATGCCTGTCTTCGGGTGTGTTGTAGTAAGAAGCCATCGCTGTATTCAACATTTCTTCAGGCCGATATCCGAGAACGTCATAACACGCTGGTGAAATCATGCTGATGATGCCATGCATGTCGGTGCGGTAATAGACATCTGGAAGCTGATCTAGTATGAATTCTAGCTTGTTTTTCTTGGCTTCAAGCTCATGTAGTGCTTCATTTTGCTGGGTTACATCCCGTGCACTCCCTACTGTCAGCAATGTGCCATGTTGGCTTGTACTCAAGCCAACATTGAGTGAGCAACAAACACGTTTGCCTGCTGAATCGTTGACCCGTATTTCGAATTGCTTAGCCACTGCTTCACCAGCTAGGTGGGCGTGATACTTCTCCATAACCTTGACGCGATCTTCTTCTATAATCAGATCGACAAAGGGCTGACCAATCAATTCCTCTATTGGATAGCCGAACATCTCCGCCAGACGCTGATTGGCATAGACCAATATCCCGTCTTCTATTGCAAACAGTCCATCTTGCAAATGCTCGACCAAAGTCATACAACCCTGATCAGATGTCCATGAGAAATCTTGCATATCGCCCTGAAATTAATATGGTTATTGGATGCGTGGTGCGTCAATCATGAAGTTATAGCATATAAACCCTATAGTGCCTAAGCCATTACTGTTTGCTGATGCACATTGCGTTGGATTATCCCGAGATAAACCACCTTCTTTGTTATATTTTTCCCAGTTTCAAAATGCCCGGCAGAAAGACTTCTGTCACCAGTAACGGTGCCCCATGTAAATAGAACAGTGACCGGCGCGCCCATAATTTCCCCGCATCATCAGGCAGTATCTTGCCAGCACGATGATAGAGGGGATGATGGCGGCTCAACACTTTGTAACACAACGGTCTGCGCTTAATCTGCGGATGCGCAAATAGCATCGCACCAAGCGGCCTGTTACCCAACCCTTTGATTGCACCCCAAGTACCACGCAAATGTTTGACAGCACAGGTGCTGTGAGCGAACACCACGGGCTGATTATCAGCAAATAGGACTACTTCTCGTGAATAGGCGAAATGTTGCGGCCTGATATCCAACAAAGCAGATTCCTCATAGGCGATTCGTGATTTCCCGCTGCTCACAACTTGTACAGAAAATTCGTCACAACTTTGCTGAATACTTCTAGTCAGCGAACCATGATCATGCAACCATTGCGCAAGCTTTGCGTCGCAACCAATCGTAGAGCGACTCCAGAATGAATCAGACGTGCAAGTAGTCATGTTTGTTTGCCATCCAGCGTTGCAAATGTAGTTGTGCCGCTTCAGGAAAGTCGCTCAGCAATTCATCAGCCGTTAGCCGTGCCTGATCGAGTAAATCTTCGTCGGCGTTGATATCAGCAAAACGCAACATCGCGACTCCGCTTTGACGGGCGCCGAGCAGTTCACCCGGGCCGCGTAATCTTAAATCTTGCTGTGCGATTTCAAAACCATCTGTGCTCTCGTAGATGATCTTCAACCTCTCCCGTGCCAGTTCAGAAAGCGGTTGTTGGTATAGCAATACGCACAGACTCTCTGCTGCCCCCCTGCCGACTCTGCCACGCAACTGGTGTAACTGTGCCAACCCCATCCGCTCGGCATGGTCGATCACCATCATACTGGCATTCGGCACATCGACCCCCACTTCTATAACGGTCGTAGCGACAAGCAACTGCAACTCACCTGATTTGAATGAAGACATTACCCGCACTTTTTCAGCATTATCCAATTTTCCGTGTACCAGACCAACGCGAAGGTCGGGAAAAATATCTGTAAGCAACTGATAGGTTTCAATTGCAGTCTGCAATTGTAGTGCTTCAGATTCATCAATCAACGGACACACCCAATATGCCTGCCGCCCCACCATGCAGGCAGCACGCACCCGTTCAAATACTTCTTCACGACGCGTATCACTGATGAGTTTGGTCGCCACCGGTGTTCGTCCGGGTGGTAACTCGTCGATAACGGACACGTCCAGATCGGCGTAGTAACTCATCGCCAATGTCCTTGGTATCGGGGTCGCACTCATCATCAATTGATGGGGAATAATTTCAGCGTTCACTGCCTCAGAAGCGTTCACTTCTTCACCTCGCCCATCTAATGCGCCCTTGCCGCTTCCTTTTTTGTGTAATGCGAGCCTCTGCTGCACACCGAACTTATGTTGCTCATCGACAATAGCGAGTCCAAGGTTTTGGAACACGACCGAGCTTTGAAACAAGGCATGCGTCCCAATCGCAAGCCGTGTCTCGCCGCTGGCGATCTTGTCGGTCGCCAGTTTTTTTTCCTTTTTCTTCAGACTACCGGACAACCACACAGGTGTTATACCCAGTGGTATTAACCAGTCGCTCAACTTGAGAAAATGTTGCTCAGCCAAAATTTCGGTCGGTGCCATTAATGCAACTTGATAGTCATTTTCAATCGCCTGCAATGCCGCGAGTGCTGCAACAATGGTTTTGCCGCTGCCAACATCCCCTAGCAGTAAACGCTGCATCGGGTGTGACTGGTTAATATCATGACTAATCTCTGAAAAAGTTTTTTGTTGTGCTTGGGTCAGCTTGAAAGGCAAGGCTTTGATTAGTTTCGAGGTCAGATTTCCTTTAGCTTTCATCTCCGATGCTTTGCGCTTGCCACGCTCTCGATGATGGATACGCATTGAAAGTTGTTGAGCCAATAGCTCATCGAATTTGATGCGCTGCCATGCAGGATGGCTGCGATCTTCCAGCGTGATAGATGAAATATCCGGTGACGGGTTATGTAGCACCTTTAGGCTTTCCCCAACATCTGCCAGCCCCAATTTTTTCAAAATCTGTTCAGGCAAGGTATCTGTCAGCGGCAATATTTCCAGCGCATTTGTTATCAGCTTGCTCAGAGTCGCCTGCCTCAGTCCGGCGGTGGTCGGATACACGGGGGTGAGGCTTTGCTGCAGTGGGGTTCCTGCATCTACCGCACGGCACTTCGGGTGCACCATTTCCAGCCCGTAATAGCCATTGCGAATTTCGCCGATAGCACGTATCAGCTTTCCTTCCGCAAGCTGCTTCTGTTGGCTGGAATAAAAATTCAGGAAGCGGAGATATAACTCGCCACCACTGTCTCGCAAGCGACACACCAGTGTCCGCCTCGGGCGATACATTATTTCGCTATGTGTAATCTCACCCTGAACTTGAATGGTCTCACCGGGCTGCGCTGTTTCGATTGGCGCAAGGTGGGTTTCATCCTCATATCTCAGCGGTAAATGCAGCAGCAAATCTGAGCGGTGATGAATACCGAGCTTAGCGAGCTTGTTTAGTGTGGCAGGAGAAATCTTGGTCGGTTGCACTACAGCCGATTCCATTTCAAAGTTAAAGCACCAATAAATCTAGCTTTGAACAAGTAGTATCCCGTCCATTTCTACCAGCGCACCTCGCGGCAAGGCAGATACCCCTATCGCAGCACGTGCCGGATAAGGTTCCTTAAAGTAGGTTGCCATGATCTCACTCAATAATGCAAAGTGTGACAAGTCAGTCAAAAAGATATTCAACTTGACCAGATCGTCTAAGCTACTGTCAGACGCATTCGCCACGGCACGAAGATTTTGAAACACACGGTGTATCTGAGCCTCAATGCCGTCAACCATTTCCATAGTGGTTGGATCAAGCCCAATCTGCCCCGAAAGATATACCGTATCGTCAACTCGAACTGCCTGTGAATAAGTGCCGATTGCTGCGGGCGCGTCAGATGTTTGAATGATTTGTCTTTTGGTCATGTCGAGTTCCTCGAAAAATAATTCCGCACCTGAACGCGGTGCGGCAGTTAACACTTAAATATATCTACTCAGGTTATTACCGTCGGCTTATCGCGCCCCGTACGTAGCTTGAGCTCTGATATCTGCAATGCGATTGTGATAAGCGGGGAAAGCGCTTCTTGAGCATCAAGGTGATGCTTGCTGGCATCCTGCTCATAATTTTCCAGATAGATGCGCAGGGTTGCTCCCTCGGTGCCTGTACCGGAAAGACGAAATACGATGCGTGAGCCATCGTCGAATAAAATGCGTACGCCTTGACCGGTGCTTACACTGCCATCTACCGGATCGGTATAACTGAAATCATCACAAAGCATTACGCGCAGATGACCGAATTGCGCACCATTGAGCGAATCAAAACTGTCCTTCAACAATTTCATTACGCCATTGGCAGCCTCTGTCGGGAGGCCTTCGTAATCATGTCGCGAGTAAAAGTTACGACCGAATTGCGCCCAGTGTTCATTGGCAATAGTTTCTACCGATTGCTTACGCTCCGCAAGAATGTTCAGCCAGAACAGCACTGCCCACAAGCCATCCTTTTCGCGCACATGGTCAGATCCGGTGCCGAAGCTCTCTTCGCCGCATAGGGTCACTTTGCCCGCATCCATCAGATTACCAAAAAATTTCCAGCCGGTTGGTGTCTCATAGCAAGGTATGCTTAATTTCTTTGCGACATGATCTGCTGCTTCGCTGGTGGGCATCGAGCGTGCGATGCCAGCCAGGCCATTTTTATAACCGGGTGCCAACTTGGCATTAGCAGCAATGATGGCAAGGCTATCTGACGGGTTGACGAAAAAACGTTTGCCCAAAACCATGTTTCTATCACCGTCGCCATCCGATGCCGCGCCAAAATCCGGCGCGCCATCACCATATACGATCTCGACAAGCTCATGAGCATAAGTGAGATTGGGATCAGGGTGGCCTTTACCAAAATCGGGTAACGGTATCGCGTTCATCACACTATCTGCCGATGCACCCAAACGGTTCACCAAAATGTCCTGCGCATAAGGGCCGGTAACCGCATTCATAGCGTCAAACTTGATACGGAACCCGCCTTTCAGCAAGGCACTGATTGCCGGAAAATCAAACAGTGTTTCCATCAATTCCGCATAGTCGTTGACTGGATCAATCACTTCGACCTGCATATCACCCAATGAAGTCGCACCCAACTCATCCAGTGATACATCGGCGGCTTCTAGAATTTGATATTCACTAATAGCTTTGCTTTTAGAAAAGATCGCTTCTGTAACTGTTTCTGTCGCAGGGCCCCCATTGGTGCCGTTGTACTTGATACCAAAATCGCCATCCGGCCCGCCGGGATTGTGGCTAGCCGACAGGATAATGCCGCCGTGAGTCTGATATTTTCGAATCACACATGAAGCAGCAGGTGTTGAAAGTATCCCGCCCTTACCTACCAACACCTTCCCGAATCCGTTGGCGGCAGCCATCTTCAGAATGATCTGAATCGCCTCGCGATTGTAATAGCGCCCGTCACCACCGACTACCAACGTTGCACTTTTAGGTGCCTCAATGGTATCGAATATGGATTGAACAAAGTTTTCCAGATAGTGCGTTGTCTGAAATGTCGGCACTCGCTTGCGTAAACCGGAAGTGCCGGGCTTTTGATCATCAAATGGCTTGGTAGAAACTGTTTGAATCTGCATCATTCATCCCGAGTTTGATTATTTTTAAGTAAAGCGCTCTGCACTGAAATGCATTTCTCTCCATTGTTGATCTTAGCACCAACTTTCCGAAATTTGCGCCACATTCCACATGCTAAAGGCGACCCAACCAGAGTACACAAATTCATGACTGCGCACCGTGCATTTTGAGTACCTCAAACATGGCCGAGGCCTTGTCTAGTGTTTCCTGATATTCAGATTCCACATTAGAATCAGCCACGATCCCCCCACCTGCTGAGTAATGCACCTCATTGCCTGAATAAATCAGCGTACGAATCACAATATTGCTATCCATGTCCCCGTCAAAACCAACATAGCCGATGGATCCGCAATAGATTCCCCGTTGATCGGGCTCCAGTTGCTCAATGATCTGCATCGCTCGATGTTTAGGTGCTCCTGTCACAGAGCCACCCGGAAAACAATCTTGCAATACATTCAGTGCATCATGGTCGTCTGCCAACTTTCCTTCCACAGTGCTGACCAGATGATGCACGTTGGCATAACTTTCCACTTTAAACAATTCGGGCACGCGCACCGAACCCGGCACACAACTCTTACCCAGATCGTTACGCAGTAGGTCTACAATCATGAGATTTTCAGCTCGATCTTTGGTGTGCTGTTTTAATTCGTCCGCCAATTGCCGATCTTCAGTAGCATCCTCACTTCTGGGTCTTGTTCCCTTGATTGGGCGTGTCTCCACCCACCCTTTACTTACTCGTAAAAATCGTTCCGGGGATGCGCACATCACGTTCAGATCAGGAAAGTTAAAATATGCAGCATATGGTGCAGGACTTAATTTACGTAGATTTTGGTAAGCCTCCAGTGCGCCTCCTGATGCTGCCACACTAAAGCGTTGAGCCAGATTAATCTGATAGCAATCTCCTGCTTTCAAATAGGCTTGCACCTGGGAGAATGCTTCGGCGTAATGCTGATAAGTGTAGTTAGACTGTATCTTTCCATGAACTTGAAAAGTGTCCACCTGATGTTTTTCGGGAATATCCAAGCAGAGCAATATTTTTTTCAGTAATGCTGCAGTGTCAGAATATCTTTGATGCGACACCAGTCTTGCGGTCTGGCGTTCATGATCCAATACCAATGCCCAATCATAGATACCGATCATCATCACTGGCATTTCTGTTTCACCTGCCCCATCAGGCAGCATCTTCATATGCCGTGCAAGATCATATCCCCAGTACCCAAGTGCTCCCCCAGCAAATGGGACGTTATCGACCGGTTCAACCAAGTCACCCAACTCATCTCTTATCAATGCAAACGGATCGTCTGGTGATGACTCATCATCCAGCATCAGCGTTGTTTGCGGCATGGCGGTCATAATGTCATACCTGTCCAGACCGCCACTATCCAGCCAAGCTGCCCACGGCAAATTCGACAGAGATGCAAAGTACTGAAATGCATCGCTTCTATAGGCTAAATCGACGGAATAAAAGCTCATCGGAATTTTAATCTTGTGTCAGTACACTCTATACGACATTGAGTTGCAATCCGGATCAGATAGGCCCGTTCATGAAAGCCGAGGCACACAGAAAGTTGCCTCCCACGATAACGGACACGTCATTGCAAAATCTATTGGTATACACATGATTACACAATGAATGACTTTGCAAGAATTCAGGGGGCAGCAAATCCATCGCAAATCGACTCAAATTTGCAATTATAAAAAGGATGCACACCAGCTTACATGCTGGTGAAAGCAAGCACCAATTAGCGCACCTGCAAAGCTACCGCGACCAGCCCCTTAACATCCCACGCATCCGGCATCGGGGCTTACTAGTCACGCCCCGATCAGCGCTTTCCCAATCCCGGTGTAGGGAATGGCCATGTTGCGGCGGGACGAATCGGCGCTGGAGCAGAAGGTGGTGGTGCGGCTGGACGTGATGGCGCTGGCTTCTTTTTAGCGACCACCTTTTTCTTGGCTGCTGGCTTCTTTTTAGCGACCACCTTTTTCTTGGCTGCTGGCTTCTTTTTAGCTACCGCCTTTTTCTTAGCTGCTGGCTTCTTTTTAGCGACCACCTTTTTCTTGGCTGCTGGCTTCTTTTTAGCTACCGCCTTTTTCTTAGCTGCTGGCTTCTTTTTAGCGACCACCTTTTTCTTAGCTGCTGGCTTCTTTTTAGCGACCACCTTTTTCTTAGCTGCTGGCTTCTTTTTAGCGACCGCCTTTTTCTTAGCTGCTGGCTTCTTTTTAGCGACCGCCTTTTTCTTAGCTGCTGGCTTTTTCTTAGCTACCGCCTTTTTCTTAGCTGCTGGCTTCTTTTTCGCGACCGCCTTTTTCTTAGCTGCTGGCTTTTTCTTAGCTACCGCCTTTTTCTTAGCTGCTGGCTTCTTTTTAGCGACCGCCTTTTTCTTAGCTGCTGGCTTCTTTTTCGCTACCGCCTTTTTCTTGGCTGCTGGCCTCTTGGCTGCCGCCTTCTTTTTAGCTGCTGGCCTCTTGGCTGCCGCCTTCTTTTTAGCTGCTGGCTTCTTTTTTGCTGCTGCCATTTTGCCTCTCCTTCATTAATGAAAGTTAATAAAAACAACAACTACGTTTACTACTCCCCCCAAGCCCGGCTGAAATCAAGCCACGCCCAAAGCCATTAACCAGTGATGCGACCAACCCGCGTCACTGATATCAATCCCAAGATAATGCGCCGCCAGTTTGATATTCGGTGACACGAGTTTCAAAAAAGTTCTTCTCTTTTTTCAGGTCTATCATTTCCGCCATCCATGGGAATGGATTATTCGCTCCTTGGTACAAGATATCAACACCTATTTGCTGACAACGTCGATTTGCGATAAAGCGCAAATACTCTTTAAACATGCTGGCATTCAACCCAAGCACACCACGCGGCATTGTATCTTCAGCATAGGCATACTCCAATTCGACGCCCTTTTGTATCAGGCCACGAACTTCATCTTTGAATTCACTGGTCCAAAGATGCGGATTTTCCATTTTGATTTGGTTAATGACATCCACACCAAAATTCAAATGCATTGATTCGTCCCGTAATATATATTGATATTGCTCAGCAGCACCCGTCATTTTGTTCTGGCGACCCAGTGCGAGAATCTGAACAAAGCCAACATAGAAGAACAGCCCTTCCATAATGCAGGCAAATACAATCAGACTGCGCAACAATTGCCGATCTGCTTCAGGCGTGCCTGTCTTAAATGATGGGTTAGTCAACGTATCAATAAAGGGCAACAAAAACTCATCTTTGGCGCGTATGCTAGCCACCTCATGGTACATGTTAAATATCTCACCTTCATCCAACCCCAAACTTTCAACAATGTACTGATAGGCGTGTGTATGTATCGCCTCTTCAAAAGCTTGGCGTAACAGGTACTGACGACATTCAGGGTTGCTGATATGGCGGTAAGTACCCAGTACGATATTGTTCGCTGCCAGACTATCTGCAGTTGTAAAAAAGCCCAGATTGCGCTTAACCAGCAGCCGTTCATCACTTGTCAGCTTGTCGCTTTTCCACAATGCGATGTCAGCGGTCATGTTCACTTCCTGTGGCATCCAGTGATTTGCACATGCTGACAAATACTTCTCCCACGCCCATTTATACTTAAACGGAACCAGCTGATTCACATCTGCATTGCAATTGATGATTTTTTTATCTTCCACACGGATTCGTCCAGTAGAAGCTGGCGCCTGCTGCTGTTCAGGAGCGACGGCCTCGGCATCACCGACCTTAGGCGTATCCTCCAGCTCAGGTGACATATCGCCTAACGCTGTATTGCGTGCCATTCCGGCAGACTGGGTATTCTCTTCAAATGTCAGCATTCCTTAAACTCCTTTTTATTTCTTTTATTCTGAATAACCCCTAGCATGTTTCACATGCTGGGGTGATGGTCACGATTATTGGCAAGCTTCGCACTCTGGATTATCAATTGAGCAGAATTGATTCTCTTCAGTAGCGCCGCCAGTGGCAGAAACAGCATTCAGCGCACCCGCACGTCCTGTAGATTTTTCTGCTGAAGTCGCCCCCATGGTACGCAAGTAGTATGTTGTTTTTAAACCGCGTACCCAAGCAAGCTTATATGTCTCATCCAGCTTCCTGCCTGAAACACCTGCCATATAGATGTTGAGCGACTGAGCCTGGTCGATCCATTTCTGCCGTCTTGATGCCGCCTCTATCAACCACGCGGGCTCAACTTCAAAAGCAGTTGCATACAAACTACGTAACGCTTCTGGAATGCGATCAATTTTAGCTAGGCTGCCGTCAAAATATTTTAGATCTGCAATCATCACCTCATCCCACAGGCCCAATTCTTTTAAATCGGATACAAGGTGATCATTGATAACAGTAAATTCACCAGACAAATTCGATTTAACAAAAATATTCTGATAGGTGGGCTCGATACAAGCCGACACACCGATGATATTTGAGATAGTTGCGGTAGGCGCAATCGCAATGCAGTTTGAGTTACGCATACCATGCTGCCCTATACGTGCACGTAATGCGTCCCAATCCATGCTGGTTGAGGAATCAACTTCAACATAGCCACCTCGCTCCTGTCGCAGCAAGTCCAGAGAGTCCTGAGGCAGAATGCCACGATCCCACAAGCTGCCGCGATACGTTGCATAGCGCCCTCGCTCTTCCGCCAGCTCCGTCGAAGCCCAGTATGCATAGTAGGACACCGCTTCCATGGAACGATCTGCAAATTCGAGCGCTTCGTCAGAAGAATATGGAATGCGCAACTCATGCAGGCAATCCTGAAACCCCATAATGCCCATACCAACCGGACGGTGCTTCAAATTCGAATTACGGGCTTTACCAACTGCGTAGTAATTAATGTCAATCACATTGTCCAGCATCCGCATTGCTGTATTTACGGTGCGACGTAATTTTTCATGATCTATCTGGCCAGCCTGCTCATGGTCTCTCGGAAAGAGGTGAGCAGACAAATTGACCGAACCCAAATTGCATACTGCAATTTCTTCATCACTAGTATTCAATGTAATTTCAGTACAAAGATTGGAGCTATGCACTACACCAGTATGTTGTTGTGGAGAACGTATATTGCAAGGATCCTTGAAAGTAATCCATGGATGCCCTGTTTCGAACAGCATTGTCAGCATCTTGCGCCACAGACTGGATGCGGGAATTCTCTTAAATAGCTTAATTTCTCCTCTATCCGCCTTTGCCTCATGCTCCAAATATGCTTTTTCAAATTCAGAACCAAATTTTTCGTGCAAATCAGGCACATCTGATGGCGAGAACAAAGTCCACTCTCCGTTTTCCATGACACGCTTCATGAACATATCTGGAATCCAGTTTGCCGTATTCATATCATGAGTACGGCGACGGTCATCACCGGTGTTCTTACGCAACTCAAGGAATTCCTCGATATCCAAGTGCCATGTTTCCAGATAGGCACAAACCGCCCCTTTACGTTTCCCACCCTGATTGACTGCAACAGCCGTGTCATTGACTACTTTTAGAAACGGGACTACACCTTGTGATTCTCCGTTTGTACCCTTGATATGCGCACCTAAAGCACGCACTGATGTCCAATCATTGCCTAATCCGCCAGCATATTTCGCCAACAAGGCATTTTCCTTAATCGCCTCATAGATGCCATCCAGATCATCATCAACTGTAGTCAGGTAGCACGAAGACAGTTGTGATCGCTGTGTTCCAGAGTTGAACAGCGTTGGCGTAGAGCTCATAAAGTCGAAGCTGGACAACAAGCGGTAGAACTCTATCGCACGAGCTTCCCGATCAATTTCATCAAGTGCCAAGCCCATCGCCACACGCATGAAAAATGCTTGCGGCAATTCGATGCGGTGATTTTCGATATGCAGGAAGTAGCGGTCGTATAACGTCTGCAAACCCAGATATCCAAACTGGAGGTCACGCTGTGCATCCAACTCTTTTGCTAAACGCTTCAAATCGAATTGCGCCAAACGCGCGTCCAACAATTCTGCTTCTATGCCTTGCTTGATGAATCTCGGGAAGTACGTCGCATAACGATCTGCCATCACACCAGGAGCAATCTCTTCCCCCAATGTTTCGCTGCAAATGTTATTCAATAGTAATCGTGCCGTCACGAAATTATAGGCAGGCTCTTGTTCGATTAGCGAGCGCGCTGAAAGCACTAAGCACTTACGCACCTCATGCATCGCCACACCGTCATATAAATCTTTCAAGGTCAGTTTGAGTACCTCTTCAGCACTAACAGCCTCCCCCAAGCCAGCACATGCATCCTGCACCAACATGGTAAACTTTTCCAAATCAAGTGGCTTTAACTGGCCATCTTCACCGGTCACATTAATCGCATGAGTCTGTTCAACATTCGTCGATTGACTACGCGAGCGGGAGCGTTCTTCGCGATATAACACATAAGATCTGGCGACATCATGCTCGCCGGAACGCATCAATCCCAGTTCAACTTGATCTTGTATATCCTCAATATGCAATGTTCCGCCGTGGGGCTGGCGCCGCATCAGCGCTGAGACAACACCATCCGTCAATTGCTCAACCATTTCACGCACGCGCGCTGATGCTGCACCTTGCCCGCCATTGACGGCGATAAATGCCTTAGTCAAAGCAATTGATATCTTTGCTGGTTCAAATACAACCACTGAACCATTGCGCCGGACAACTTTATACTGATCGAAAGAACTGGGTGGGGAGGAGGAAGAAGGTGGTGCGATGTCGCCTGCTAGAACTGATGAATCTAAAACACTTTCGGTAGCAGCATGCAACATACATTCCCCCTTTGATATCCGTTTGACTTATAAAACACTACATATAGTGTTTTTTTTAACTTGTATAGCTAATTGTAGTATATGAGCGGAATATTGCAAGTGAAAAATGCCGATGCTGATATAGGATGGTCACAAGGCTTTACTTACATAAAAGATAAGGCAGAATTCTCAGCATTAGGCTCGAGGCACGCAAGAAAGATACCCATACTCGACTTATCAGGAAAAGCATATACCGGATAGATAACGCTCCCAATCAAAGCAAGGGCCGGGATCAGTTTTGCGAATAGGTGCAACATCACTGTGACCTGCGATTCCACGAATCGGGTAAACCGCACGTAGTGCTTTGGTCAATTGGATAAGGGTATCGTATTGCTGATCCGTAAACGGCACTTCATCACTACCTTCTAACTCGATACCCAGCGAGAAGTCATTACAGCATGTCAAACCCTGCCAGCAGGATTCACCGGCATGCCATGCACGCTTCACACATGGTACAAATTGGATGACTTCACCAGTACGCCGCACAAAGAAATGTGCTGAAACCTTTAGTCCAGATACCGTTTTGTAGTATGGGTGTTCTGCCTCATCCAGCGTGTTGGTGAATAGCTGTTGCACACCACTTCCGCCATACTCTCCGGGCGGCAAACTAATGTTATGAATCACCAGCAATTCGATTGCACCTTGTGGGCGATCGTCGCAATTTGGGGATGGAATGTATTTCCCCTCTTTTAGCAGCCCATCATCATCAATCTTCATGATCATCATTACCCGGCGCCTTAATGCCTAAGCGCTCCATCCGGTAACGCATTGTGCGGAATGACAGACCTAGCAACTTTGCTGCTGCCGTTCGATTAAACCCGGTCTGATCCAATGCTTCTAGCAATGCCTGCTTTTCTACACGATCAAGATAGTCTGGAAGTGGGTGCTTACTGCCTAAATCCGAGTTATCGGATTGAGTATGTTCAACTGGCACTAGCAATAAGTCCTGCTCTTCGATCACATCTCCGTTGCATAATGCCAATGCTCTTTCAATAATATTTTCAAGTTCGCGCACATTGCCTGGGAAATTGTAGCCTTGAAGCACCTTTAGTGCTTTATCTGAAAATTGTACTTTTACATCTCCATTTAAACGCGCCAGAACCTGTTGCGCAATCTCAGGTATATCTTCGCGTGATTCACGTAATGCTGGCATACAAATCGGTATAACACTCAAGCGATAGTAAAGATCCTGTCGAAAATCTCCCTTTCGTACACGTGCAGCCAAATCATGATGTGTGGCACTGATAATACGTACATCCACACTTTCTTCAATATTTGCACCCAGCTTACGCACTTGCTTTTCTTGTATTGCACGCAACAATTTGACCTGCATTTCCAAAGGCAGGTCTGCTACCTCATCAAGGAACAGTGTTCCGCCATTTGCCGCTTGAAAAAATCCGTCTCTGTCCTTATCTGCGCCTGTAAATGCACCCCTCTGGTATCCAAAAAACTCATTCTCCATCAGATTCGCCGGAATGGCTCCACAGTTCACAGCAACGAATGGCTTATCGTGTCTCGAACCATTATGCACAATCATTCGCGCTGCCAACTCTTTACCACTACCCGATTCGCCGGTGATATGCACTGGTGCCTCACTTCGCGCCACCCTTTTAATCAAATCTCTGACTTTCTGCATGGAGGCTGAATGTCCTAGCAGAATCTTGCCATCATCCTCATCTTTATCACTGCCGGGAGGAGGCAAATGTAAAACGGATTTGACCAAAGCTCTCAGTTGATCTAATGAAACAGGCTTACTTAGATAGTCAAATGCTCCAGCCTTCAGTGCCATCACGGCATTTTCCGTATTTCCGTGTGCAGTAATCACTGCAATCGGAATATTCATTTCATTTTTGCTAATATGCTGGACTACCTGCAGCCCATCACCATCCGGCATACGCATATCTGTAAGACACAAATCATAACTGCGTGAATTTAGTTTTTTTTTGGCTCCGCCAACATCTCCGGCTTTATCCACCTCCAACCCCATTTTGAGTAAGGCCAGCTCAAGCAGCTCCAGGATATCCGGCTCATCATCCACCAGAAGTACGCATCGTTGCTTTTCCCGATTGCTAGCTGCCATATCAAACACTCCCGCTTTCATTTTCGCTCATATTAAATGTGATGCGGAAACAAGCACCCGCTTCAGCGTCAGCCGTATCGTGATAATCCAGTCTCGCACCATTTGCCTCACACAACTCCTTGGCAATATACAGCCCAAGCCCAGTTCCCTCTTTCGCAGTAGTAAAAAAAGGCTCGAATAGTTTCCCTTGTTGTTCCGGCGCAATACCCGGACCGTCATCCTGAACATCCAGCACTGCGTGCCCATTTATTACCCGTATCTTTAGATTCACACTACCGGACTGCTTAGTACTAAAACGTAATGCATTCCGACAAAGGTTCCACAATATCTGACGCAAATGACCCCGATCAAACAGAACTTCCGTATTGGCCTCTACTGACAAAGTCATTACATCCTGACCAATGTGTTCTGACATGCAAAATTCTTCGACAAAAGCATCCAATAACTTATGTAGCCCCACCACTTCCGGTTGCGCCCTGTCACGTCTGTTCAATTGCATCACGTCCTGAACGATCTGATTGATACGTTGTGTGTTATCCATGACAATTTGCAGCAAACGCTCCTGCTTTCCATCACCTTGTTCTTCACGCATTAACTCGGTTGCATAACTGATAGCTGATAGTGGATTACGGACTTCATGGGCAATATTAGCAGTCAACCGACCCAGTGCAGCAAGTTTGATCTGTTGCGCCTCTGCACGAACTCGCTGCATATCCTCCAGAAAGATCAAGGCACCATGTGTGACGTCATCTTCGATTGCAATAAATCGTAAATTTACTAACAGCCCTGATTCCAACCACAGGGTGTCCTTGCTTAGGCTACCGTTATTTTTCCATTCTTCATATTGATGAAACAGCAAAGGGAATAGTTCGGCCAAAGGAGCAGAAGCGCTGGCACCTTTTCGCAACAGCTGCTCAGCACACTGATTCATCTGCATGATATTTGCGTCACCATCCACCACCAACACACCATCCTGCATGTCGCGCATCACCATGCGATTTGCCTCCGACAAACTGTCAAGATCACGGCCTCGAAGTTGGGCAAGCTTCTGGCTATCCACTGCGTATTTTGCCAGTGTGTGTGCCAGCCATGCCACAGCAAAGTACGCCACGCATGACAGACCCACTTTGACATACTGCGCATTAACTAAACCGCCATACAACACGGAGTATGAATGTTCCAGAAGCACTGCAATACTGGCCAGCGAAGCGAAAAATAGAGTAATTCTGCCACGGCTAATCATGCCAGCTGATGCCAGAGAGACCATCAGTAGCAAATTGACATTACTATGTATCCACTCGCTGGCGTTTGAAAGCAACGTCAAACATACAATGTCCGCGCCTATCTGAATGGCCAACTGCCAGGAAAAACTCGGCCACCTCAGCCGTTGCATAACGAAAGAAGCAATTACCACCAGCAAATAGACGATGCTGGTTACTAGAAATAGTGCCCAGTTTTTCGGGCCAAGAGATAACGCCTCCCCGAATACTCCTGCAAGCAACACCAGCAAGCTGGACAAAGTAAGGCGATAAAAGTTGAAATACAGAAGTGTTCGCCACAAATCGGGGACTATTGTATTTCCTAGATTTTCCTCGGATACAGGTTCAAAGACTGCCTCGACTGAAGGTTCTTGCTTCATCGATTCACTTACGGTGAGCATCAAGATGTGCTTTGCAGCAATAATCGTATTCGCCTGAAGAGAGGCTTTCACTTTTAGGTAAGTGCACACCACAATGTGAGCATCGAACCATATCTTCGGTTAATGCACCATTGCTGCCTTCAGACTTGGAAGCTGAATTTTGCCGGTACGAACGAACTAATAGATATACCACTGCAACGATGGCAACCACTAACAACAGTCTAGCCACACAACACTCCCTATTCGTTTTTGCTGGAGCAATAAGCATGCATAATTGCACATTGCCCGCCCAGCCTTAAGTGAAAATTATATACTTTTATTCATCGCTATTATTTGCGCATACCACACACAGCACATGAGCGATCTTGTATCAAACGGCTGCGCTTTATCTGCATATCCAATGAATTAATCGTTAATAGCTGACCGCTCAATCCATGTTCTATTCCTGCCAAGAGCTTGAGTGCCTCTGCCGCCTGCATCGTGCCAATTATGCCCGTCAATGGTGCAAATACTCCCGTAGTTGCACATCGCAATTCCTCGGACACACCTTCTGCCGGGAAAAGACAGTTATAGCATGCTGAGTCTGCATGACGAAAATCAAACACAGACATTTGCCCATCAAACTGAATTGCCGCACCCGACACCAACGGTTTACGCTGCTCCAGACATACCGCATTCACGGCATAGCGCGTATCAAAATTATCACTACAATCCAGCACGACATCCGCCTGCCCAACCAATTCATTTAATTTTTCAACATCCACTTTGAATTCCAATGGCACACATTCAACTTCCGGATTGATCTCGTGAAGCACTTCGTGCGCAGATGCCACTTTAGGCTGGCCGATGGTTGAAGTGCGGTGAATGATTTGGCGCTGCAAATTGCTGAACTCCACCGAGTCATGATCGCAAAGCATCAGTCTACCCACCCCGCTGGCAGCCAGATATAGCGCAGCGGGAGAACCCAATCCTCCCAGCCCGATGATCAGCACACAGGCATCCAGCAGGTGTTGCTGACCCTCGATACCGATTTCTTTCAACAGGATATGTCGGCCGTAGCGCAGTAGTTGCTGGTCATTCATTCGGATGAAAATGAGAAATTACAATGAGGCCAAGCATAGCTGAAACAATTGCAAATATACACATTGATTTGCCATAAAAAACGGGCATCCGAAGATGCCCGCTTAAGTGTTGCTTATGTGCAGCGACCTAGGTCGCGTTACATATTAGAACGAGTGACGTACACCAAATGAGATAGCACTTGGATCATCATCAGCCGTTACAGCCTGACCACCTGCAGTTGAACCAGCGTTAGTCAAACCATAATTAGCTGCTGTATCGTTAGCGATGCTGGTGTATGTGGCAAACAGAGTCGTGTTCTCTGTCATTGCATGATCGTAACCCAGTGAAACCTGTGTCGCGCCAGAATTTTTAGTTTCTGTACCGGCAACATCCAATGTACCCGCTTGTGTGAAAGCTAGCTTCACTGTCCCCATATCACTGACGTTATATGTACCGGCAAGGTAGATATTATTACGATCTGTTTTTGCACCTGTATTGTCTTTGTCAGACAGCATTTCATACACCAAACCCACTGTGAACATATCCATTGCATAAGTACCTGCAATCTTAGTAGCGGTCAGTTCACCTTCATTTGTCGGTGTAACACTATCATCAGCAGTAATCGTCTGATTACCCACTATAACTGACCAGTTATCCATGCCGTACTTCGCTGAAATGGATGTCGCGCTAAGCTCTGCTGCAGCTGAACTTGCGTATGTACCAAGCGTATTATCGTTTGAGCCTACCGCCGCCGCTGCAAAACTGAAACCATTAAAGTCAGGAGACATATATGCCAGCACATCTGTGAATGTTGCATCTTGAGAAATACCCGTGCTAGTCATGCCCATCAATGAACGGTTGTCTGCAGTGCTGTATCCAAATACGTCCAGACCGCGTGTTGACATCCGGTATGGTGTGTAATGATTACCCAAAGACACTGTACCGAAGGAACCCGCTAAACCCAAGTATGTATTTTCACTGAAAAGGTTACTAGCACCGATATCAGTCATAACACGACCTTCCATTTGGTAAATACCAGTCAGGCCGTTACCCAAATCTTCAGATCCTTTGAAGCCCAGACGTGAGAAGTTGTCTGCTACTTGGTTACGCTTAGCCGCTGTTACACCTGTACCAGTTGTTGCAGAACCAGTATCGGTGATTTCATAAGCCACGCGTACATCACCGTAAACTGTAGGTGCTGCCGTTGCCAATGCAGGCATAGTCAGAGCAGAAGCGATAGCCAGAGCAATAATTTTCTTTTGCATGTGAAACTCCTTAAAAGTTATAAATACTTATAAATTACTAATATATTTTAGTCTTAAAATTCCGTTGCTTAGAACGACATGCGCATACCGACTGCGAAAGCATTTGGATCCTCACCCGCATTTGCCGCAGCTAAACCCGCAGTTGAACCTCTTTGACCTAAACCATAAGTTGCGGTTGTGTCATTATCAACACTGGTATAAACAGCATATACAGATGTGTTGTCAGCCAACATGTGAGAATAACCCAGTGCAACCTGAGATGCGCCAGAACCATTATTGGTCGCGCCGCCTGTTTTAGTTTCACCAGCAGTTGTATAGCCCAGCTTCACTGCACCTTTGTCAGTCACCATGTACTTAGCTGAGATATAAACGTTGTCGCCTTCTGTTTTAGTACCACCAATATCATTCGACAACATCTCATATACGAGCGCGACTGTCAGCGCATCCATGCTATAGCTACCTGCCAGCTTAGTCGCAGTGTTATCACCTTTGTTGGCCGCTACCAGCTTATCCTTTTGGCTAAATGACTGATTTGCAACAGAAATTGTATAGTTATCTCTAGCGTAGTTAGCAGCAATCGAAGTTGCACTCGCTACAGTTGAGCCTGTAGCGCCCAAGCCGTTATCAGTCTGACCCACATACGCAACAGCAAAATTAAAACCACTAAAGTCCGGGCTGAAATAAGCCGCCAAATCGCTCAGGCGTGCTTCGTGCGCACCGCCACCCATGATGGTACGGTTGTCAGCAATCGTATCCTTGAACACGTTAGATTTACCGCTTGCCTTTTTGTATGGCGTATCGTGTCTACCCCACAATGCAGTACCGTAGTCATTTGACAATGCTACAAATGTATTACGGTTGAACAGTGTATTAGCACCAGTATCACCATTAACCTGACCTTCCATCTGCCACATCAAATTCATGCCATTACCCAAGTCTTCAGTACCTTTGAAGCCCAGACGGGATTTATTGCTAGACACATTGTTGGTGGAATCAGAAGCTGTACCAACACCTGCAGTATTTGCACCATTATCAACTACTTCGTATGCCATATTCATTTGACCATACACGGTGGCCTCAGCCATTGCTACAGCTGGAACAGCCAAAGCAGAAGCAACTGCCAGTGCGATAATTTTCTTTTGCATGTAAAACTCCTTTTTAAGTTTTCACTTTGATTCACCGATCTAGCCTTAAGCTCAACCAGCAATCCTAAAAATCCCCCAGTTATGGGAATTCAGTGTCGAATTATCCACACCTCAGACAGCAGAGCAAGTTAAACGCGCACCTTGTTGTATTTGTGCAACAAATATTCACCCTCAATATTCTAATTGCCGATATTTCGACAGTTCGAGGTTCAGTTCAAAATATGTCTCCTTAGCACAAATAAGAGATATGGCCTTTCTAAAGGTATTCTGGAAAGAGGAGCCGCCAACTTTCAACATATGCAACCAAGATCACTTCATCACCCCGCCAGTCACGCGCTCAATGCCAGACAGGTCACAAATGGAGTTCACACCGGCGAATCCACCAGACTGCAACAACAAACGCACTTGTGCAGCCTGATCGTAGCCGTGCTCAAAAAGTAAATGACCACCCGGATTGAGGTGAAGTTTCGCTTGCACGATGATATGGCGTATATCGTCCAACCCGTCCGCACCGGATGCCAATGCGCTACGTGGCTCAAAGCGCAGATCGCCTTGTGTCAGATGCGTATCGTCCGATGCAATATAGGGCGGGTTGGAAACGATCACATCAAAATACTCGTCTTGCAGCCCCGCAAACCAATCACTCAACAAAAGGTGAGCATTTCCAACCTTCAAAGTCCGTGAATTCTCACGAGCCACATCCAAGGCTTCTTGCCAAGCATCCACCGCAGTCACTTCAATGTCCGGTCGTGCATGCGCAATACTGAGCGCGATTGCCCCGCTGCCGGTACCCAGATCAAGGATGCGGAACGTCTCTTTCCCTGACCCCGACCCCTGCCCCTCTCCCGTTTGCGAGAGACGAAGGGACGTAGCGGAGGGAGGAGGGAGACGCTGCAATACCTGCTCAACCAATAGCTCGGTCTCAGGACGGGGAATCAATACCGCAGGCGTGACTTTAAATTCAAGTCCGTAAAATTCACGCACCCCTGTGATGTAGGCAATCGGCTCACCTGACAAACGTTGTCCCAATGCAGTTTGATAATCGGTGGCCTGCTGTTGGTTAAGCTCCTGCTCGGGATGGCCCGGCAGATACGAACGGGCGACACCCAGCACATATTGCAACAGCATTTGCACTTCGATACGAGCCGTAGCTGGCTCCAAACCAAGCGTTGATTCTATGCGGCGACTATCGTTGCGTAGGACTTCCTGAATAGAAAATTTCATGGGGTCATTATCGCGGAAACCATGCAAACTTTTCCATCCGCCAAATGGGTTATATGCACTGCTGTCCCAAATAAATTATCCATGCTTAATGGAAGGCTCATCTAGTGTCAATGAATCATCCCCTCCCCCTTTAAGGGGAGGGTTATAACCAGCGACTTGGCTGGCGTAGTTTGCCAGCTTAGTCGAATGGCTAGTTGCCTCATCAGGGTGGAGGTAAAAACTCTCCGGATCCACTGTTCTACCCCCATCCCAATTGCCCCCTCGCTCTGCTCTCCCCCTCTGCATGGGGGAAGGAGCAAAACCCATTTCACGTTGCCCACCATTCGTTAAGATTATCTAAGCCGTTCGAATAACACTTTCTAAAAGTGGCAATCAGTCAAAACATCCCGAATGGCGTATCTGAAATTCATGTCCCGGTATCAATTTGAGTCGTTGTGAGATGAGCTTTTTCATTCAATTATCTGGGGCCGCAACGGGTTATACGGCGCTTTCAGCCATGGTGGCAAGCTGCGCTGCCTGATGCTCGGACATCAACGCTCCAGCAAGCTCGCTGATGTCACCGTCCATGATCGCGTCCATCTTATATAACGTGAGGTTGATGCGGTGATCGGTGACCCGACCTTGAGGAAAGTTATACGTACGAATACGCTCGGAGCGGTCTCCGCTGCCCACCAGACTTTTACGCGTTGCAGCGGTCGCGTCATGCTGTTCTTGCACCTGCGCGTCCATGATGCGTGCCGCCAGCACACGCATGGCCTGCGCCTTGTTCTGGTGTTGTGAACGGCCATCCTGACACTCGACCACGACCCCTGTCGGCAGATGGGTAATACGCACCGCCGAATCTGTCTTATTAATATGTTGGCCACCCGCACCACTGGCGCGGAAGGTGTCGATACGCAGATCCGCAGGATTCAGCACCACCTCGCTGACTGCGTCCACCTCAGGTATCACCGCAACCGTACAGGCTGATGTATGCACACGCCCCTGCGTCTCGGTAGTGGGTACGCGCTGCACCCGATGTGCTCCGGATTCGAATTTCATCACGGAGTAAGCACCCTCACCGACGATTCTGGCGATGACTTCCTTGTAACCACCCACCTCTCCGTGGCTCTCGGAAATGATCTCCACTTGCCAACGCTTGCGTTCGGCAAAACGGGTATACATACGAAACAAATCCCCCGCGAATAAAGCAGCTTCGTCGCCACCTGTGCCTGCACGTACTTCCAGGAATACGTTGCGCTCATCGTTAGGGTCTTTAGGGAGTAATTGCAATTGCAATTCACTGTCGAGCTCAGCCAGGCGCGCCTCTCCCTGCTCGATTTCTGCGTCGGCAAATTCTTTCATTTCAGGGTCATCCGCCATTTCACGCGCGACCTCTATGTCTGACTGACAAGCTTGATAGGTATGGAAAAGATTGACCACCGGGTCAAGCTCGGCACGTTCACGGCTCAACTTACGGAACGTGTCCATGTCTTTGGTGGCCTCTTCGGTGCTCAGCAGTTGGTCGACTTCAATCAGACGCTCGCCCAGCTGGGCGAGTTTGGCGGTAATACTGGGATTCATTCGGGTTCTGATTACTCGTCTGTATGCAGATGATACAAACGATGGATGACATCAAGGAATTTTTCTCGATCACCAGCTTGCACCTGATTCAATGCATGCGTTGGAGAATGCAGGAATTTATTGGTCAGACCGTTGCTCATCGCTTCCAGCACTTTTTGTGGATCGTTTCCTTTGGCTAACTGCTTGAGTGCCTTTTCCATCTCATGACGGCGGTTACGCTCGGCATGGTTGCGAAGTGCACGTATGGTTGGCACCACTTGACGGGAATCCATCCAATGCATGAAATCCGATACGCTGGAGTCAATAATGACCTCCGCTTCTTTCACTGCACCCTGACGTGCATCCGCGCCTTCTTTGACGACCTCGGCGATGTCATCGACGGTATACATGAACACATCAGCCAATTCCGCCACTTCGATTTCCACATCTCGGGGCACGGCAAGGTCGACGATGAACATCGGGCGATGTTTTCGAGCCTTGAGCGCACGCTCGACCATACCTTTACCAAGAATCGGCAGTGGACTGCCCGTACAAGTAACAATAATGTCGTGTTGACCCAACTGATCTGGCAGATCGGTAAGCGTAATCGGGTGTCCTCCGATACGACGGGTCAATGTTTCAGCACGTTCCAAAGTACGGTTTGCAACCGTGATGCGCTTGGGTGTACGGGCGGCAAAATGAACGGCATTCAGCTCGATCATCTCTCCCGCGCCGATAAACATTACGTTCTGCTCTGAAATGTCCGGGAAGATGCGCTCAGCCATTTTCACTGCCGCAGCAGCCATAGAAACCAGGTTAGAGCCGATCTCAGTCTGGGTACGAACATCCTTTGCAACCGAGAAAGTACGCTGAAATAACTTGTGCAACAGGAATCCCAATGTGCCCGCCTCTTCGGCATGACGCACGGCCTGCTTCATCTGACCCAATATTTGCGGTTCACCCAGCACCATCGAATCCAACCCGCTGGCTACACGGAAAGAATGCTTGATCGCTTCCTCTCTGGGTAACAAGTAAAGATAGGGATCGATATCCTTGCGAGGCATGTGATGATATTCGGCAAGCCAGTCAACCGCATGGTCGGGCTTCTCCGCGTTGCAATACAGCTCCATGCGATTGCAAGTAGACAGTATCGCGGCCTCTTTGGCGCCGCCGTTTTCCACCAGATCACGCAACGCATTCTCCATGCCTTCCGCATTGAACGCGACCTGCTCACGCACGTCTAGCGGAGCGGTTTGGTGATTAATTCCAAAAGTGTACAGTTGCATTATTTAGATAAATCAAACAGTGTTCAAAAAGTCGGTCGGGATTATAGTCTGAACCGCGACACAACGCCATCCGGCCAGACAAACGACCGTTCCCGCTTGTCCCCGCTTCCGAGTCAGGTATAGGATAAGTAAAAACGTATTGAGTTCACAGATTAGCCTTTTTTACCCGAAATTACCAAGCCAATGCTGAATATCACCCTTACCTTCTGCTAAAGTCAACACATGGGGAAAATGACTTTAGATCGCATTCTGCAATCACAGGGATTCGGAACACGGAAATGGTGCAGCGGATTAGTTGCCGACGGCGAAGTGATCATTGCAGGCAAGTCGGTGACCGACAGCCGTGTCACCTACGAACCTGAGGGACTGGAATTCACTATCTACGGTGAAAAGTGGACTTATCATAAACGTGTCTATCTCGCGCTGAATAAGCCTGCCAACTACGAGTGTTCACGCAAGGCCAGCCACCATCCTGGCGTGCACACCCTGTTGCCCGAGCAGTTCAAGTTGCGCGATGTACAGCCGGTGGGGCGACTCGACCACGACACCACTGGTCTATTATTGATGTCCGACGACGGCGCATTCATTCATCGCCAGTCTTCGCCTAAGCACCATGTCCCCAAGGTCTATGTCGCTACCACTCATGATCCGGTCACGCCGGAACTGGTCGCTCAATTTCTGTCTGGCGTAAAGCTGCACGATGAGCCAGCCCCGCTGGCGGCAGTGACTTGCCGCATGGTAGCCAGCCATCAGATCGAGATTGTGCTGGAGCAGGGAAAATACCATCAGGTCAAACGCATGCTGGCTGCGGCTGGCAATCACTGTGTTGCGCTGCACCGCGCGCAGGTCGGCGGATTAAAATTGGATGCGCTGAAACTTGCCGAAGGGGAGTGGTGTTATCTTAATGAAGCGCAATTGGCGCTGCTCATTCGTTCTTAGCAATCAATATCGCTTCTACAGGCATCGCAGAGTAAAATCCGGCCTCACTTAATTAACTATCCCCTTTTGGGTGCCTCTAAAAATCCAGAGTTCGCCCAGATGCCAAGCGGGGAGAAGACTTAGCAGCGGCGCATATAGGTGATATGCAAGCGAGAAATTTCCCACGCAACGCAGCAGTTGGGATACAACGAAGTTGCTGTGCAGGCTAACCTTCAGGTTATGCCGTAACTAAAATCTGGATTTTGAGAGGTGCCCAATGGCAATACAGTGGTTCCCCGGTCATATGACCTCAGCACGGCGCAAAGCTGGCGAAACGATGGAGTTTACCGACGTTGTTATCGAGGTGCTGGATGCCCGCGCGCCAGAGGCTAGTTGTAACCCGATGATCCGAGAACTTCGCGAGCATCGCCGGCGTCCTTGCCTGAAAATATTGAATAAAATTGATCTTGCTGATCCTGAGGTCACACAGGCCTGGCTGGATTTTTACAATAAACAGGATGGTGTCAAAGCCGTGGCATTGTGCTGCAAGAGTGCCAGCGACGCTGCCGGTGTGCCTAAACTATGCCAGCCGCTTGCAGCACATCGCAATAGCACACACAAACCGCTGCGCATGATGATCATGGGCATCCCCAATGTCGGCAAATCGACACTGATGAACATGCTATTGAAGCGCAAGGTTGCCAATGTCGGTGACGAACCTGCCGTGACCAAGTCTCAACAAAATCACAAGATCAACGACCGGATGACACTGACTGATTCACCAGGGCTGATGTGGCCGAAAATCGAGCTCGAGGAAGATGGTTATATGTTGGCTGCCATCCATGCAATCGGACGCAATGCGGTGTTCGATGATGAGATCGCTATTTTTCTCGCCTCGCTGTTACTTGAATATTACCCGGAACAACTCGCCGAACGTTACAAGCTCACATTGACGGGAATGGATGACGTGGGTGTACTTGAGGCCATTGCAAAAAAACGGGGTTGTTTGCTCAAAGGTCGTGGTGCCGGGCTTGATCTGGAAAAAGCGGCAATGATTTTGCTGACGGAATTTCGTAACGGCAAACTGGGTCGCATCAGTCTGGAATCACCTGACTCGCGAGCAAAGTTATTGGACACGAAGCAGCAACTATCAACAGCTGAAGATAATTCATCACCTTGACGGAACCTCTAATCAATCAGTTGGTCTTTAACTTTATAGGATGACCTTGGGTTAAGTTTGGCTTCGCATGCTTGCATAGACCCTATTAACGGTATTGCTTCACTTCGTAAGTAGCCGTCATCGTGATAAAGTTCGCACATACGAATCCCCTATCAGAACAATTAGCCCTGCAATCTATTTGGGCGCATCAGAAAGGAAGCATCATGAAAAATAAATCTAAGTACATAACAGGCTTTGCCGTTCTAGCATTGGCTTCAACTTTCGCATTCGCCGCTGGTGAGGAATGTGACTCAAAGAAGCACAATCAAGCATCAAGTTCAAAAGGCACAATGTTCAATAGTGCCGACGCTAACAATGACGGCGCCATTTCCAAGTCCGAGTTCGACGATTACTATGCTAAACATAATAATCAGCATTTCACCAAAATGGATGCCAATCAGGATGGCAAGCTGACTCAGAATGAAATGCATAAAGGTCATAAAGCCCCGGCAGGTGCTACCACTGGCACAACCCATCTTGACCGTCGCTTCAATGCTGCCGATGCGGATCATAACGGTGGCTTGAACACCACTGAAGCGAAGCACATGCCGATGCTGACCCAGTATTTCAAGCAGATCGATACGAATAGTGATGGTCAGGTGACGCGTCAGGAGTATTTTGATGCGATGCCGCTGCTTCATAGTGGTAAGTCTATGTCTGGCAGCAAAGTCCAATCACTGTAACAACAAGCTGTTCACGATAAAAAGGCCAGCTAGATGCTGGCCTTTTTATTTAGCGCGATAGCCCTGCGACTAGAATTTCAACTTGTCGAGTAATTTGTCGGCACCCTGCTTGAGCTTCTGCTGCTGCGCACCGACTAACGCCTGCTTACGATCATCAAGTTTTTTACGTGCTGCATCCAGTTGCTGACGCACCCTATTGATTTGTGCCAGACTGGATGTCAGCTTAGTATTTAGTCCAGACCCTACTTCGTCCTGCCGTGCGAACAGTCGTTTTCGCTGTTCGGCTATGCGGTCATTCACCATACCCTCTATACGCGCATGAGCAGCGTCTATTTTCTCTTTCAGGAAACGACTCATGCCACGCTCCAGCGCGCTCGCCAGATTAGTGGAAAGCTGCCAATCAAGCTTGGACCAGGTGCCGCTAACGTGTGCATCAAGATCGACTGCATCAAGGCCTGCAATTGAAGCATTAATCATCTCCAGCACCACATCGGATTGTGCTTTGGTATTCATCGCAACTTCGGTGAATATATTGTTCAGGCTCACTTCGACATTTTCCTCACGCAGTTCGGCAGTGAACTTCGCCGCACCCAGCGCCTTTGAGAAGGCCAACTCAACATTAGGACTGTTGACCAGCGACCGCCCTGCAACACCGTATTTCCCAATCTCCATCGTCAAGTGTTCTACTGGCTTGCCAGTCGTATGATCGACCACCAGCTCTGCCTTGATATCCGAAATATCCTGCTGGGGAATATTGCCCTTGATCGTCGCCACCATCGGACGCCCGACCATGCCCTGATTGGTACTCACGTCTAGAATCTGACCGGATATCCCCCCCGCGACACTTGAGGTGATAAGCGCTTTGCGCAACCAGAAACTAGGATAGCCATTGGTTCGCTCAAATGCATAGTCGCGCCCCTTGCTTCGCTCATGCACAATGATCGCTTCTTTTTCGCTTTTCGCCGGCATATAACTGCGCGCCTGATCCATATAGCCGCGAGCTTCCTGCACCTTTTCCAACACATCCATACCGAACAACGCACGGGACAGGGTGCTTGTATCCAACGACGGCAAGCGCATCCTTGTTTGCAGGTCCAGAATATCTTCTTTCACGATGTCATCAAGACCGGATATCGATCCTTTAAGCGATGACAATTCGTCAGTCAGCGCTTTTCCTGTTTCACTGACCAACTTGGCCTTATCATTGAAGTCGCTACGTATCGATCCGAGTTCTTTCAGTGATGCTTGAACTTTCGTGACCTCTTTCAGTTCATCCAGATTCACCTCTGCCAAACGGCGTTGCAAGGCGGAAAAATCCTCACCTGTCGGCATCGATGCCAAGCGGGATTTCCATTGTGATTCTTTGTCATCCAATGCCTTTTGCATCTGTGAAATATGCGCGCTACTTTTAAGATCACCTCCTATTGAGGCAAGTTGATCTTTAGGGTCAGCCTCGGCAGCAATCTCGGCAAGGTCACCCAGCACATTCCCTGAGAACTCGCCCTGCATCAATGCCTGTGCCTGATCGCTGAAACCGTCACCCTCACTGGCAGGCTTAACGGGCAACACCCGCCCCGGTTTGCTGCGCTGCGTATCGATATCCACATCGACAATGGATGCCTCGTTGATCACCACCTTGCCTCGTAACAAGGCATCCCAAAGCATGCCAAAGTTGATTGCGCCGACCTGCATCCTGTTTCGATCAGGTGATACTGGGTTTGTCATCTCTATATCGCCAAGTACGACTGAGGCATCCCATACGCTGGTGTCAAGCCGACCGATATTCACCTCAGCACCGTTCGCCTGTGTCGCCGCATATTCGAGTCCGCGACGCAAGTGAGAATCCAGAAAGAGCGTGAAATAAAGCACGATTAAAGCGATTACGATCGCCAATGGCACGATCGCCTCAAAACGAATCGGCCCTTTGTTTTTTGTCGCATTATTTGCTTGAGCCACAGCGCTATCCCTGGAATTTTTCATAAGTCGAATACATTTTAAAAAACACCGTCCCAGTCCATAACCTCCACAAACGACTGCTCTTGAAACGTTGAACGACCTGTTCCCGATAAGTCATTATCAACCGCTTGCTGGCAAAGAAAATGATGGGTGCCAATGCCAAGCTCGTCACACCCGCTCCCATAGTGATGCTGTTATTGAAATGCGTGAGTGGAATCAACGGCATGTTATACATGGCAGCAAACACAGTTCTCATTGATTCCGCCTCAAGGATGGCGACTCCTACCGAGCCGAACACCGGATCAAATAACCATGCAACAAGGGCAAAGAAAAAAGCTGATATAAGCGCAGCGCCTATCTGGATGCGAAGCATGAAGACACAAATTAAAACAAGCAGCACCTGCAAAGAAATCAATGGCGCAAAACCAAGTATCAAGCCACAGGTGATTCCTGCGGCGATCTGGTTGGATCCGGTATCTGAGTTCAGCAAATTGATTAGCGACAACAGTTGCTTCAATAAAATCGTCATTAAATATTCTTTCTTAATTCAGGTTGTACTTCTTTTTGCCTTTTCGGTCGCTTTACATGCATAGGAAGATTGTAGACGTAGACATAGTGAAGGGCAAATTCACTTGGCAGCTCACCTTTTAAGGCCTTGAATATCAACTCTCAGGGTAGCAAATTAACCTTGTATAGATTGTCAGGTAGCGACAAACCCCGCACTGATATTGTGTACAATCGTAAGAATAATCCGATTGATTCCAATTATTTGCATGCATGAAATGTCCATAATGCAATAAACAAGGATCAGTATCTTCCAAAACGAGAGGCTCACAAATGGCACAGCTTTCAATAGCACGTATCTTATTGGCATCAGCAGCGATATTCGCGCTGGCCAGTTGCGGAGATGAAGAAGCAGCAAAAGCAAAGCCTGTCGTAGCCAAACCTGCTAATGCCACATTTAATGTGAGTGGCTCGGTTTCCGGCCTATCCGGAAAGGGCTTGGTGCTTCAGGTCAATCAAGCCAATGATCTTCCTGTCAGTGCTAACGGGAAATTCAAATTCAAAAAAACATTCCCGGAAGGCAGCACCTATACAGTCACTGTTAAATCCACTCCAGCCCAACAGAGCTGCGCAATCAACAATGGGAGCGGAAAGTTTACTGGCTCCCAAGTCAAAACCATCACTGTCACCTGCAAGACCAACAACATTGCAGTCGGTGGCAAAGCATCTGGTCTCTCGGGCAGAGGGCTAGGTCTGCAACTCAATGGAACCTATGACATTGCAATCAATAAGAATGGAGATTTTGTTTTTCCCGATGTACGTCTGTCTGACAACAGCGACTACAGAGTTGCTATCAAGACCATGCCCGTCAAGCAACTGTGTACTATCAAGCCAATCAGTTCAGCTCAGCAGAGTGGCGTACTCAATATCATTGAAGTAGTTTGCATGAAGAAATAGTCCTACCTGATAACAAGAGCGGCAGATTCATTCCTCCACTTCTTGCCTATTTAGCCGTTCTTAAAATTTATTTTCTGTGTGCTACAAGGTAGACACGTAGGTTGCTACAGCCTCAATATCTTCAAACGTCATGAATCCGGTTATCACTCCCATCATGCCTCCGGGATCATTGGAACGGGTACGTTTCGCGAAATCTTTCAACTGCTTAACTATGTAATCCTTATGCTGACCACCGATAACAGGTGCTTCCGAACTGCCTGGAGAGATACCCTTCCCTTTTTTTCCGTGGCATCCGCTGCATGCATTACCGCCATCCTTGAATATCACCTTACCTCTCTTATATGCTGCGCGCCCCGCCTTATCTAACCCGCGTCTGGTTCCCTTCATCTGCTTCTGGCTGGCAAAATATGCGGCAATGTCCAGAATATCCTGATCGTTGCCGGCAGACTGAGACATCGCAGACATTATCGGATCTTTTCTGTCTCCCGACTGGAATTGATGGATTTGCTTTGCGATGTAGCTGGCAAATTGTCCTGCAAGTTTCGGATAGGTGGCATCAGCACTGATGCCCTTCTCGCCATGACAACTCTGACAAATAGCAGACTTCTCCTTACCAGCGACTGGGTCTCCTGGACCCGTCCTTAGTTTGAGATCTTCAGGGCTAACCGCTGCAGAAGCTGCTGTGGCCGCAACTAATCCTGAAATAACAAACAATAGCGCGATCACACTGATGAAACCGCCGACTCGAATACTGAACATATTTCTCCCACGCTCTTCAAGAACAGAGCAACACGAAATCTGAAGGGGAATACTACCGGATTATCGCCTGATGCCCAACAAATTTTCTTGAGCAATCATTTTCTTGAGCAACAAGTGGGGTGAGTAAATTCTAACCCCCACTTTTTTCAGCTAGGCATGCATCGTGTTCAGCTGTTTGGCAATAATGTCATGATTCAACCAAAGTACTGCTGCCGCAGGGTTCGATGTTTCGTGGAACATCAACGGGCCCGTTCCTTCAAGTACCAACGCACTCAGAATATCCGTTACCAGCGCTTTCCGGTCTTTGTGCATTTGTGTAATTTGATCAGATGTCCCGATCATCAGGTCAGCAAGTTCCACGCTGTTATCCATAGGCCACGCTTCGAAATCACGGTAGCGCAACGACACCTTACTCAAGTTGTAATCTTCTATCTGTTGTAACAGGTTCGCGATAGTGTGCCCCTCTTGCAGGAGCTCATCACATGCCTTCCACTGACTGTCCGCCCATGCGCCGCCAGCCTCTTTTCTCAATGCCTTAAGTAGCGGGAAAAGTGATAGCTCTACCCCGACAAAGATATCGGAAGAGTTAGTGCGAATCTCGGGACAGTTATAGACAGTTGCTTTGATGCCTTTTTCCCAGGCTGCGGCGGCAATGCTCTCAAGACGCATCTTGGCTTTGCCCTGAGTGTAATTGGAGTAGGTCTGCCAAGTGTATTCATCCCCGATTAGAATCTCAGTACCGTGATAGCCGTAGGCTGAATAACGAACCTGCCCGCCGGTTTTCTCCAATCGGTCACGAATCGCAGCACTGCCGTCAATCAAGTGTTGCAAGGTATTGGCAGTCACCTCATCAAAATTCATCAAAATCAGTTTACCCAGATCGCTGTCCAACAGTGCCCGAGAAGACATAAAGCGATCGCCACGACCTTTATAAATACGGTTAGCAATCGCAAGGAATACTTTCACCTTAGGGATACCACCTGCCATCGTATGTGCGAAATAGGCATTACTACCATCGGGGATCATGCCATCCAGCTCTGTCATAACCTGTGCAACAGAATCTTTGAAGCGTTTCACACCAATTTCGCGGCATTTTTCAATATGCGCAAAATCCAGCTTGTCATCTTGCCAACTTTTCAGCGTCAATTTGGCCAATAAATCTGTAGGCGTTGGTTCACCCTCAGGTGCATCCAGATCAAAACCTGCCATCAGTGGGACATTGATGATGCGTCCACCCAGGTTTTCTTCAGCCAAACGATGCTCTTCTGCAGTCAACGCACGCAGCGCGTTGTTTTCATCACGACGACCAACCGTGATACCAATGATGGTCATGCCTGCATTACGTGCCTCGTTGATTAGACCGTTGGCATAACCTCTACCAAACAGTTCCCCGAACAGGACGAATACATCTCCCTTGCGAAAGATGTTCGTTTGTGGAATTGTTCTTAACGGGACGGGTTGCTTCATGAAGCGGACTCCAATTTGTATGACAGTTCAATTTAACCGGGGAAGACAGGCACAACAGACTCTGTTGCCTCCCAAGCAAAGCGCAATCCATGACATGGATGCATAATAACGACCATTATACCCGAGCAAGCCCTTGCAGTATTGATGATTGACCTTCATCCGTAACCGGAATGCAATAGCGGGCTGACAAGCGCATTTCCAACCTCCATATTCAGTGCAAAAACCGTTTATTCAATAGATATTGATATGCTGATATTTATCCCTGCAGCACGACTTTAGCTTCAGCGGTTAATTTATTTATCTCGACCAACATCTCGCAATACTCCTCGCTCTCGCTAACCGGTGATGGATCATCCGCGCAACTGCAACCAGAGATCACACTCTGGAAAAATATCCCGACCCTGACATGAACGCCATCCTGTGTTTCGGCAGAGCTGATCTTCGACACCATAATCGGTGTATCGGCGACATAATTACCGCTAGCAAGCGCTTGATGCAAAGAAAGTGCTTCAGAGTACATTGCCAACTCCCGCTTTAGGACATCATCAAACTCATCCGTCCCCCACGCCTTCAAGGTTTCAACCAGTCGTATCATCACAGCAACCTATCATCACCCTCTCCCGACCCTGCGGGCCACCCTCTCCCGCTCGCGGGAGAGGGGCTGGGGGAGAGGGTGTTGCCGACAGTTTGACCGACTGCGCCACCGGGGAGGTCGGCGAAGGTGATATCAACATTGCCCCCCAAACCAGCTCCTTCGGCAAAGTTCACGAAAGCATGCAATTTCGCCAACGCTTCTGCATCAAGGGCACTATCAACTGGCAATTCGATGATATCGAGTGCGCTGCCTTTGACGTCTCCTGTGTCGGCAGGTGGCAATTCATAGTCTGGCGGACAACCACCATATTCCGGTGCTACATCAGCAACCCATACTGTCATGATTACTTTGAACTTTTTACCTTCCGCATCAACCACCCAAGTTATTTGGTCAGGTCCAAGATACTCTTCATTGGGGTGATAGACGTAACCACCATTAGGCTGCTGGATGAATTCTCCATGGACAGGTTTTCCAATTAGCGTCTGCTTCCATGTCTTAATATCATATTCATCTCCTCGCAACATAAAGTATTCAAGTATTGGTGACGATGAACCAACGCCATTTACAAGCTCAAAATCCTTGTGACCTACAGGCACCACAGCGGTACATACACTAAAAGCTGCATCGTATTTTTCATTAGCGGCTGTCGGCACAGTTGTTGCATTATCAGAATCTGCCGCCGCCAACACTGGGCCTGCTGCAAGCAGGTTATTGAGGGCCACTCTTTGCTGTGGATTAATGTTCAGATTAAAGGGGTCCAGATTAAAGGGGTCAGAGCCCTTTAATTGAGAGCCAGTTGGTGAATCCCCCGCCATCGCACTGCTAAACAGACCCGCCAAGCCAAACAACACGACCACAGTTTTAATCAATACTTTCATCCGGCTTCCCTTTACGACGAATCGATACTTTTCAATTTCGGTTGATCTCTTTAGCCGAAAGCTACACTTATATTTACGTATTGGATATAAGGAAAATCCTTATATCGTTGTCGGGTTACCTAGTGGCTTTGAATTTTGTGAGTGTGTTGATATTTTCACCATTCAAGGCTTTATCACCATGAAGCAATGATGTTAATCTGATAAAAACGTCCATCAGGAGCAGACATGATACGCCGCACCCACATATTGCTTTTTCTATTCGCTACGGCATTCATCACCAGTGGCTGTGTTTCCACTGGCGAATTTGAAAAGATGCAGTCAGACAAGAATGCCGTGATCACTTCTTTGAAAGATCAAAAGGCTGGCCTTGAGGAGCAGACGGACACCCTGACACGCAGCAATATCTCATTGCAGCAGCGACTCACAACACTAGACCTCGACTATAAGGCATTGCAGCAGCAGCTTGCTTATCATGAGAAGGACAACACCGAGCTGCAGCAAATGATCGCCACCCTTGAGCGACAAAAAGCGGCTTTGGTCGCCGCCAGCATGGAGCGCCAGCAACAATATGATGCACTGGTTCAAAACCTTTCCGCTGAGGTCGAGAAAGGCCAACTCAAAGTCAGGCAATATCAGAATATGCTCGCGGTAGATTTGGCTGAGCAGATATTCTTCGATTCCGGCAGAGCAACCCTCAAGTCGGAAGGCAAAGAGGTGTTAAGCAAAGTGGGTGAGGTGCTGAAAAGTTATGAGGATAAAGTCATCCGCGTGGTCGGACACACTGACAACATCCCCATGACGAAATCTGCTACTGCTACATCCCCGACCAATTGGGAGCTATCCGTGATACGCGCCACCAATGTGGTGCGTCATCTACAGGAAGTCGGTATCCCGCCCGAGCGTTTGGTGCCATCCGGCAGAGGCGAATATGATCCGGTTGCGTCGAACGACACCGCCGAAGGCCGTCAAAAGAATAGACGCATCGAAATCATGCTGATCGACAAGAATCTGATGGGCAAGAGATCTCGAGCGGAAGATGATGCCCCTGCACCTGCCGAGCCACTTACTGAGCCAATCGACGTTCAATAAACATCGGGAGGCAACAACACCCTGATGTACGTTAGTTGCTAAGCCTTTGCCAGCCGCTGCAATACTGCCTTGAGCAATACCCAGCAACGTTCTACAGATGCGATTTCGACACTTTCGCCGGGCGCATGTGCGCCGCGTATATCCGGCCCGAATGAGATCATGTCCAGGTGTGGATGGCTTGCAGCCAGCAGACCACATTCCAGTCCGGCATGGATGACCTGTAGGTTTGCCGGATGTCCGAATTGTTCTGTATAAACCTGCTGACATAATGCCAACAATTCAGAAGCCGGATTAGGTGTCCAGCCCGGATATGCACCCTGCTTATAAGCTTTAATGTCATGTGCTTGTGCATGGGATACCAATTTATCAGCCAGCGCATCAGCTCGATCATCCTGTAGCGATCGCACTTTGAATGTCGCTTTGAACTTTCCATGTTCGAGTTCGACCACACCTAGATTGCTGGAGGTATCTGTCACCCCCGTGAAGTCTTCGCTGACTTGCGATACACCATTGGCGACCCTGTCGAGAAATCCCAACAATCGTTCACGCTCATCAAGCCGTATGGCTTGACCATCGGCTACTTTTCCCAACCGACATCTGAAAGACACATCATCATCAATTCCAGCAAATCGCTTTTGCCAGACTTCAAATCGGTGCTGACTCCATTCTTCAAGGTGCTCAGCCTCTGCGTCTCCAGAAATCGCAATGACTGCATATGCTTCACGCGGAATCGCATTGCGTGCAGTACCACCTTTCATTTCAATCAAGTACAGATCAGTATGTTCGGCAAAATCACAGAGTGCTTCCGCCATTAACTTGATTGCATTACCTCGTCCGAGATGTATATCGATGCCTGAATGTCCACCGCGCAAACCAGCTACTTCAAATACGAGCGTCACAAACCCTTGAGGAATTTCTTCCTGCTCACATTCTCTGCTCAGTTCCACATCCATTCCACCCGCACAGCCAAGATAAAAATGTCCCCACTCTTCGGTGTCCAGATTAATCAGTGCTTTTCCCTGCAACGTCTCAGGCAAGAGTTCACGCGCACCATCCATGCCGGACTCTTCATTGATAGTCAGCAGCACTTCCAGCGAAGGGTGCGTCAACTCGGCCTCCTCCAGTGCGGCCAGTGCCAGCGCAACACCGATACCGTTGTCAGCCCCCAGCGTGGTTTGTTCCGCGACCACCCAGCCGTCGCGTATGACGGTGCGGATAGCATCGCGCTCAAAGTCGTGCACCGTACCCGCGTTGGCCTGACACACCATATCAAGATGACCTTGCAGGATCACTCCCGACATCGCCTCACAACCGGGGCTGGCGGGCTTTTTCAAAATCAAGTTGCCCGCGACATCCACAACCGTATCAATGCCACGCGCACGCGCCCAACCGATCAAGTGATCTCGTAAGGCCGCTTCTTTCAGGGAGGGGCGCGGTATCTCGCATAGTGTTGCAAAGTGCGACCAGACAGATTGGGGCTGAAGGTTTTTCATTTTGATTACTCTGTCCCGCCGCGCTTTAGCCATCCCTGATAGATGTCTTCCGACCAGAAGTTTTGAAAATATGAGATCACCGCAAGTGTCTCATCCTCACTCAGTTTGTCGCCGAAAGGTGGCATCTTTCCACCCAGCCGAATACCGCCCTCCTGAATAGTTTTGCTCAGGATGCTTAACGGGTGATGCCAGGCATGTGCGCTGCCGTTTAATGGCGGCGGTGGATAGCTTCCGTCTGCGTTGCGATCCTTCCAGTTTGATATCCCCTGTGCATCAGCATTGTGGCAAGCAATGCAATGCCGGGCATACACCTCGCTGCCTAAGGTAACCTGCGATGGCGTGTACCACCGCCCCTGCACCTTGGCTTCGCATGCTGCAAGCACAACACACAGACACAATACGGGAAAAGAAATCTTAATTTCGCTACCTGCATCACTCAATGAGTGCCTAATCGTTCTTGAAAAGATCATCGAGCGGATTTTTGTCCACAGACACGCTTGTCGAAACCTGCTGGTTTGAAACACGCTGGGCGGTGAATTCTTCATCGATGTTATCGCGATAGTAGCTCCACGCAGCCCCCGAGCTACTGAGTCGACGCCATACCTCATCACCGACATTGCTATATTGCAGCGTGCTACCGTCATCAAGTTGAACCTGCAGCAATCTTGCACGCGCATCGTAACCTATTGCACGCAACTTGCCTGAATTGATCTTTTTCATTTCCATGAATGTAATTAATACTTAAGTGCCGATACGGGAAGAAGTGACGCTACCCTGGATAAACCGGGATAAGAAATTTAAGTTGAATTGCTTCTATGCTGACCGTGAATACGCCACACTCAACTCATTGAATGCGACTCTATTCCTACCGCCCCACTTTGCTTCATACAGGGAAAGATCAACGTTTTTGAAGGCCTCTTCCAATGACATATGAGGATCAACAATAGCTACCCCTATGCTGACCGTAATGTTTAATACTTTATTACCGATTTTAATTTCAGACAATTCAATCGCTTTCCGAATGCGCTCCATTGCTTCAATCGCCTGAGAACTGGTGGCCTCCGGTAATAGGATTGCAAACTCTTCTCCGCCTATCCTTGCCATCACATTACCGGCACGCAAGTTCTTACGGCATTCATGTGCAACGTACTTAAGTACCAAATCACCGGCGTCATGCCCGTAGGTATCGTTCACCTTCTTGAAATAATCGATATCTAACATGGCAATCGCAGATGTGGTCTGCATCCTTTTATTTCTTGCCACCTCGTGCTGAAAAGCTTCCTTGAAAAAACGCCTGTTAGGTAGCGTTGTCAGCATATCTGTCATGGAGATCAGCTCCAGCGTCCTTTCACTTTTCTCTGCAAAAGTGCCAAAAAACCAGAAAAACACCATCAATGTCACGACCACCATCGACGAAAGTAGTGTCCGGATACCATGAGCAATAGCTCCGTCACGCAATAGCACTTCTGCGGCTGGCGGCATCCCGCTGTACTCAAAATACATGAACGCCCCCAGATTGATTACAAACAGGGAGAACACTGTCTTAACGTATTGAGATGGATAAATAGCCAGCGGAACAACCGCAAACAAGATGAAATAGTGATGGTGATTGAAATAAGTGCCGAAGGCCACATACATTGGAACGATAGCGCTGCCCATCGCGGTCACTGTCAACAGCAGGCAGGCAGCAAAACTTTGCCCTTGTCGATTCACCCAAGGGATGAGCGCAAATGCGATATAAAAAGGAATATGCAATACCAAGACCTGTTGGGACGGATAACTGCCCTCGTACAAAAACACCAGATCAAAAATGAACAGGCTGAACATGCCCAGTGGTGCAGCCACATTGGTCAACAACACCTTCCGTTGCAGTGTGTTGCTTTTATGCAAAACTACGCCCCAGCGTAGCCATCTCATAAACGATCCGAGCATTTTCCCCCCAGAATTTGAATTCCAGTCAGTTGAACTATAGGTGTTACTTCTTGGCATGAACTGCACGAGTCAACGAGACTAGCGTGACTCATGAAACTGAATACTTACATTTATACCAGATTCTTCAGTATGAATAGCTATCTAACATTGTTGGCTGCGTGGTTATTGTTAATAACCACAGCCTCAGAGATCAGCGCATCCGCGACACCCTTAGTAAAGCAGATTCAGCATGACCATTAAAACGCATATAAAGAGAAAGGTCATAACCCCACCGGCCCGCATAAAGTCTGCCACCCGATATCCTGCTGGCCCCATAATGATGGCATTAACCTGATGAGTCGGTAAAAAGAATGAATTAGAAGCCGCCAATGCGACAGTCAGAGCAAACACTGCCGGGTCAGCCCCTGCCCCCACTGCAATATTCACAGCCACCGGCACCAGCAACACCGTTGCACCTACATTGGACATCACCAGCGTGAAAGCAGTCGCCAACACCACCACCGCCAACTGCAGCACCCAGATGGGTACGCCATCCAATAATGACAACACTTGGGCTGCTATCCAGGCAGCCGTGCCGCTGGTTTCCACTGCCAACCCAAGCGGAATCAAGCTTGCCAGCAAAAATACAGATTTCCAGCTCACCGCACGATAAGCCTCTTCTATCTTTAACACTCCCGACAAAATCATTCCGATCGCACCCGTCATCAACGCTAGTGAGAGGCGTACATCGGTGAACAGCATCATGAATATTGCCAAGCCGAAGAAAAATAAAGCAGGTGCGACCTTATGCGGCCTGATATCTTCGTGCGGATATTCTGTGGTGATGATCACAAAGTTACGGTCACGCTCAAGGTGCGCCAACGCAAACCATGTTGTATGCACCACTAGGACATCGCCAACATGAAGCGCCAGATCACTGATGCCATCATCTTCACGTAGCGTCTTGCCCTGACGGTGTAAGGCAATCAGCGTCAACCCATAGTTTTTGCGCAGCCATAATTCACGCGCACTCTTACCCGGCAAGATAGAACCGGGAGGGATGATGATTTCAGCAATACCCGCCTTTGTCGCAGCCAGTGTTTCATCAAAATCTTTGAGGTCTTGATGCATCTGCAACCCGTTTGATGCAGCAAACACCTGAACGTGATCAAGTGGCGCCATCAGACTCAGCACATTGTCAGCTTCAACAGCCAGCTCTCTGGACAAGCCTCTTGGCCCCACGTGCACCTCATTACTCTCTCGTTGAACCGCGATTATCTTCACGTCAGCATCAAGCTCAACGTCACCGACCAGCTGGCCTATCAAAGGACTACTTGCAGGTACCACCATCTCGAACAATCCATCCTCGATGCCATAGATGTCCTGAAAATACTTCATGGTATTGGTGTCCGGTGTAGACTGATCCTGACTGTCACCGGGCAAAACATAGCGCCCGGCGATAACGAAATACACAATACCGGTTGCCAGCAAAGCCATCCCGACGGGTGTCACCGAGAACAACGACCAAGCCTCCATTTGCTGCCCCGATGGTAGCGATTGATTTGAAGCATCAATCAAGTCGTTTAACAAGATTAACGGGCTGGAACCAACCATCGTGATAGTGCCCCCGAGGATGGAGCAAAAGCCCATCGGCATCAGCAATCGCGACATCGACAACCCTGTACGTGCTGAAATCCTGCTGACGACTGGCAGAAACAGTGCTGCTGCACCGACATTCTGCATAAAGCTGGAAATAACCCCGGACGTCCCCGCGATGGCTGGTATTACCCTCGCTTCAGTTTTACCCGAAAACTTTAAAATAGTCGCGGCCACCTTACTCATCAGGCCGGTCTTATCCAGACTGGTACCGATAATCATCACGGCGATGATGGCAATCACCGCATTACTGGAAAAACCAAGAAACAGCTCCGAAGCGGGAACCAAAGGCCGTGCAAGTCCGAACTTGTCACTATATGAACTGATTAAGCCCAATAACACCATCACACTGATGGCCACCACATCCACCCCGCCGATCTCGAAAGCGAACATAAACACAATAAGCAGGATGATCGCCACCACCACGGCAATCTCCGTACTGGGCGCCAGCAAACTCATCGCAACACCAATACATAAAAATACGATGGCGGCAATAACGATCTTGAGCGGGATTTTTGGCATTAATTATTAGTAGGACAGAAGTGCCCAAAGATTTTGAGGGTCACGAACAAAGGTAGTTTATACCGAAACTATTCTATAAAACCATAAGCAGCATTTATAAGATTATATTGCAGAACTGAGGCACTAATCCGATTTCAATCGGTACGGCCGCCACCCACTACATCCATTCTTTCGTGCATAATCCGCGTCAATGATTTTGACTCACACTACAACGCACATTGTCACGACTCATGCTTAAACTATCTTCTTCACCACGCCTTAGAGCACTATTATTGTCATTTGCTATCACGGCAGGGTTGGTGCTCTATGCGGCGACATCGGCAGAAACTGTCTTGCGTGTCTCACTGGTCCCGGACGAAGCGCCTTTTGTGTTGCGACGCAAGTTTATGGCGCTATCTGAATATCTGGAAAAAAAGATCGGCATGAAGGTCGAGTTCAGGCCTTCGGCTGATGCGAATGCGCTGATCGATGCATTGGTGGCGAACAAGCTGGATATGGTTTGGTTCAGCGGGTTTGATTTTGTCCGTGCTATGTCACGTAGCAATAATCAGGTGATCCCTATCGCCCAACGTGCAGAAGATGCGCAGACGAAATCCGTCTTTATCACCGCGCGTAATGACATTGCCAAATTTGAAGATCTCGCTGGCAAGGTATTCGCTTTTGGTGAAAAGGCTTCCACTACAGGCCATCTGATGCCGCGCTCTTTTTTGCGCACAGCTTATGTGAATCCTGATGTTGAGATGAAACGCCTTATTTATTCTGATTCGAATATGGAGGTCGTTACAGCAGTCGCTAGCGGCAGGGCTGACGCAGGTGTGCTGAGCAAAACTATTTGGGACAGAATGCTTGCTAGCGGCGAAGCCGATCCGAAAGTATTGCGTGTATTTCACACCACCCCCGGTTACCATGATTACAATTGGACTGTGAGCGCTGATATGGATAGCAAACTGCGTCAAAAATTGACTGATGCATTTCTTTCAATGGATAGACGCATCGGGGCTGAGAAAGAGATTCTGCAGGTGCAACGCGCCAGCAGATACATTTCAACCACACCTGAAAATTATTCTCACATCGAAACAGTTGCACGTAGCGCAGGGCTGTTGAAATGATTAAAGCCCGGATATACCGGGCTTTGGTTAGTGAATGTGGGGTGACAACTGAGTGTCTTGATGCAAAGGCGACAAATTAATTTGTACGTTTAACACTGACTCTCATCACGGGATTATCAAATCGATGTGACTGATCTAATGCAGAGGTCACCAATCCATCCGACGATGTCACCACCCCCGGATGAAGCGTGACAAAATTGTTCGTATCATCGCGTGTAGCATCAAACCCTGTTCCGCCAGTCCCCGGCATTGTTGCTGTCGTTTCAGTATCAGCTTCAGTACCCGCATCATGGGCTGCCATGCCGCCTAGGATAGATGACCCTACCGCCATACCGTCTAACGATAGCCCATCCAGCCCGGAAAATGCATCATTGGTATTGACCAGCATGCCCGCTGCAGTAAGTTGAATGCTGCCACTATCAGTTGCTGTGACCGTTATGGTCTCACTTCCACCCGGTGCAATAGCTCCGGTGGCGGTGGCGGTTTCCAATGTGTCAGCGCTGGCTTGAGCTTCACTCAAGAATGTCGCGTTATCACCACCCTCTGCCAGCATTTCCAATCCTGCGCTTGCCGCTGCACCAGCAGCCCACCCCTGATATCCACCCGTATGTAACACCATAGCCACCGGCGCTATCGGCTGATTAGCTGTCACATTTGTCAGTGTGATTACATACGTCTTTGCCGCAGGCGTTGTTGAAGCGTTAGAGCTACTTTTGCCACAACCATGAAGTGTTAAAGCAATCAAAGTCAACCCGAGGGGGACTTTAAAATCTGTAAATTTATTCATCACAGCCCCCTTAATTAACATTCAGCGTGACGCGTGCAACCGGGTTCAACCAGCGATGTGCCGTCGAATCCAAATCGCTCAACCCGCCTGTGCTATTGGTATCACCCAATGTCCCTCGATGGATGTGCACCGTCGTATTCGAATCAGTCGTGGTCACACCAGTACCGCCTGTGCCGCAATTAGCTGCTGGACATCCAGGAATGCCCGCTACACCTGGTGAACCGCCGCCAGTGATCAACTCATCATTGGCTTCAGTGCCTGCATCGTATGCGTTCAGATAATAGGTATAAACACCTGCTGCCGTCGGAATCTCTACATCATCCATACCGACGAAACCATCATTGGTAGGCAACATCATGCCGACAATGGATAGATGCGTATTACCTGCGGCAGGGGTGATCGATGCGGTAGTGACACTGCCACCCGGTGCCATCGGTGTTAGATTTGCCGCACTGGTGGTTGCATTTACCGCCGCAAGATCAGTCGTCAAGGCTGAAGTATCTCCACCCTCTGCCATTGCCTGCAAGCTGGTTGAAGCGGCTTGCCCGGTTTGGAACAGGTGAGTCGTGTCTGGATGTGCTGCGACCAACATCGGTGTGAAATAAATCCCGTTAGACAGATTATCAATCTTCACGGTAAACGTTTGCGCAAAGCTATTCCCCGCAAGTAGCGCAGAAACCGCCATCCCGACAAGCAGTACGTTTTTCTTCAAAGTATTATGGTTCATTGCTTTCTCCTATATGTCATTGTTTTTATAGCTAAAGGAAGGCTTGGAAAAATAGTTCTCAAAGTCACTTTCCGTACACAAGACAATCAATCCCGGAATATTCTGTCTGCTGTTATATTCAGACTAAATAGAAAAATAGTTACATCAAAAGAAAATGTTTCGCGGAATACCCATAGAATATGACCGTCCTGAACGGGAATGCCGTCATTAGAATTTCATGACCTCGATCAATATCGAGATCAGAGAATGTGCTACATTTAGCGATATCGGATCGGCGAAAAGCCCGAAACAATAGCAACATACAAATATATTGAATAACAAAGGAGTCCGTTAGAGATGGAAAGAATCAGAGCAAAATCTGCGCGTGCAGAGCAGGGTTACAGCCTCGTATGCGAACTTCAGCAACGGTTTGTTAACAAGTTGAATGCGATCAGCAAAAAATATGGTGCTGATAAGCCCTATGAGCCTACCGAGTGGTTCCGCGACGAAGGTAAGCATGGCGGCGGCGTTCGATTCATGGCGACTGATGAGACGCTCTTCAACCGTGCTTCGGTCAACACCTCTCAGGTTCAATACGACGACAATGATGATAAGCAACTGGCTTCTGCCTCTGCGATCTCGACCATCATTCATCCTAAAAATCCGCTGGCACCATCGGTACACATCCACATAAGCTGGACCGAGATGAAAAACGGCAAAGGATATTGGCGCGTTATGGCCGATCTGAATCCGGCTATCGCATTCGACGAAGACAAAGAGCTGTTCAAGAGCAAACTGGAGCAAGCCGCACCAGATCTATATGCCGAGGCCTCACCACAAGGTGATCGCTACTTCAATATTCCCGTGCTGGGTCGCACCCGAGGCGTGACACACTTCTATCTGGAAAACTTTTTCAGCGGTGATTTCGACAACGACATTAAGTTGGCAAGGACAGTCGGCGAAACTGCCATCGACACCTATATCGATATTCTGACCTCTGCAATCGAGAACCGCACCTCAGCGACAGATGAAGATCGCAAAAAGCAACTGGACTACCACACCCTGTACTTCTTCCAGGTATTGACGCTGGATCGCGGCACCACATCCGGCTTGCTGGTGCATGACCAGAACGATATCGGCATCTTGGCGTCGTTACCCTCCCATCTCAATCGCTCTTTGCTGACTTCGTGGGTTGCAAAAATGCCTGCACCACAGGAAAAGCTGTTGCAAGGTATGATTGATTGCCTGCCAAACGATGATGTTTGTCCGGTAGAAGATGCCACCAAACAGGATTTGGCGAATTGCCTACGCAGCCACTATCGTGCCCATCCTGAGGCAATTGATATGCAGGCCAGTGGTAACTCAGTACCACCTACTGTCAAGAATCATCTGTGATTTTTGGCGGGTGCGAGTCGGACGTGAATCATGTCCGACTCAGATACTTACTTGCAATCCATCCATCTTGAGGAAAACTGGCAACGGTGTTAACTCACGTTTTGTCTTAATGACATGGTCATTGCCAAACTGACGTATTCTCGCAATACGTTCCTCAATCCCGGGGTGAGTACTAAACAACGGTGATATCTCCATATTCGGTTTGCCGGCAACATACACAAAGAACGCGTTGGCACCGTCGATGTGCCCATACTGGCGCAATAATCCTTGCAGTGCATCGGCATCTGCTTCTGCCTCTTGTGTTCGGCTGAATGAAAGCAGGGTGAGCATACTCATGCTGCCAACCCACTCCTGCATCATGCCGTCACCCACTCCCGCCATACTGGTCAGTGCCAACATCACGGCAAATCCCCGACCTAATGCAACGATAGGGTGGCGATGTCGGATATGAGCAATCTCGTGCGCCATTACCATCGCGAGCGCATTTTCGTTTGGCAGTACATCGATCAAACCTTGAAACACAACAATATTGCCACCCAGCGTCGCCAAGGCGTTCACCGTCTCATCCTCTGAATAATGTACAGTGATCGTCATGTCTTCCGGGAGTGCCATGTTGGCAGCGAGTTGATCCGCAAGTGTTTGCAGATATTGCTGTTTTTGTCGCGCAGAATCGCTGGCCTCACTTTTCACCCAAGAAGGGTTAAGGCCTGACAACAACTCCTTTTCCTGAGCAAAAGGCACGTATTGCACCAGATAACCTGCCAATGAAGTCAGCAGCAATACCGCCGCAGATATAACCACCACACTCCCTACCAATAGAATAAAAAACTCTTTTAGCGGGTGTTGCTGGGTCACGTTAATGCCTTCCGGTATCTCGGGATTCGTGTATTCGGGGTTTTCTTCAAGCGCCATATTATCTACACATCTTAATCGCTGTTCCGTAGGCAAACACTTCTACAGAACCGACGCTCTGCTTTTGATTTTTATAAATAGACGATGTTTCCAGACGCACATTCCAGACACTGCTTGCACCTTGCGCATGCGCTTCAGCTTTCATCCGTAACACAGCCTCACGCCGCGCACGGTCGAGCAAAGATTCATAGACACTCACACGCCCGCCGAATAAATTGCGCAACCCTGCAACGAAACGTTTGAAGTAATCAATCGATACCACCACGCTACCGCGCACTAGCATTCCTTCCACATCCCCCAGATCAGGCACATGCTTCTCACTTGAACACAGCACATTGTGTAATGCTTTTTCGCGCGCGATAATTGACTTGTAGTGACGCTTCTCAGCGATTTGGCCGAACACGAATCCGAGCCCCAGCAACACCAGAAATATGATGACATCAAAACCCATTATCAGCCTCCGTGACGACTGCAGTGCCATAGGCGAATAACTCAGCCGCACCTGCTGCAATTGATGAAGTAGAAAAGCGCACATTAACGACTGCGTTCGCACCGATAGATTCTGCTTGCGCGACCATGCGCTTGATCGCCTCCTCACGAGAGTCATGCAGCAACTCAGTATAACCCTTTAGCTCTCCACCAAATATGTTCTTGAACGATGCCATGATGTCACGACCCACATGCTTCGCGCGCACGGTGCTTCCGTTGACCAGCCCCAAGTGCTTTACTATCGTCTTACCGGGAATCGTTTCAATATTGGAAAGTATCATCTGAACATATCCTTATTTGTGATGTGTGATGTACGGCTAAAGCCGCCACCTCAACACTAGCCTATGTAGCGCAATAATCCTATAAGGAAAATCCTTATTTTTTTCAGACCAATAGACGATGCACCGATTCACCGATTCACCGATTGAGAAGTTGAATCTTTCGGCTTGTTTAATTTCCCCAACCTTCTGCTTCCACCTCTAATGGAGGCTCATACTGATAGACTGGCAATTCATCGCGTGGAACATCAAGTGCCTCCAGCACCATGAGTGCGGCATAGGCGTCGTTTGCCGCATATAGCAATTGCTTGGGATTGAGTTGATGCTGTGACCAGTTGGATGTGGTGACATGCCTCGCCTTGGGGAAGCGCTGGTTGAATAACAACGCAACCGCTGCCCGCACGCCCATCTCTTTGTGGTATCCATCCATACTGAATACCGTATTGAGATCGACCGCACCTGCCAGATTGACACCCAGCTTCGCGTGGATATGCTTGCCATCCGACCTAAGGCCAAAGCCTACCTTGATGATTTGTTCTGATTGAAGTAGTTCGACCAAAAACGGGTGCCCCGCTGTTTGATGAATTTGAAACAAATATGCTTTGTCAGGCAATGCAAATTGCAACACATGCGGCCCGTTACTCACCTCACCCACCGCAAACGTCGGCTTGGATTCTGTATCGAACCCGACGATGCCTGCCGCCTTGATCTCGGCACTGGCAGACGCAAACGCTTCACAACTTTCGGGCACATGTATGCGTTCCAGTGGAAGTCCGACGAATGTTTCCATCAGCGTGATTTCAGCTTTGGTCGGGACAGGATTAATCATAATTACAGTTGTTGTTTATCAGTTATTTCATTTGGTATTTCATCTAGCTTTTCATTTGGTCGGTCGCGAGAGGGAACCTGATACAGCCAAGCCACCAACGCCAATCCGAACAAAGCCAGCGCCAACTGCAACCGGCCATCTTTGATAAAGAATAGGATCGAACTACTAAAGGTCAGTATCATCATGGCAATCGCCACCAGTTTGATTCGTCTGGGTATGCTGCGATAGGTACGCCATTCAACGATCAACGGCCCAAAGCGCGGATGATTCATCAGCCAGTTATAAAAACGGCGCGATGAACGAGCGTAACAAGCCGTCGCCAACAGCAGGAAAGGGGTCGTCGGTAATATCGGCAGGAATATCCCGATGATTCCGAGTAATAAAAACAGCGTACCGAATGCAGCGAAAGCAAGCTGTACCCAAAAGAAGCGATGCTTCTGTACCTCATGACTATAGTCTTTTCGTTCGATTGAATTATTACTGCTCAATCCGTACCTCTATACATCCTGATGATTCGATTGAAATGCTTCACAAGCTCAGCCGCAACAATTCCGCTATGCGAGTCGAACGCTGCTCCGCCGTTGAGCGACCCACCTCACGCCCATCTTTGAATACGATCAACGTGCTCTGATACTCGACACCAAATGATCTCACTGCCTCTTTCTGCTGGTCAAAGTCCATACGCAGCATGGTGATCTGATTAAATTCTGCTTTCGGCAACAACTCCCCCAGCACACGCGCTTGCGTTTTGCAGGTTGAGCACCAGTCCGCATGAATCGCAACCAAGACCGGCTGACCGGAATGGTTCAGTGCATCCAGCCTAGCTTGCGTAAATGTTTTCGCAAGCGGTTTGGGAAGCAGAAAAAATACCACTGCGATCAAAGCAAGAACAATCACAAAAATGTGCAATGTTCTTTTATTCGGCTTTAAAGCAGGGTCGGCATTCACTTGGTCATTCATATTGTTGCTCCTCTGGCTTCAACACCCCTGCTCACACGCTCGACAGCCTTTGCGAATCTCCTTCAGTTTGCCTCGGAAATTTTCGCCGTCTCCATATTCCAGAAACTTATCGTAATGTGCGTGAGGTGACTTGAGCTCACGGGCATGCTTCACAGGACACCAGAACAATTCAGTACGGGCAAAGATTTCGCCGACATAAGCGATCACGCCGTTAGCGTATCCGCAATATACACAATTAAATTTATGGTACAGGTTGAGATAGGCAAGCTTCGCACGGTCGATGACGATATAGTCGCGCCGCTTCACGCGCTGTATGCCATAGACGGGAAAACATACCCATTGATAAAGCGTGGCGCAGATATCCGCAATAATAATCGGCACGACAAGACCGTAAATCACCGGCCCCGTCAGCAGAAGCAAGAAATGTTTCAGCGGATCATTTTTAACACGCGTCAGTAACCCAGCCATTTTCGCCCTCGCTAAACACCTTAAAATAAAAATACCGGCGCCGATCACTATTATTTATAGCGACGCCGGTAGCTTTTGTTTTTTGCAGATTCGCACCCTTAGTGGTGCGCTGAACCTGACAGGTACTTATTCAGTGATCGGTAGTAGCGACAACTCCACACGTCGATTCAAAGATCGACCCTCAGCTGTTTTATTGTCGGCTATCGGATGATCTTCGCCGAAGCCGACCACTTCAAACCTTGCTTCAAGCACACCTTTGTCTTTCAGATAGTTCGCAACCGAATTGGCGCGTTTATCAGAGAGCCTCTGATTCAAGGTATTAGAACCAACGCTATCGGTATGGCCACTGACGACGATCATGGTTTGCTTGTACTCCTCAACCACCAGCACGACCGAATCCAGCACATCCTGAAAATCCATCATCAAGTTTGAGCTACCACTGGTAAAGGTAATATTCCCCGGCATCACCAAATTGATATTGTCGCCATTACGCTCGACACTGACACCGGAGTCACGCAACTGCTTTCTCAGCTTCGCCTCTTGTGTATCCATGTAATAACCCACACCACCACCTGCAATCGCGCCAACGCCTGCCGCATTCAATATCGCCCGCTGACGGTCGGCATGGCTTTTATCCCTGTTCGCAAGGTAGGCAGCCACAGCGCCGATACCCGCACCAATGCCTGCACCCTTGGCGGTATTAGAAACTTTTTTCTCGCCGGTATAGGCATCAAAAGTCGTACATCCGCTGCTGGCAACGATTGCGACAACGGTCATTAGTGATATAAGCAGTTTGTTCATGGTTAGGTATCCGTAAGTTGATTGAAAATGGAAGTCCCTATTTACATACATTCAGGACTAAACTTGGCCCGGCATTTTTCCTACAAGGGAAGCGTGATGCTACCAGCTTCTACTGTTGATGAACAACAGACCATTCACCCCTATGTGACTCTGGCCATTCAATTGAATACTCAAACCTGCTTATAATTCATAGATAAAATGATCAAGCCGCTCTATTTCCTTAAGCCAACACCTGCATTAAAACAATTGCAACTTTGGGGCTATTGAGGTCTTAGCGTTACCGATGAACTATAATGGCACAGCTTTGAAACAACCCAACAGGTTTGGGTTCTGCAACATTTCAACAGTAGACTTTATTACTCTATGAAGCAGCGCTCCTCAAAGCAATCTGCCCAGTAGGTAACGTCAGTGTCCATCAACGATTTTTCAAGTTAGCACATGGAACTTACCGAAAGTTTGTCTTACTAAGCAAATTCATTTTTTCACTTCAAAAAGGAAAAACCACATGCAAAATATCCGTATCGCCCTAGCCATCCTTGCAGCCACATCATTCGCCAGTGTCAACGTGGCCAATGCTGCCAACAACAATGAACCCATCCAGCCCATTGAGGCATTCAAGGTCAAAAATCCAGCTTTGGTCGAACTCGGTAAAAATCTTTATTTTGATCCGCGACTGTCCAAGTCGGGGTTTATTTCATGCAACTCCTGTCACAACCTTTCCATGGGTGGCACGGACAACATCAAAACATCCATCGGACATAATTGGCACCAAGGTCCAATCAATGCGCCAACGGTTCTCAACTCCAGCATGAACATCGCCCAGTTCTGGGATGGACGAGCCAAAGACTTGCAGGCTCAGGCTGGCGGCCCTATCGCCAATCCGGGCGAAATGGGATTCACTCATGAACTGGCCGTTGACGTGCTGCAATCCATTCCAGAATACGTGGACATGTTCAAAGAGAACTTCGGTTCTGACAAGATCACCATTAACGAGGTGACAAAAGCCATCGCGACTTTTGAAGAAACCCTGGTGACACCGAATTCCCGTTTCGACAAATGGCTAAAGGGAGATAACAACGCGCTAACCAAAAAAGAACTCGCAGGTTACAAGCTGTTCAAAGATACCGGCTGCGTATCCTGCCATAACGGCCCGGCAGTAGGCGGCAACTCCTACCAAAAGATGGGCGCGGTTAATACCTTCAAGACCGATAATCCGGCAGAAGGTCGCTCTGCGGTCACCGGTGATGATGCGGATCGCATGAAGTTCAAGGTGCCAACGTTGCGCAACATACAACTGACCTATCCCTACTTCCATGACGGTTCTGCAGCAACACTCACAGACGCAGTCAACACCATGGCATGGGTGCAGCTAGGAAAGAAATTCACCAAGAAAGAAAATGCACAAGTCCTCGCTTTTCTGAAAACCTTAACCGGTGACCAACCTTCGTTCATGATGCCTATCCTGCCTCCTTCAACAGACAGTACGCCAAGACCGCAACCTTTTAACTAAAACACTGTCGGGATAACCGGGAGCAAACGCTCCCGGTCGTCTCAACCTAACCCTTCAGGTACATCACGTATCACAAGTCTCTCGGGTCGGTTTTCTGCCTACCCGGCCACCCTCCTTTTTAGCAACTCAACTGAAGTGCTGTGCAAGATTTCGGTTTAATTCAAGCAGCTTGATGAAATATCATAGCCCGAATGGAAATAAGCGAACTAGGGCTGACCGGCCTACACAAACAACAAGCCGATAAACTGTCCCAACCCGACGCCAACTAATCGTGCTGGATGATGGCGGACTACTAATCGACATGCCTGGTATGCGCGAACTCGGCATACTGGATGCCAGTGAAGGTATGGACAACAGCTTCGCCGACATCAGCATGCTTGCGCAAAATTGTCGCTTTACTGATTGCACCCACACCAACGAACCCGGCTGCGCCATACGCCAAGCAATCGAGGCAGGCGAACTGGACGAAGCCCATATGCAGAGCTACTTAAAACTCAAGAAAGAAGCCGAATTCCACGACATGTCTTATGTTGAAAAGCGGAAGAAAGATAAGGCGTTTGGGAAGTATGCGAGGGGGGTTTTGAAGGAGAAACACAAGAATAAGTAAGGAGGGTGGCTGAAGCTTAAAGGGCGAGTTAGATTTATTATTCAAATATATGTGAATAATTTCGAGGCTGCCCATGAAATAATTGTTAATTCCTCTAACTTGAATTTGCTTCTTTCAAACACTGTAGCAATTTAGAATTGACCACTAACTCTGCGACCTTGTCTTTGTTAGTGTCCACAAAAGTGACCGATGATCCACTAACTAGATTAGTTCCCAAGCTAAGCGCAGTAAGTAATGTATTAGCAACAACAGCAGAGCCTATGTTGCTAGCAGAAGTCAACGAACTATCGCATGGGTTATATTCATCCCTGAAAGATGTATCAATACCTGTCACATATTTAGTACCACTAGCACATCTAAAGGCCTGCTTGGACTCAATATAAACCTGCCTAGTAAAAGCAGGTGCAATAAAGCTCAGATCGGAAGACACATACAACTCCTCTTGCTTCTCAACGTCTACCGAGTCTATATATGACGGTTGAGCTTTAATGAGCGAATAGAATCCATCCTCCCCCTTTTCAAATAGCGCATATATTCCGATTTGATTCCTGCTACTCTGCCTCCCGATTGACACTCCAATTGAAGCCAGTTGCTCCAAGTATTTAGCGTCTGTTTCTTGAGTAGCTTGTGCCTGTGTTACAGATGGCCGCTCCATGATCTCCGAACA
>Ga0209992_10000506_pt1 | contig 52254 bp, 75 predicted proteins | sample 2SBtaG_2_FD_182564 | JGI IMG/M metagenome (GOLD analysis project Ga0209992, IMG submission 182564) | Deep subsurface microbial communities from Kolumbo volcano to uncover new lineages of life (NeLLi) - 2SBTROV12_ACTIVE470 metaG (SPAdes)... | ecosystem: Environmental > Aquatic > Marine >... | reverse complement strand
CTCTGATATATAAGTTACCTGTGCCAGTATCTTGAACAAAAGAATGATTACCATCGTGATAAATCTGTAGGTCATCACCAGCACCAAACTTAGCCTTGACGTTATCGCCAAGTGATACCTCTGTTGTTAAAGGAGAAGGTAAACCCCCTGCGGTTACTTTAGTTAATGCCATTACTCAATCTCCTTAATATTATGTATGTATTTATAGTACAGCGTTTACTGCTGTCATATCTTCGTCAGTCCAGAAATCCTTCTCTAGCATAAGCGTAAGGTGTTCTTGGTTTCTACTGACTGTATCTGTCCAGTCTGCGTCATCCATATCCTCTGGCTTACCAGCGTTGATTAGGTTTACTGAGTCAAGCATAGCTGAGTAGTGCTGTGAAATTTCTTCTGCTGTTGGTACATCTAGTACCACTTCTTCATTTGGCATATTTCTTTCTCCTGTTTTTATGCGTTTAATGTTGGAAAGTCTGTCATTATTAACTGACCATTCTCGTCAATAGCAGGTGTAAAGTTATTTGGTAAATCTCTCAACGCCTGTCTATATTCTTTTTGAGCATCTGTAATTGTAAAATCAGCCAATGCCCAGAAGTCCGTTGCTTTTAGCTCGGCATCTCTGATGTTTCTCATTCGCTCTATTAAAAACTCTTCTTCTACTCCCTGTGGGAACTGAAATTGGTTCATTATTAAGTAATCTGAAATCATTATATTCTCCTATTAAGCCGCTGTTATACGACCCATAAAATTAGTACTGTTAGCCCATAACCCATTAACCGTGAGAGTGATAACCTCTGTACTGGCATTTATAGACATACTAGCTGTTAAAGTTGAGTTATGAAGAGTTGCAAAGCTTATACTGTGACCTGCATTAGTATCAACTATAGCTACTCCGTGTATGTATCTTCCTAGATAACTGGTCACATTCACGAAGAACATAAAAGAGTTTCTGTCTGCAATATCAGTTACACCGTTTTGTAGTGCTAAGTCTGTAAAATTAAAGGAATAGGTTAAGACCCCACCAGATACATAAGAATAACTAATATGAAGTTGCCTGACTAACTCAGTGTTACCTGCATCACCAACCATAATCTTGCCGTTGGACTCCACTCTAAGACACCTATCACTACTACCCGAGGGGTATAAATCAATAGCGTTACCCTCTTTCTTAATCCAATTACCAATATTCAACTGATTAGAACCAGTAGCACTCATAGCATCTACACCAGAACCAATGATGATATTAGATGAACCTGTGGTGATGTTGTCACCTGCGTTGTAACCAACAGCAGTATTGTTAGCTCCTGTGGTGTTACTGTACAAACTCTGGTAACCAGTAGCTGTGTTATTAGAACCTGTGGTGTTACTCTTTAAAGAATCTCTACCAATAGCAGTATTATAAGATGCCGTAGTATTTAGATTTAATGCTGCAAAACCAACTGCTACATTAGAAGCACCAGTAGTATTTGAATACAGAGCCTTACCTACTGCTACGTTACCACCAGCTGTGGTGTTAGAATAAAGGGCTTGATAACCTACCGCTGTGTTGTCAGAACCTGTGGTGTTAAACCTAAGGGATTCGTGACCCATACCTGTATTATTACTACTAGTGGTAGCATACAAGGCACTTCTACCTATTGCTGTATTCTTTTCACCTCCAGTAACACTAAATAAAGTGTTAAAACCTAAAGATGTGTTATGACCACCTGTAGTAACAGCAGTCAAAGCATTATCACCAACACCCACATTATAATCACCAGTAGTAATACTATCTACTGCTCCTGTGCCTAAGCCAAGGTTAGATGTTGCTGTTGTTGTGGCATCTGATAGACCGCCTAGTGATGGCGTAGTCCAAGAGTTATCACCTCTAAGGTATGTTGAACTACTGGCTGTACCTGTAGCACTTAGTTCTGATACCCCTACTGAATCAGCACCTAAATCTGCGGCTTGTATACTTCCATCTACAATCTTAGAAGCATCAATACTGTTATCTGGAATATCACTAGAGTCAATAGGTGACGCTGTTGGAGTTCTTCCTACGTATGGCATTAGCTTATCTCCATATATGACATCGTAGCGTCAACAGACGTTGCTGCTGAGCCTGATACCTTAATAATATCTCCACTGTTCATCACAATCTTATTACCTGCCATAACCTCAACTGATGAGCCTGATGGGATAGGAATGTTCTTAATGATGTACGGGTCTTCACCTGATGTAGCTAGTTGTACACTTGCTGTGATTGAACCACCTGTTACATTAGATAATGTTAAACCAATGACTACTGTCTTAGTAGTAGCTGTGTGTACCGCCTCTAGGGTTGTACCTATGTTAGCGTTTACCGCTCTTTGAAATGTATTTGCCATTTGTATGTCCTATTAATTAACCTAGAGCGATTGCCATAGCAACAGCGTCACCTGCAGCATCAAAGTCCGTAGAGGCTGAAGTTGCTGCTGTACCTAAGCCTAAGTTTGTTCTTGAAGTTGAAGCACTATCAAAACTATTGTTACATTGTCTACTATCTGATAATCTTGAATCATTACCTTGTGCCGCTGTACCAGCAGCCGTACCATAATCAACCGATAGAGAATCACCTGTGAGTGTAATACCTGTACCAGCTGCTAAGTTTGTATCATCACCAATATCAATCTCACCTACAGTAATCGCCTGTCCCGATATTGTAACATAGTCTCTAGTACCTGTTAAGGTAACATTTGTAGAATTATCTGTACCTGCTGCGTCTACACCTAACGATGTTCTTGCAGTAGCTCCTGTTTCGTTGACCCACTTAGTTCCGTTGTGTACTAAGAAGTGGCTATCAGCAGGAGATGTGATAGTTGTATCTGTCATCTCAGCTAACGTATCTGCCGTATCTACTTGTGCATCTACGTATGCTTTAATAGATTGTTGTGTAGCTAAAGATGTAGCACTATTAGATGTCATATCATCTTCATCTTTGATAGCTGTTATACCATCTAGAAGATTAAGCTCTGTAGCTGTGGATGTCACACCATCCATTATGTTAAGTTCAGCTGTGGTAGATGTAACCCCGTCCATTATGTTAAGCTCTGCAGTTGTAGCAGTAACACCATCAATAATGTTAAGCTCTGCAGTTGTAGCAGTAACACCATCAAGGATATTAAGTTCCGCAGCTGTGCTTGTAACACCGTCTAAGATGTTTAATTCAGACGTTGTAGCTGTGACACCATCCATCAAATTAAGCTCTGTAGTGGTAGCTGTTAGACCATCTAAGATATCAAACTCAGAGGTTGTTACTCCAGTAGCGTTTAAGTCTTTAGCGTAGTTAAGGTCACCAACAGCACCAGTAAAACCATCGAGCTTATTCAACTCAGCAGTTGTAGAGGTAATACCATCCATAGTATTCAACTCAGCTGCTGAAGCTGTAACTAATGTACTACCTAACTTAAGACCGTTAGTACCATCGTGAGATGCAATATCAAAGTCATAAGCACCATCACTAAAGGTAGTGTTACCTGTGATAGTTGGAGATGTTAATGTCTTATTAGTTAATGTATCTGTTGTATCTTTACCTACTAAAGTATCTGTAGCGTTAGGTAACGTAACAGTAATGTCTGAAGTAGCGTTAGGGATAGCTAACGTAAGTTCGTGAGCGTCTGCTGTAGCACCTTCAAATAATAATGAACCACCTTGAATAGTGCCGTTAATCGTTACTGTGTCAGCAGCATCACTACCTAAGACTACGTTACCGTTATAAGTAATAGAGCCATCGGCTGTAATGTTACCTGCAAAGTAAGCGTTTTTAAACTTATAAGTAGAAGAGCCTAGGTCAATAGCGTTAGATGTTTTAGGTAATACTGTAGTACCCGATACAATAACATCTTGTGCTGGACCTACCTTTGTGACAGCTGCGCCTTCACCCGTTGAACCATCGTGTGTGTGTCCTGTTGTGCTACTAAACGCAAGTACTAACTGGTCATATTCATCGTTGAATAAGCCTGAGTTAATAGTGTCGCCATCAGAAAAAGATGACTGTCTCGTATATGAATTTCCCATTCTTTTATCTCCTTCCTGATGGAATTAAATCTACGTACATACCCTGGATTGAGTACGGTGGATGTGTGTCTTTACTTGAGAACTTAAAGCTATTAGAGAAACCACTACCCCATAAGTTCAAACGTTTCATAGGTACTTCTGGTGTACCAAACTTAGATGTACCAAAGATAGCATATCCAAATAGTGAAGGAGCTAAGATAGAACCTAAAGGGAATACCGCAGGTTGTGGAATCTCTGGGTCTTCAAAGTCATAACGTACATCTAAGTTAATATCTGTTTCACCTTCTGGCTTGATAGATAACTTAGTAAAGTGTAGTGTCTTTCTAATACCAATATCACCATAGTCAATATCAGGTGTTTTATATACAGCATCGATAAGACTACCATCAAATGTACTACCTACGTTATGCATATGCACATAACCTTGGTAGTCACCGTGGTACGCTCTCTCTACGTTACGACTGTCAAAACCAGAAGTTAATGTAGATACCGAAATACCTTGTGTCTCTGCCCATTCCCATACTGGTAAACCTTGAGGACTAATCTTAAATGTGCCGATAACACCCTTCTGTGCTAGCTTACCTGTAGTAGCGTTACAGTAAAATAATCTATATTGATTCTGTGTTCGGATAACAACTGAAGATAAATCATATCTATGAATGTTATTCACGATATCATTAATGATAGGTAGAATCTTGTGTGAGATAGAGGATAACTCAATATCATCAATACGGGCTGTTGCAGCCACTGTACGAATACCGTCAGGTGCGAGAAATACTAGGTCACCGCCAATCTCCTGAATAGAAAAACCATCTACACAACCAATGTTCTTTGTGATATCCACTAGAGAAATGTTGGTACTGCTGCTGATGTTTAGTAACTTACTTAAACTATTTCTACCAAATACTACGAGCTCACTACGGAAAGTTCTTACGCCCGTTAGCTCGTCACCTGTATTAATTTGTCCTGCTGAAGCACCTGTAAAGTCTGCGTCATCGTAACGAGTACTATAATATAACGTTTCAGGTTTATCTGTCCAACCTGCAATAACCGTGTGGTCATCGTGAGTTGTTACGTATTGTGGTTTAGGGATATCAGCATACACTGGCGTAGACTTAGATAAACCGAACGCGTCATATAGCCCTCTATAGAACTTAAATTTACGTACACCACTATCTAGTTTAGTCTCTAAGTATACTGGAGCGTCAGCGCCATTAACTGCTGTGATACGTGCGTTAGGTACAGAAGCTGGGATGTACTCTGAAAAGTTATACCTACCATCTGTGTTTAGGGATACAGCTGTTGCTGTAGATAAATCTGTAGTAGTCGCCCAATCAGCTGTCCAAGTGGCGTTAGATTCCTCGCACGTTTGCTGTGTAGTATGTCCGCCTGAAGAACAAGTACCGTAGTCCTTATTAACTTGTGCCCAAGTGTAACCGTCCTCAGACCAATAAATGTTACCGTTCTGACAAGCCCAACCACCCTCGGCATAAGCATATACACCTTTAATAGGCGTTGTACCACCAGAAGGTGTTAGCTCTGTATTTAGTACCGCTACCGTTACTGCTTTATCTACAGGGCTTCCCGTAGAGTGGAAAGATATAGTGGGCGGTGTTTGATATCCAGTACCACCTGACGTAACTGTAACAGCTGTAATAACACCAGAAACAACTGTAACTGTCCCTGCTGCTCCGCTACCGTTACCGTCTTCATCAGTGAATGCTACAGTTGTACCTGCGTCATATCCCGTACCACCATCCGTTATAGTAACGCTTATCACAGGACTAGATAAGAATTTACGATAGCCGTTTACTCTACGGTAACCACCGTGAAGAGATGCCTCGAAGTTCTTTAAACGTGTAGCAACACCAGGAGTTTTAAACAAGTCATAAGATGAAGAGGTCTTATCAAGACCACCACCAATTGATATTGCTATTCCTTGTTCTACTGCCATATCCTATACGAACCTTATTCTATCGTCAGTCATTATTGAAGGCTGTGGTTTACCAGTATAAGCCTTCATAAGTTTAATGCCTTTCTTATATTCGTCTAGCGCTAATGCCGCTAGTTGGATGTTCTCTTTGAACTGCCACACATAATAGCGAGCTCTAGCTGATAAGACTGCTGTCCATTGCTCTGGGTATCGTACAGTATCTGTATCGTTCTCTAACTCATTAATCTGTTCCCAAGCATAGAAATAGATTCTGTACGCTTTATCTGGCAACGGGGAGAGTCCAAACTTACGACCGCACGGAGACATAATTACCTTAGTAGGTTGACCATACTCACCACTATCTTTAGCGTTATCATCAGACTCTCTATAATGCTTACGCCAAGATTCAATTGTTGTGAACTTTAAGTTCTGTCTGGTGTGTGGTGTAGTGTGTGTTGTTGTCCAAGTATTAGGTGATACACAAGTAGATGAAGTATCGTAGTCAGTCCATACTTTACTGGCTGCTACACAAGTGTCAGCTGTTGTGTAAGTACTGTCTGAACATACACCTAAAACAGAACAAGTACCTACGTCTTCTGTAGTCAGGTAGAAGTTATCCCAGTCAATACGACCAAAGTCTTTAGCTGTGCCGTGAGAACCACTAGAGTGTTTCTTTAAGAAGTACCATCTAGTACCTGCTACAGAATCTACAAAAGTATTTCCGTACTCTTGGTTATCAACGCCTGCACAAGATGTAGATAGCCAAGGGAACTCTGGGTTCTCGTTGGCAATATCAAAGTACGCTCTGTTTATAGCATCTTTAACAAACTTCTGAATACCTTTAGCGGCAGCGAAGTTAGAAGAGGTAAGTTGGACTTCGTTAAGTTCACCTAATATTTCATTAGTTAATCCTAAGTATGTTTGATTATCTGCCATTCTTTCCTCTTATATAATGTGGAAGAGAGCCCAATGAAGGACTCTCTAAGGGTTACGATTTAGTCGTAAACTTGTACAGTAGCTAGTGCTAAAGACTCAGGACGTAATACTTTACGACCCCATACCAATAGACCTCTTACGATGTCGCGGAATGAAGTAGTAGAACGAACTGTCTCAACAGTAGATAAAGACTGTGCACAAGAAATAGCTGACATATGACCTGCTAGTACAGTAGGTAACGCAGCACCTGTGTACGAACCAGTACCTGTTACGGTAGGCATATTGTTAGACTTATACATCTTGAAGCCACGTAGTGAACCTGAAGCAACTAGACCGTTGCGAAGACCACCGTCACCTTGATTGTAATCAACTGACATCAACTTAGAACTAGTCTGTGCTAACTCTTCGTAGAATGAAGGTGATGCAACAACCCAACGATTCTCTTCTGGAACATTGTTATCATCTAACTGACGAGCTAAACGTGCTAACACATTCAACGGGTCAACTTCACCTGAGTCGTGACCAACATCAATAGGTGCTGACGCAGAACCATACGTATTAGTTGTAGCACCTGTTACAGCTGCTGACAGTACGTTACTATCAAAAGAGTCTTTTAACTTATACGCAGCATTATCAGACGCAATCTGTTGCCAGTTTACGTGTGAGAAACGTGCTTCTAAGTCATCAACTTCAAATTGAAAGTATTGCGCTTGGTCTACTTGAAGAACTAATTCTTCATCAGTAAGGTCAGTACTTGACAATGCTAAGTCACGAGTATAAGCATTTACACTAATCTGTGGCTCTTTGATGATGTTAACTGTATCACCGAACTGAGCGATTTCACCCATATAATCAGTGTTACAGATTGCTTCAGCTACTGCTGATTTACGGAAAGCAACTTGTACTTTCTTTGAAAAAACTTCTGGTAACCAAGACGAGTTTGTTTGCCCCGTAATGGCTGGGTCGAAGTTCATTGATGCGCCTGTTTCAAAGCCCATAATATTTCTCCTATTTAGATATCAAGCAACCTATTTAATAAGGGTGCAATCTATCATTACTTAATAATACTAACCTTCTTTAATTCTCCCAGTTTGAAAAGCTGCATCAATCTCAGACTGATACTGTTCATACTGGTCAACAGAAAGGTTAGCGATTTCTGAGGTTGTCCAAACTTTCTCTTGAGGTGCATTAGTGTCAACTTTCGTTTTAACTGATACTGCATCTGCAGCCGAACCTCTCGTATCTTTTTCTGGACTAGTTTTTTTCGACACAGCCTCAGCCTTCGTGGAGACTCCAACATCCTGTTTGTATAGGTCAATAGCTCTAGAAGCTAACGTAGCATCTCCATCATTCTCATAAATCCAAGACTGAATTGCTTCAGGTTGAACTCGTGCCCAGTCGTGGAACTCTTCAGATTCTCTAATCTGGGTGAAGTCAGGGTGTAGGTTTAGGAGCTCTTGCTCTGCCGCTCTACGATTTGCTACGTACTCTTTCTCTGATAGCTGTTTAACTTGTGCCTGTAAATCAGACAGTTGCTCTTCAGCTCTCATATGTGCTACTGTTTCTACTACATCATAAACATCAGGATAGTCCTCTCTAAAAGTAGCCAGTTCTTCTGGGGTTTTAGGGGCATTATAAGTAGGACGATTAGAAAGCATCTCTGCTTTTAAAGATTGCTCTTTAGATTTCCAGTCTCCTAGTTTTCTATCATAATGTTTCTTCAAATCATCATAACGTTTTTTAAAGTCTACCTTCTTGAATTTCTCATTAGGTTCTTCTTTATAAGTATCGTCTACCTGGGTAGCCTCTTTGTCTGCAGTATCTGTAGTAACTTTTTCTTCTTCTAAGATTGGTGTCTTACCATTAGATATTACTGCTTCCTTACGAGGGGCTAGGTAAGCTAAGGAATCATCAGCAGACTCAATACCTAGTTTGGCATCTTTGTTACTGTTGTCCCATTTCTTATTAGCGTTATAAGGGTTTGCTTGTGGTTGTTGGATTTCCTCCGTTCTTGTTGCTGTTGCTGTTGTCATATTGACCTCCATTAAGTGCCCATTGTTATGGGGTGGCTTTCGGGGTTGCTCATCTCTTGCGAGATTTAAAAATCCAAGGTGCTCCTACATAGTAGGGGGTAGCCTTGGGGTTGTCACTACAAAGTCAGCTTGTGTCTCGTCAGTTTAGCTGGGGGTTTATAGTTAATTTATTTGAATAGGCTCATACCTTCTCTAATATCTTCTGCGCTGGGTTGGTTTTGTTCCTCTTGGTCTAGGTATTGTTCTGCCTTGAGTCGTTGTTCTGCCTTAAGTCGGTCTCGTGTACCAAGCTCATAACCTATACCGCGCGACCCGTGTGACATACCTTCGGTCCAACGCCTTGATGCCTCCTTAAGCTTTGAACCTAATGCTTCGTACCAGGTGACATCTTCTTTAGTTGATTGAGGTTTCTCTGTATGTTCACCACCGTGTTCATAACCAGGACGTGTGAAGAAACCACCCGATGCAAAACCAGCGTCACCCATCTGAGCAAAGGCTTGTTTATTACCTGCTTCATCATAATCTGTTTCAGCTTTGTCCATCATCTTACGTAGCTTATCTACACCTAATTGTTTAACTGCTTTAGCTGTGAATACGAACTCACCGTCTGATAGCTTAGCATTAATAGAGTCACTTGTTTCTGTACCTGGTCCTTCTACAGAACCATCCCCTGTGAATGAATCATTAAGTGTACTATCTACTTTATTTAAGATACCCTCTAGTTCTGGATAATCAGACATTGCTTGAGCTAACACCTCAGTCTCTTCAGGAGATAATCCTAGTTCAGACTCCTCTTCCATCATAGGCATTTCTTCTTCAAAATCTAACGGTACTTCAGGTGCTAACATAGAACCTTCTGTGTCATAAACTGAACCACCTTCTGCGTATCCTTGTGGGTATCCGCCTTGTGTTGGACTATACATATATTCTTCCTCTATTGGTGTTGTAGGCACTCTATCTTTGGTTACGCGTGAAGCGATGCCTTTTTGAAATTCTGGGTAAGTTGATTCCATCTTCCACAGCTTAGCTGTTTGGTCTAACATACCACCCTGTGCAAATCCTTTTCTTTGGTATGGGCTCATCATCCCTCTCTTTTGTGAAGCTTTAAATTTATCAGACGAAAATCCTGGGGTACTTGCTTGGATTAAGTCACAAGCACTTGTATCTCCCATCTTACAAGCTCTCATTAATTGAGAAGCTCTGTCTACTTGTTCCCTCTGTCTTCCCAGTTTTCCTGATTCTGTTTGCCAAGAACCTGAAAGAGTTTGTTTTCCCAGTTCATCCTTATCTTTAAACCAAGCTGTCTTATTCGTTACTTCGTCAAACTTTACTTCTTTAGTATCTCTTGGTACGTAACCCTTAGCGTATTCTTTCCAGCTCTTTGTTACCTTACCATCAGTAGTTTCTTGCATCTCTCTCTCGAAACCTGTGAGATACTCTTCTGGGATTTCACCTTCGTGTTCCAGTAATGCCATTAGCTAACTACGTTATTACGGAGCAGTAGGAGCTGCTTGACTAAATTCACCTTCCCCTGGCATCGGTACATTTCCTGTTCCGATGTTGCCGCCGCCATTGCCTGTAACACCTTCAGCTGCTCCACCTCCAGGTACTCCTCCACCTTCACCCATAGGGGATTGTTGACCATCTGCTCCAGGTGGTTGTTGCTGATTTTGAAGTCCGATAATTTCTGCATAGATTGCCGCCTCTTCAGGTGAGTTGATTATTTCTTCAGGGTCAAAGTCAAGGCTGTAAGCCAACTCTTGAATGATTTTAGATACTTTAACAAAAGGAGCGACAGCTGGGTTCTGAACTGACTGAAGGAACGTAGTGAGTCTCTGTGACCTAACTTCCTTCTGCATAAGCGAGCTAGTGCCTGTAGCTTTAATTTCAAGGTCTCCAACAACATTTAATTCTCCTTCGTAGAACTGCATATTCCATTGATAGAATGCTACAGCTAATGGTTTTAATAAGAAGTCATCAAGGTTCTTGACAACTGTTTTAATGTTTAATGAGGCAGCTCCCATAAGCATCGACATACCCGATGCTGTTCTAGTCATACCTTGTACACCTGTGTTACCGTGTGAGTATGATGGGATACCTGTAGACTCATCTGCTAGTTGTCTAAACCTATCAAACATCTGCATATTCTCTGGTGCAGTGTTAGGGAACTTAAGTCCATAGATAGATTGACCAGGCATACCTGCTTGTCTCTTGAATATCTTACCTGGGTAGATATCCATTGATTGTCCTGCTACTAAAGCAGCTTCATCAATATCAAAGACTAACGAACCAGCTAACGCTAAGTTATCAATAGCCATTCTAGCGTGACCGTTCATAATCTGTTGTGAGTCTTCCATATTCTCTGGAACACCAATACCCCAGAAAGAGTATGGATTCTTCTCATACGGTACTGCATTGTATGGTAGTCTAGAAGGTTTGAAAGGATTACCTACTAAGCGTAGTATCTTTCCTTGGCATACCCAAGCATTAACTTGAATCTCTTCTAGGTCATCAACACTATCGTCAATGTCTAACCCTGCATCTCTAGCGTACTCGGCATCCATAACGCCCCAGTACTCTAGTACTTCAAATCTTTCTGTGTCTGTGAATGTAGATGAATTATTATCTAACTTAATCTCATCTTCAAATGAACGCTTCTGATAATTATATCCTTGCTTAATACATTCTGATATCTTAGTCTTATCAAAGTAAGGGCGATTCATTAACGCTCTTAGTTGTGTCTTATTATATTTATGTCTGTGTACTGTCCACTCAGCACTTTCGATATCTGTTGAGTTAGGGTCAGGGTAGAAGTCCCAAGCACTAACAAACTCTAAGCGTGGTACTCTTACTTCTTCAGGAGTGTATTCTCTACCACTCTCTCCCTTGGTCCACTTATGTATAGTCTTATTATAATTAAATGGACCTTTGATGATACCAGTACCTAATAGTACCGATTCAAAGATTGCGTTACGTAATTCAGTTGCTCCGTTAGATTCCTCAATCTGGTCGTGAATTAATTTCTCCATCCTACGAGCAGCTATCTGAGCGGGCTGAATCTGTGGTTGTTCTGGTGCTCTCGATGCACCCTCCGAGACTACTGTATCACCTCCTTCATTTTGATACTCTTCTTCAAGAGAACCTAAGAATTTGTCAGTGTCAGTCTGGATTGCTCCAGGAGCTAACGTATTACCATCACCTTCATAACCTACATCGTAAGGGTCGAAGTTACCTACATTATCATTAGTGATTCCTTCTGTAGGTGAATAGTCTAAGTTACCTTCTAGTTCAGGTGATGTGTCCATAGGACCACCGTTCTGTTCTTGTAAAGGATTTAGATGAGCATACTCTGCAATACCTTCTGGGAGTATAGTCTCTTGAATTTGAATAGGGAACTTAGCCCCTGAGAATACTACATCTATAAGTTGACCATAAGCTGCAAGTACTTTAGTCTTAGTAACCTTAATGAATACCTTAGACTTCTCGTTCTCTTTAAACTTAATGTTCTTGTTATAGATACCACGATAATTGTGGTAAGCCTCTAACCATCTCTTCTCGTCATCTCGTCTGCCTCTCTCAGCTGACTCGAATCTTTCTTCTACTAATCTAGCTAGGTTAGATATAAAGATTTCACTAGTGCCTTCTTCTGGTGATACAGGCTGTACTAGCTCATCTGCAGATACAAATGGCGTAGGGTTTTCGTTTATATCCAGAGGGACTTCTTTCTTAGCCATTTATATTATATATTTTTATAACTTGTATATACTATTATACACCTGTTTAGAGGTTTTGTCAACCCCTAAATGCAAATTAATTTGAAAATAATTGTAAGTCATTGATTAATAACCAAAAGTAGTATCTGCCATTTGAGGTATATCTAAGTTCTTTTTAAACTCAAACATCTCATTAAAGGTAGTTGAGCGTGGTCTAGACATAATAAGATATCTTAATGCGTCATATGCGTGGTCTGCTGCTTTAGTGTCTACGTCCTCTGGTCTTGTTTTATCTACGGGTATAGTCTGTAGTTCTCTAACTAGATTAGGACAGCTATTAAATATCTGCATCTTAGGTCTACCGTCTGTCTTATTCTGTTTAAGTCTTTCGTGTACCTGTACCTTACCTGCTAGTCTATTTTTATCTGCTGGTCTTAGCTTGTGTCCTGCTCTAACAAGTATCTCACCAATAGTAGGACCAGTATAACCAGTTCTGTTCCAAGCTGCTGTATCTAACACACCAGGGATAGAGAAAGCATCACCTTGTTCATAAGCTGTCATTCGTTCTGCTAAGTCTTCACCTGTTAATCCTTTTTGATATAACTCTCTATAGATGATAAGAGTATCGTCATTAGGGTCTACAGCTGCCCATATAACTGCTGACTCTGCCGCATAACCATAGTCAACACCTTTAAGTCTATTCCAACTAGGAGGTATATCAAATGGAGGTATGACGTGTATAGATGTATCAAACTCTACAAAGGCAGCACCTTCATTAATATCCCAGTTACCTTCTAGTAATTGTTTACGTTGTACAGGAGGTAGAGATGCTAACATCTTCTTATAGTCTGTACCAGATAGATAAGGGTTATCATCTAACAAAGCAGGTATGAACTTACGTGTCATATCGTCTTCACCAATGAATGATTCATTAGCGGGAGCAGCTTCAATGTATCTCTTCTTTACCCAATGAGCACCAGAACCACCAGGGTTAGCTGTACATCTCATATATGTTTGTATCTCTGGGTCTGTTGTTCTAAGTCTAGACGCTAGATAGTTCCAAGCAAACTCAGTAGGTAGGTGTGTTATCTCATCAAACCCTATCCAACTATATGCTTGTCCTTGATATCTATATACATCTGCGTCCTTCTCAAGGAAACTAAACTGTACAGTAGCTCCTGAAGGAAACTTCCAAGTTCTATCTACTTCTTTAAACTTAGCACCTTTGAATGCTTTAGGATATAGTTCTCTTGATTTATCAATAAGCTCTCGTAGTTCTGGCATAGAACGTCTAAGGATAAGAGCCCTATGTTGTGGTCTATGTGCATAACGTAACGGGTCAACTAACATAGCGTATGACTTACCACCACCAGCTGCACCACCATACAGTACATCTTTCTCTGGTGCTGCTAAGAACTCTGTCTGTGGTCCAGGGTTAGGTTTAAACGCTACCTTAGCATCCTCTTGTCCTACTGATGTAGCTATCTCTTTATCACTAACAATACTAGAACGTAGAGTACCTTCCTCAGCGTTACGTATCTTTGTTGCTGCCTGAGACTTCTTCTTACCTGCCGCTACTTTATTTATTCTACGTTGGGGAGCAGCCCCTTTAACTTTAGAATACTTACGTGGTATACCTTTCTTATATCCTCTCTTCTTTCTAGGAGTACCATCTAACTTTAATCGTACCTTTCCTTTTACAGTATCAAGAGTATCTATATCTAAATCAGGGAACTGTTCCTTACATTCCTTTATAGAAATCTTAGGTATATCTTTCTCTGCTAATCCTTGCTTATTAGCCATCTATAGTATCACCGTGTTTCTTCATCATCTTATGTAACCCTTGTGCAGATACTCTACGACCTGTAGTAGCTTCTAACCAACTAGCAGCATCTCTATATGAGAAAGCCCCTTGTTTAACATAATCCTTAGCTTCCTCTAATGCTTCTAGTTGTGTTATTACAGGTCTAACGTAACCAGGTATCTCTTCAATAGATTCATAACCAAAAGGTATAGTAGAACCTTTCATCTTAATATGTAACTCACCTGTGTTAGTTAATAGACTCACACTCTACCTCCTCAGCATCAACAGTTAGTTCCTCTTTAGCAGGTATAACAAAGATACCACCAGATACGTTATGTTCTACGTTCATCTTCTGTTCTTTAACAACTCCTACTCTGTCTAACAAAGTCTGAGCTGCTTGTAGTTTCTGTGTTACTTGTGGTATAGGAGTATCACTAGTCATAATATCTACTATCTTGTTAGCAGCCTTAGGAGCATTCTTAGCTAACGTATGACTAGCTATCTCTATTAGTTCATCTGATAAAGATTGTAATAAGAATGTAGAAGGAGCTTTCCCATCGTACCCTGCTACAATCATAGCTTGTCTAACATCACCAGTCTTAGAGTCATACATAGCATCTAAGAAACTCTGTTGCTTCTCTGTATAATTCCTCTTCTTATCTAACATTGATTGTGGTACAGCCATCTAACACCTTCCTGTTTTGTCTAACAACCTAAACAAAGCATATAGTAGTAGTTATAATTAAGCTACTATAAGAGTTCTTTAGATATTGTATAAGAACTCATAATGAGTTCCTAGTAAGTTATGTAATAAATTATATTAAACAATATCTATAACAATTATCTATAACTAATTATAATTAACTTCTTATAAATATTATTTAACTAAACTTTTTAAGATATCTCTAAGATATATTATACACCTGTTTAGAGGTTTTGTCAACCCCTAAAACGTAAATAGTTTAAAAATAATTCTTAGTGTTCCGCGAAAAGCCTATACAGAGCCTTTTTAGAGCTATGTGGTTGACAAGGTATTTCTGTGTAAAATGTAAACTAAGGCTATAATTATACTAGGGGGGTGGGGTGTCCCCTGCGTACCCCGTGCGAATACAAATGAGAATCACTCGCATTAGTGAATACAAATGAGAATCGTTCGCATTTATATAGGATATTACATAAGAATATCATAATATACTCATAATGTAAACGATAATCATTCTCATTAACTATATAAGAATATTATGATACTCTAAAGTGGTTTACAGTGCATTAGAATACCGTTATATAGGCATAAAATAATATTATGATACTCTAATATAAATCTAAATGATAATAATTCTCATTTGCATCAACTATATAAGACTATTACAATATAATAATATAATAATACGCAAATAGTTAAAAAATAACTTGACAAAGATTAAAAACTATGCTACGCGCGCACGTTCATATTCTTTTATGAGCCAACTATATTAGCATATTATAATAACGTGATAGTTAAAAAATAGTTTGACAAATGTTTTTTTTCGTGTATAGTGGCAACCATATCAATAAACAAAGGTGTTTTTTGGTATATGTTGCAAAAACGCAACAAATGTTGTAAAAATACAACATTTAATAACTACGTAAATAAACTGTTTATTTACAATTTAATAGGATAAAAAAATGACTACTACAAAACAAAAAAATACACAAACAGCGAACAACACTACACCCACAAACGTTAAAAATAAAAAGATATCACAATTTGAAAACTTATTAAACCTATCCAATAAAACGGACAAAGAATTGTTTAAATTAAACATCACAAAAACAACCATTTGCGACGATATTGTAAAAATGTATAAGGATTTGGATTTTGCAAGTTTTGAAAATAAGCAAGTATCAGACTATCAAACAAATAATATCTATCTTAGAAAGAAAGGCATTAAAAATCAATCAACCGCAAAACCATTAACGGGAACGTTTAAAACTGTTATAAGTGCGGTTAAATCATATTTAAAAGATAATCAAGTTATTGATAAAACCACCACTTATAAAACTATCCGAAAATATCAAAATGATAAAAATAAGACTGTTATAAGTGAAAATCGCAAGGCATATAACAAAGAATTAGCGAAATTATCGGATAAAGTTATTAAAGCCTTTTTACTATCTCAAAATAAATAAATACCACTAAAAACAAAAACAATTAATCCCCTTTAATTAGGGGATTTTTGCATTTATCGATAAAGCCTTTTTAAGTTTTTAATAATAAGGTAACTAAAACTTATCACAAATAAACTGTTTATTATCAAAAAAATAATAAAAAGATTGTTAATGGTGTTATTAGTTATTTTATTATTAAACGCTTATATTCTCTATTTAAGCCGTTATTATTCTTTTATAGGGTATTGATATACCTTTATAGATAATAGTTGCTTATATCTAAAATATGAATGTTTGAAGGTGCTAATAAACTGTTTATTTAGATAGTTATTTAAATATTCTATTAATAAACTGTTTATTAGTGATTGATAATTAAACAATAATAGGATAAAAAAACTATGACTTTAATAAATGTAAAAAAATTAAAAAGATATTTAAGATTAAAAGAAAACTACTTAAATAATAAATGGTTGTATGATTGCAATCAACATTATTTTATGCGTGGTATAAGATAACTAATAACTATAACTAAACAATGAGGAAATAAAAATGACTAATGTAAATTTTGAATTTGATAATAATAATCAAGATGATGTAACACTAAACGGTATTGATAATGACTTTGTACTATCAGACTTTGTAGATGAGTTTGTTAGTTTGAATGAGTTTGAAATGGTAGATGTAGAAAATGAGAGGGCGTATTATGAATACTAATGATGCTATGGATTTGTATGTGTATTTGGTATTTGGTGGCTTATTCTATATGATGATAATGTTTATATGGGTGTTAGGTATCATAAAAAAGGAATGTAAAAGATGAGAAAGTTAAATAAGAAACAGAAGTCATATATTGAAAGTGCTGTAAAGTGGACTAAACTAGGTGTGAAATTTAACGCATTGGATTGTGATGACTTGGAAACACTAGAAAAATATAATGATTATGAAACGTTATATCAAGATGCTAATAGGTATTACGGGGATTTATTATTGAAACATTACTACGGGGAAAAATAATATGTTAAAAGAAAAAGATAAAAGATAAATGCTTTAGTTGAAACATATCTTAGTGCTACGATTGTGGTTGGGAAATCTAAGATATGTCTATTAAGGATTAGCCACCTTGATACTGATGAGATAGGCTTAAAAACTAAATAATAAAAGGAATAATAATTATGGGTAACAGAGCAGTATTATGTTTAAAGAACGGTAGAAATCCTGAGTACGATGAAGATGAGATAGGTATTTATCTTCATTGGAATGGTGGTAGAGAATCTATTGAGGGTTTTTTGAAATCAACTAAAGATTTAATAGGTGATATCGTAGGGGATTATAATTATACTAAAGCAAGATTGATTCAAACCATTGGTAATTTCTTTGGTGGTAATCAATCGTTAGGTATAGGTATATGTAAATACTTAGATACAGATAACGGGGACAATGGTGTTTACGTTATTGATTGTTCTAAGTTAGAGATAACAAATCATAAGGAATAATAATTATGTTAAAAAGTAAAGATGTAAAGTGGGGTGGTAACTTGTTAAGTGCAGGTACTAACGCAAAGATAGTTAAAGATAACGGTGATGAGTATATTGTTGCAGGATTATCTTTAATGTCTGCTGATAAGGTAGAGGGTATCAACGTATGTCCGATGTCTGATTGTGCAGGGTGTAAACAAGGGTGTTTAGAGAGTGCAGGTAGAGGTGCTTTCTCTAACGTTAAACAAGCAAGGACTAGAAAGACAGAGTTTTATAGAGATGACCGTCAAGGGTTTATGGCTACTGTTGAGGGGGATATCTCTGCTTTCAAACGTAAGTGTGAACTGTTAGGTGTTAAACCTGCTATTAGGTTGAATGTACTATCAGACATTAACTATATGAAAGTGATAGAGAAGTTTCCAGATGTACAATTCTATGACTACACTAAGAATTTGAAATGGGCTTTTAAAGATGTACCGCCTAACTATCACTTAACATTTAGTTACAGTGGTACGGATAAGTATAAGCCATTGGTTGATAAAGTAATTAAAGAAACATCTCATAACGTAGCGGTAGTATTTCGTAAAGAATTACCTGCTACATTTATGGGGCGTAAGGTTATTGATGGTGATGTCAATGACTTTAGATTTGATGATGAGCAAGGTGTCATTGTTGGATTGAAAGCAAAAGGTAAAGCCAAGAAAGATGTAAGTGGCTTTGTTATTTAAAATAAACAGTTTATTAACAAACGATAACTAAATACTGGTTAATGATATCATTAAAACATTATTATTTATTGAATGTGAAAGAAACTATTTAAAATTTATAGGTGAATAAAATGAATAAAAGAAAACAAGTGTTATTAGCAAGAGTAAAGATTGAAGATGTATTAATTCGTAATGGACATAAGTTTGTAACCGTACAATTCAGAAAGAAGAATGGTGAATGGCGAACTATGAACGGTAGATTTAAAGTTACCAAACATTTAAGAGGTGGTACTAACAAGGTAGTGGCAGATTGGAATGCATATAAAACTATCTATGATGTACAAGCCAAAGGGTACAGAACTATTAACCTTGATACTGTTACTGCTGTTAGAGCAGGTGGTACAGATTACTTTGTTAAGGGGTAACTATGATTGCTTATAAACTAGTACGTAAGTTAAAGAGTGGAAAACTAACACCACTATTCATTAACAAGCAGTTAGGTATTAACTTTGATACTTGGTATCCAAGTGAGTGTCATCCAACTAAAGGCTTTAAGGTTAGGCAGGGGTGGCACTGTACCTCTAAGCCCGAAGCACCTCATCTATCAGAGAGAGATAGAGTGTGGGTTAAGGTAGAGATAGCCAACTATGAAACATTACATAGACCCGATAGTCAAGGTGGGTTGTGGTATCTTGCAGATAAGATTAGATTTTTGGAGGTACTATAATGCAGTCAATAGTAATAACAATAATGTTTGCAATAGCAGTGGGTTTAATGATGTTTGCCCTAGTGATGGCGATAGATTTAAACAAGTTAATTAATAAGGAAGTGGAGAATAAAAATGACTAAATATAGAGTAGAAGTAGATATAACAACCGTATTAACTGTGGTGGTTGATGCTGAGAATGAGGAACAAGCAACAGAACTAGCCTACCAACAAGCGTATGAAGATACTTGGGGCTGTGACGCTAGATATGACGGTGCTGAGATATACACAATTGAAGTGGAGGAAGATGAAGATGAGTAATCAACTTAAACCATTAAGACGATTAAATAAACTATATGAAGAGATGAGACCACTACGAGAAGCCTACTTAAACGATGACTTTTCAACGGATGAATATTTCAAACATATTAAGCCACTAATAGAAGAGATTAAACAATTAACTAGGGAGCTAGACGAAGATGAGTAAATTAATGCTAGAATATAGAGAAGAGGTAGTGTCATTAACACTGGATGACCTAATAGACTACTACTTCTCAGCCGAAAGGATAGAGGGTTATGACATAGATGATGTATATCTATTGGATAAGAAAGGTAATCAGGTTTATGACCCTTTAAGATGTAAGATATTAGTAGAATTATCAGATTGGAGGAATAAAGAATGAGAAAGTTAATTAAAAGACAAAAGAAGATGATTGAAGAAGAAGCAATGCACAACTACTTACAAGACAATCTATATATGTTTATTAGTGCTGATACCTTGAGGTGTTATGACAAACTAAATTCAATTAAGTGTTATGAAAATATGGATAGTGATATTGAAAGACATTATGGGGATAGTATGAATAATATACTTAGAATGAGTAAGGAAGTACAATATGTATGATAATGTTAAAGAGATACACTCATACCTAGGGTGTGTAGTAATAGTTTATAATAAGAAGGAGAAGTGAAATGAACAGAGATAGAATATTAAAATTTGAATGGAGTTATGAGGACTACTTAGCGGTAACAAATCGTGAAGACAATGAACAATCTGCCAACAGATGGGCAGAGGTTATTGATAGTATTGATAACAAACATTATCAAGATGCTGATAATGAGATTAGAGATACAATCCATTTTGTTGATAGATATATATTAGAGGAGGAGGAATAAAATGAAATACAATTACAGAACTGCACTTGCAGAACAAATAGATGATATGGCTGTTGAACTTGATGAGATTAGACAAGATAGAGAGCGACTCATTAAAGAGAACAAGCAACTAAAGACTGAGTTAATAATTGAGATTAATAAGTATGACAATATTGAACTTGATTTAGATGATGCTGAACGACATTTAGAAAACAGAACAGATGAGCGTGATACTCTAGCCTATGAGAATAAGAATATGGCTGAGTTTATCAAATACAACGACAGTACCTTGACCGATACTGATGTAGGGGATATTGCTTGTGGTACACCTGATGTATGGGATAGGTTTGTTACTAAGGGTAAAGGGTGGAAGCATTTGGTGGATAAGAATGTTATGCTTAGACATAGACTTAGAGAAATTAAAGATATTTGTGAGGAGGAAGTATGAGGACATATCAATTTGATGGTGGTGGTCATAATATGCTGACTGTTGTTCACGATAACGATAAGGTGTTAGTTATAGGCGAGGGTTACGTAACCGTATGGAATACTTTTGAAGATTTTGAAAGACAATTAGATGGGGAAGGTGTATTTCCCGTAGACGAATTTAAATATTAAGGAGGACAGCTGATGTACTGTGTAAGAGATAAAGATGAGTGGTACTGTGTACCTGACGATACCTATATGGGGTGGTGGTTAGATAATAAGAACGCAACGCCTGAACATAAAGAGGAATACATTAGAGATAACGGGACTGAATACTACGTAAATAAGGAGGGATTATATGTGCAGCAATACCAAGGCAAGGGGTAGGCAGAGAAGTCCTCTTAAATCTAATCCTCGTGATGATGAGAAGGTATATCTATCCGATATCAAGGAAGGTATGATACTAATGAAGGAATTATTAGATGAACACAAGAGATTAAATAGGGGAAAGTATAATGGGTAGTGTAGTAAAACAATGGGTGTTAGATGATGATAGTGTAGTGACTACTAAGATGGTAATGGATGAGGTAGGTTGTTCACACAGTAGTGCCTTTTACAGACTAACTAAATCAACTAACAGAGAAGAAGTGTTTAGACCTAGAGAGAAGCATAAGATACACAATGGTAAACGCTTATATGTATTAGATGATGGGTCTGAATGGACTAGTACTATGGTAGCAGAGCATACAGGTTGTTTACTATCTACTGCCTCTACTAGACTGTCTTGTTATACAGACCCTGCTGTGGTGTTAGCACCACCTAAAGATAAAGGGGGTTTTGGTAAAAGCACTGCTAAGGAAGTGACTAACTATATTAGTAGTAGAATGTTCTATGACCCTGATGATTTCTGGAAGCTACTTAATAGGTGGACGTAATGAAAACATTTAAGTTTAAGAAAGAGGATATGATTGAGTGCAAGATGACAACCTTGTATGAGGTTGAAGCTATTAGCCTAAGTGAAGCTAAGGCACTGATAGCTAAAGGAAAAGGTGAGCAAGTAGGTATTATGTTTACAGAAGCAGACGTATTAGAAGAAGGGGAGGTAGCGTATGTCAAGAATAGGTGATTACGTAATAGGTATGGAAGATGAAGGAAGGTTAGTATATCGTAATGATAAGAGAGAGTATGTCCCTAAAGGGTTAGCACCTCGCAGTGACGTAAATAAATATAGAAAGAAAAGAAAACAATTAAAAAGGAGAAACAAATGAACGACTTTATACAAGTAGAAGAAAGAACACTATGGACTAGTGAAGACGGTACATTCTTAGATGTTCACGCACCTAAGCATAAGGCTATTGTTGAACAAGATACTGGACGTATCATATCAGTAGTAGGTAAAGGATATAACCTAGTACAGAACTCGGACATCATACCACAGTATGAACGAGCTATTGCTAGGTCTAACCTAAACACAGAGGGTATGATACGTGACGTACAGTATTCACACGATGGTGCAAGGACAGTAGTATCATATCGTTTCCCCGCTCATAGGATTGCTGTGACAGAAGGTGATGAGATGGACTTAATGATAACGGTACTCAATAGTTATGACGGTAGTTGGAAGTTTATGTCTATGGTAGGTGCGTATAGAATGCTGTGTACTAACGGACAAATCATTGGTGATAGCTTCTCTTCGTACTATGGTAAGCACACTAAGAGTTTAGATGTAGACTATGCTATTAACAAGTTAGAAGATTCTCTTGAAGTTTACCTACAGAATGCTGAACTTTGGAAGCAGTACCCAACAGTTAAGATTAGCATACGGGAAGCTAACAATGTACTACTACAGTTAGCTAACGGTAACGATAAGATGATGGAGGTACTTAACTCTAGCTACCAGAAGTATGTATTTGAAATGGGTCATAACTTGTGGGCATTATTTAATACACTAACCGATTGGTCATCTCACGCAGAGGTTAGGAATAAATCTAACATACCTAGCACCATCATTAGTAGGGAGCAGAAGGTACGTAAAGTATTACCTATGTTAGATGTTCTTAGGTTGGCTGCATAATTATGTTAATTGGGGTTGACATCTCTAAAAAGATATGCTATAATAGAATCTCTTAGGAGTTGTCAACAACTAATAACAATAGTTTTATATGATAGTTTATTAATAAAGTTTAATAACTAAATTGTATAAAAACTCTGTACATATTCTTAAGAGTGTGTATAATGGTAAGTAACTAACTACATAGGGTGGTTAGTTTTAATATAACAACAATGCTTATAAAGCATAAGGAAAAATATAATGATTGCAACAGGTAAAGCACAATGGGCAAAGGTATTGCCACATCAGTTAGTAGTAGGTGACCAATACAAGGATTACAACTACTGGTCACTTGACTTAGAAGTTTCTGATAAAGAAAAGAAACGTCTAGTTAAAGAGGGGTTACGTCCTTACCACAAGGATGGTGAAGTAGAAACAAACATCTTTAAGTTTCAACGTAAAGAAACATCAGCTAAAGGTAAAGAGAATGGAGCACCTACTATTGTAGACGGTGAAAAGAATCCTTGGGACGGTAGTGAGATTGGTAATGACTCACTTGTTAAGGTTAGTTTCTTTGCATTTGAACACGCAATGACTAAGAAGTTTGGTCTTGGTAAGATGTTGAATGCCATTCAAGTTGTTGACCTTGTACCATATGCAGGTGGTTCAGGTGTTAGTGAGTTCGCTAACGAAGGAGCAACTACCGAGGAGTTTTAATATCTCTCTGAGTAGTTAATCATTAAGGGCATCTTCGGATGTCCTTTCTACCTCTAACGAACGGAGAATAGTATGGACAAGTTAGACCACAACCAATCCAATTGGAAGGCTCGACACCTACCGTGTGATGCTTGCGGTTCATCTGATGCAGTATGTGTTAATGAAGATGACTCGTGGCACTGTTTTAGTTGTCAAACACACGGACAGAATTATGACAATGAATATATAGGAGAACAAATGACGGAAAGTAAACCATCAGCAATAAGAACAGAGGGTGTGGCTGGTGCACTCACAGATAGAAAGATTACTTCAGATACAACTAAGAAGTACGGGGTTACTATACGTAGGAACAAAGACGGTAGTATTAAGAACCATCTGTATCCATACTATAAAGATGGTGAACAAGTAGCACAAAAGATACGTGACGTACAAGATAAAGACTTCCGTATTGAAGGTACTGTTAGAGATGCAGAGTTGTTTGGTATGCACACAGTACAAAAGAAAGGTAAGTACATTACTATCACTGAGGGTGAGTGTGATGCAATGGCTGCTTATGAATTGATGGGCAGCAAGTGGGCAGTAGTAAGTGTTATCAATGGTGCGTCATCAGCACCTAAAGATGTAAAGAAAAACCTTGAGTTCTTTAATGACTTTGAAACAATTGTTATTTGTTTTGACGCAGACAAAGCAGGTAAGGACGCAGCTAAGAAAGTAGCTGAGTTATTCCCACCCTCTAAGGCTAAGATTATGACGATGCCTGAGGATTATAAAGACGCTAATGATATGCTCAGGGTAAACAAGAAACAATCCTTTATGGAGGCTTGGTGGAACGCTAAGCTATTTGCACCTGATGGTATTGTTAGGGGTGATGATATGTGGAATGTTGTCACAGAAGAAATCAATCAATCGTTTGTTGAGTACCCTTGGCAAGGAATGAATGACCTAACCTATGGTATTCGTACACACGAATTGATTACCATCACAGCAGGTAGTGGTATGGGTAAGTCACAGTTCATTCGTGAGTTAGTCTACTACCTAATGAATATGGAAGATGAAGGTAACGTAGGGCTACTGATGATGGAAGAATCTATTAGACGTACTGGCTTAAGTCTTATGTCCTTATCAGCTAATCAACTATTACATCTACCTGATGTACATATGGACAGGGAAGAGTTAAAGAAACACTATGATGCTACGTTAGGTACAGGTAAGGTATTCTTATATGATAGCTTTGGTTCTAACAGCATTGATAATATCATTAGTCGTGTTAGATATATGGCTAAAGGTTTAGATTGTAAGTATATATTCCTTGACCACATATCTATCCTAGTATCTGACCAACAGAATGGTGATGAACGTAAGGCTCTTGATGAGATAGCTACTAAGCTACGTACACTGGTACAAGAGACAGGTGTTGCTTTGTTTATGGTTAGTCATCTACGTAGACCTGGAGGTACAGCACACGAGGAAGGTGGTATGACTTCACTAGCACAGCTCAGAGGTTCAGCAGGTATTGGACAACTATCTGATATGGTGATTGGTCTTGAACGTAACGGACAAGATGAAGACCCTATCATACGCAACACTACTACTATTAGGGTACTAAAGAATAGATTCAGTGGGCTTACTGGACCTGCTTGTTACTTGTACTATGATAAAGATACAGGTAGAATGACAGAGGTTGATAACCCTAACGATGCAGGAGATGACGATGAGTTTTAAGGATGACATACTGACTGCGGCTGAAGCGATGGAAAAGATAGGACCTTTGCCTGACTTTTCTGATGATGTAGTATATATAAAGATGCCTGACGGGACTTACGCAGTATGCAGTAAACGCTTTATTAAAGATTGGGAGGACGCTAAAGATGAATAAGTTAATATTTGATTTAGAAGCTGATGGGTTAGACCCAACACAGATATGGGTGGTGTGTGCTCACAAACTAGGTAGCCCTAACGACCCATACGTATTCAAAGATGCTGATATGTTTCAGAAGTACGTTGACGATGTTGATGAAGTGATAGGTCACAACATCATTGGCTATGATGTACCAGTACTTGAACGCCTATGGGGTATAGACTTTAGTGGTAAGAAGATAACTGATACGTTAGTTATGTCTAGATTATCTGAGCCTTCTAAGTTAGGTGGTCACGGTCTTAAGAAGTGGGGCGAGTACCTTAACTTTCCTAAGGGTGACTATGATGATTGGACTAGACTAACACCTGAGATGATAGCGTACTGTAAGCAAGACGTTAGAGTCACAGAAGCTGTATATAAGATGTTAGTTACTGAAGACCTTAAAGGTTTTAGTGATGAGTGTATTGAGTTAGAACATCAAGTAGCTACCATCATTCATAAACAACAGACTAACGGTTGGTTAATTAATGAGAAGAAAGCTAACGTACTACACGCTGAGCTATGTGAACGTAAGCAAGGGCTAGTAGATAAAGTACTAGAAACATTTAAACCTTTACCTACCTTCATTAAACTTAACGTACTAAAGAACCCTATGTTAAAAGATGGTAGACCTTCTAAGGCTTATGCTAAACAGATGGCAAGGGGTGCACACTTCAATGACAAGAGGGAGTGGGGATGTATCGAGTACCCTGAGTTTAACTTAGCATCTAGACAACAGATTGTTAGATACCTTGAACACTTTGGTTGGACACCTACTAAGTTTACTGATAAAGGTAACGCTATTGTAGATGAGTCAGTACTTAAAGGTATCACTGACATACCTGAGTGCGTGTTGATTGCTGAGTACTTCTTAATCTCTAAGCGTGAAGCTATGCTTAGAAATATATTAGGTAAGGTAGGTACTGATACTAGGATACACGGGTACGTTAATACTAATGGTGCAGTAACAGGTAGGATGACACACTCTGACCCTAATATGGCACAGATACCAGCGGCTAAGCAGGATGATAAGGGTGAGCTTATCTGGGGTATTGAAGGGGGTTATGGTGCAGACTTTAGGAATATCTTTCAAGCAAAGGAAGGATATGTAATTGTAGGTTGTGATGCTAGTGGTCTTGAGTTAAGAATGCTTGCACACTATATGGATGATGAGGGGTACACAAATGAAATATTACACGGAGATATACACACAGCAAACCAAGTGGCTGCAGGACTTCAATCAAGAAATCAGGCAAAGACTTTCATCTATGCATTCTTGTATGGTGCAGGGGATGCAAAGGTCGGGAGTATCGTTGGAGGAAAGTCAAGAGATGGTAAAAACCTTAAGACAAAGTTCCTTAATAATACGCCATCACTTAGAAATTTACGAGAGCGAGTTGGAAAGGCTGCTAAAAGAGGCTACATTAAAGGACTTGACAGCAGAAAAATCTGGGTCAGGTCAGAACACGCAGCACTTAACACTCTCTTGCAAGGGGCAGGAGCAATAGTTATGAAAAAAGCCTTGACAATTTTAGATGAACGTGCTACAATGGCTGGACTTGATTACAACTTTGTAGGTAATATCCACGATGAGTACCAGACAGAGGTACTTAAAGAGCACGCTGATAAGTTTGGTGCTCTTGCTGTTGAGGCTATCGTTGATGCAGGTGTAGAGTACGAAATGAGATGTCCTCTTGATGGGGAATATAAAGTAGGATTAACTTGGGCGGAGACACACTAATGGCTAAAAAGAAAACAGTTGATACACTAGTAGAAGATGTAGAGAAGTTATTTACTAACATAAGTAAAGGTAAAGAACTTAAGATGCCTAAGAAAAAGGTAGCTAAGTTAATGAGTGGGCTTGAAGAAGTACTGTACCAATGGGCAACACCACGAGGACAGAGCAGTGGCTTAAGGATGTCTAACGTAGGTAGACCTAACAGACAACTGTGGTACGATGTTAACTCTGACGCTACACAGGAAGAAGCAGGACCTGATGTTATGTTTAGGTTCTTATATGGTCACGTTGTTGAAGAGCTACTACTGTTCTTTGCTGACCTTGCGGGACATAAGGTTGAGATGCAACAAGCAGAGGTAGATGTGTGTGGTCTTAAGGGACACATAGACTCAGTGATTGACGGTGTTGTTATTGATATCAAGACAGCCAGTGACTATTCATTTAAGAAGTTTAAAGAAGGTACACTAGTAGAGAATGACCCCTTTGGTTACCTCGCACAGCTTGCTGGATATGAACACGGACTTAAGAAAGAAGGTGGTGGTTTCCTTGTAGCTAACAAATCATCAGGTGAGTTATGTTTGTTTAGACCTGATGACTTAGAGTTACCTAACATTGAGACACGTATCACTAAGGTACGTGATGAATTGGGGCAAGACAAACCACCTAAAGAAAGATGTCACCCTATCATTGATATAGGTAAGGCAGGTAACGAGGGACTACATAACTCTTGTAAGTGGTGTAGCCATAAGGTAGCTTGTAACCCTAATGCTAGAGTATTTAGATATGCTAGTGGTGACCTATTCTTTACACACGTAGAGAAGAGACCACGTTCAGACATTGAAGAAGTAACAAAGGAGTATTACAAATGAGTGGGAAGAGAGCTAAGATTATAAGAAGACAAGCTAAAGAGAATATGGTTGAGTGGTTACAGTCTTTACTTGAGGGTGAAGAAAGAGATAAGGTAAACACTAAGAATGTATTAGAGTTAGCACCACAACAAACACACGTTATGAGTTTTGGTACAGTTAAACTATCTATCTATTCATACAAGTGGTTTATCAAGATGTTAGAAGATGGGAAAGATTGGAAGAGTGTTGGTGTCTAATAAAGAAGAGATGTTATTAGTCTTGTCATTAGATAAGGAACGTGATATAATGGAACTATCTATTGTTGATAACACAGTTAAAGGTGGTAGAGCTAACCAACTATTATATCCATTAGCTATGGGGATAAGTGTTATACTGGAGGAAGACCCTAGCTTACTATACGAAGCAGGTACTGAACTATACAACGGTGATGTGTACGTTGATATGAAAAGCAATACACAACATTAATATACTAGCTCATAGAGCAAGCGGCTTGACCTACCGCTCCCCTGAAACAGGTCACCAAATTAAATAAGGAGAAAATAAAATGAGTGATTCAATTAACCCAAGCCACTATAAGCAGGGTAACATACAGGTTATAGACTTTATCTTAGACCAAGATATGACATACGTAGAAGGTAACATCATCAAGTACGTAAGTAGATATAAGTTTAAGAACGGACTTGAAGATTTAAAGAAAGCACAGTGGTACTTAAATAAACTAATGTTGGAGATGACTAAAGATGAATGAATTAATAGCAGTAAGTATTCTTTGGTTAGCTATAGGTGCTCTTGCTATTTGGTACACAGATTATAAAGCATATGACAATGGTTTTATAGATGCAGTACAACTACACAGTGAAGGTAGACTTACCTATACTGTAGAGATGGAAGAGGAAGGTATTAATCTAATTACTATAGAGGTGAATCCTTATGAAGAGTGAATACTTAGGCATAATAATAGATAGAACCAGAGACAAACTAATGTCTGAACAGGCACTAGAGTTAGTCAAAGGTTACTACCTTAGAGGTAAAGAGAAGAGCCCACAAGAAGCTTACGCCAGAGCTTGTGTGGCATACAGTGGTGGCGATAATGATTTAGCACAGAGGTTATATGATGCAGTATCTAATGGTTGGTTTATGTTTAGTAGTCCTATTCTCAGTAACGCTCCTGCTCCAGGAGAGGAAGCCAAGGGTCTACCAATTAGCTGTTTTCTTTCTTACATTCCTGATACTCTTGATGGGCTTATTGCTCACCAGTCAGAGTTAGCTTGGTTAAGTGTTAAGGGAGGTGGTGTAGGTGGACACTGGGGTGATGTACGTGCAGTCAGTGACAAAGCACCTTCACCAATACCATTCATTAAGGTAGCTGACTCAGCGATGACAGCATATAAACAAGGACAAACAAGGAAGGGAAGTTATGCAGCGTACTTGGACATCTCGCATCCAGACATCATTGAGTTTCTTAACATTAGAATCCCTACGGGAGGGGATAGTAACCGTAAGTGCTTTAATATTAACAACGCTGTTAACATCAGTGACAGCTTTATGGATGCTGTCCTTAGTGACAGTGATTGGAATCTCACTGACCCTCACGATGGTAGTGTACGTGATGTGGTTCGGGCTCGTGAACTTTGGGAAAGAATCCTGGAGACGCGTTTCAGAACTGGTGAACCATACCTAAACTTTATTGATGAAGCTAATAGACACCTACCGAAGGAGCTGAAAGAAAATGGACTCAAAATTAGAGGAAGCAATTTATGTAATGAAATTCATCTGCCCACAAATGAAGATAGGACGGCAGTATGTTGCCTTTCATCCGTCAATCTTGAACTCTTTGAGGAATGGATGGAAACATCACTGATAGGTGACTTAATTACTATGTTAGATAACGTACTAACTGACTTCATTATTAATGCCCCTGAGGCTCTCGATAAGGCACGTTACTCGGCACTTCGTGAGCGTAGCCTAGGGTTGGGCGCATTTGGTTTTCACAGCTATCTACAAAGCAAGAGCATACCTTTTGAAAGTGCCTTAGCACAAGGACAGAATATGAAGATGTTTAGTTTGATTGAGGAGAAAGCAGTAGAGACTACTAAAGCACTAGCTGATGTTAGAGGTGAGTATCTAGATGGTGCAGGTAGTGGTAGAAGAAACTCACACCTGACTGCTGTAGCGCCGAATGCAAATTCAGCTATGATTGCAGGTACGAGTGCTTCTATTGAGCCTATCAAGTCTAACTACTACACACATAAGACACGAATTGGTTCTCACGTAATTAAGAACAGACACCTCGCCTTAATTATGGAGGAACATAGATTACGCCTAGGTAAAGATGAAGAATGGTTAGCTAAAGAGTGGCGTAATATCAGTCACCACGAAGGTTCGGTACAACAGTTAGATTATCTTACTGAGTGGGAGAAGGATGTGTTTAAGACTGCCTTTGAACTAGACCAGATGTGGGTAATACAACACGCAGGTGATAGGCAACAGTTTATAGACCAAGGTCAGAGTGTTAATGTATTCTTTCGAGCGGGTTCAGCTAAGGATTATGTAAACAGAGTTCATCTAGCAGCTTGGAAGAAGAAACTTAAAGGTCTATACTACTTACGTACCTCGGCTGCATCTAGTGCTGAGAGTGTAGGACAACAGGTTACGAGAGTAGCATTGAAGGATTTTATGGAGGAAGAAAATGAGTGTCTCGGATGCCAAGGCTAAGAAAGCAGCTTACGATAAAGCACGCTACCATTTGATTAGAGAGAAGAAAATAAAAGCATCTGCTGAATGGAAGAAGAATAATAGAGAAGCTGTTAGGAAATCAAATAGAGAATGGGAACGTAGAAACAAAGATAAGATGTCTGCTTATTACAGTCAGTGGAGTAAGGACAATAAAGGCAAGAGACAGGCATCTAAAGCACGTAGAAGAGCTAGAGAATGTAATGCTACAGTATTGTGGGCAGACAAGGAAGCTATTGAACGTATGTATAAAGTGTCTGCTTTCTTAACACATAAGTTAGGTGAGCCACACCACGTAGACCATATAGTTCCTTTACAAGGAAATAATGTATGTGGTTTTCACGTAGAATACAACTTACAAGTTATAACCGCAACTGAAAATCTAAAGAAGGGAAACAAATTATGAGTTTATTAGAAGAAAGTAAGACTTACAAGCCATTCAAGTACCCTGTCTTTGTAGAGTACGCTACAGAACACGAGATGCTACACTGGATTGAAGATGAGATTAACCTTAATGATGACGTAACACAGTGGAAAGATGGTACACTATCAGAGGTAGAGAAGGAACACATCACTGCCATCCTTAGATTATTTACACAGTCTGATGTGGTAGTAGCAGGCAACTACTGTAACTACTATATACCTAAGTTCTTAAACAATGAAGTACGTATGATGCTTATGTCCTTCGCTGCAAGAGAGGGTATTCACGCTAGAGCTTATGCCTTACTTAACGATACCTTAGGGTTACACGAGAAAGAGTACAGTACCTTCCTTGAGTATGATGAGTTGTCTAAGAAGGTAGACTTTATGAAGGATGCAGATGTGCATTCACTACACGGTATTGCTTTGTCGTTGGCACTGACAGTATTTAATGAAGGGGTCAGCTTATTCAGTGCCTTCGTTATGTTACTGAACTACCAACGTATGGGTAAGATGAAAGGTATGAACACTGTAGTTGAGTGGTCTATCAGGGATGAGACGCTACATACTGAAGGTATGTCTCGTTTATTTAGAGAGTTTTGTAATGAACACGGGAGAATTGTTAATGATGATTTCAAGAGAGAAGTATACAAAATGGCGAGACAAGTTGTTAAGCTGGAAGACAAAGTTATTGACCTTGCCTATCAAGCTGGGGATATTGTGGGTCTTGACAAAGGTGAAGTTAAAACGTACATACGCTATCTGGCGGACAGGAGATTAATTCAAATGGGATTCAAGGGTAACTTTAAAGTCAAAGAGAATCCCTTACCTTGGGTAGAGGAGTTGACATCAGGTGATTCTATGTCTAACTTCTTTGAGAAAACTGTTACCGACTACTCAGCCGTTGGTATGACAGGAGATAGTTGGGGCTGGGAATAATACGGAGTAATACAAATGGATACTTTAAAAGAAGTAATTGAAGCAGTAAAAGAAAATAAAACTATAGCTATAATGGGTACTATCATTGTGTTAGGTTTATTATTTGGGGAGGTTTAGTAGTATGAGCAACGGACTAACAAAAGGAAATAGACCTCCCTTTGGGAGTCCACTAGCTAACACTCTAGTGGATAATCCTTTAAACAGAAAGTATAAGAAGTTTGAACCATCAGACGGTGAACGTAAACCAAGAAAAACTAAGGAGGAATTAGATGAGTATAGATAGAACAAGTAATGGGTACTTAGTTGACCCTTCTATTTGGAACACTGATGTTATGTATGAGATGGCAGAGCAAGATGACTTCAACTTAACACCTGAGATACGTAAGCAGATACTAAGTGCTAGAGAATACTATGATGAGAATGGTGTAGTACCTCCAATCAGAAACTTTGCTAAGCATTATGGTAAAGGCAAGAAGGAAATCTTTATGGACCACGGTGGCTCAGGTCCTATGAAGAACTTAAGTAAATATGGTGGGCTACCACAACCTAGAGGATGTGTATGAATAAGGACAAAGGATTTATAAGGTTTGGTATAGTAGTAGTATTATGGGTGTGTCTTGTATTATTAATTAATACTCAGGCTAAGGCGGAGACTAACTACAACTTCCCTTATGCCAGTATAACTATGGATGTAGTCAAGCAATCACAGACTGGTGGTGGTACTTATGTATGCCCTAGTGTGCAGGCTTGTTATATCTACGTACTACAAGCAGAAGCTAGAGGTGCTACTCAATACTGTGAGTCAATCACAATCAAAAGAGGTGGGCGTACTGTGTGGCAGAGACAATACAATAGTAACTTAGGAGTGCAGTGGTGAGTGAAGAAGATTACTGGACCAGGAAAGAGAAGTATCAGCAGCTCGTTGAGGACAGTGCAGTCTCGTGGCATTCCTTATACACAGAAGAGAAAGCAAAGAGAGAAGCTATTGAAACAAAGTATAACCTCCTCGTACAAAAGATTAGGAAACAAGGAAAGGACAAAGTAGATGATGGAGATAAGTTCCTGAGGAATTATGCTAAGGACTGGAAGGTATTGTAATGAATATAGGATGTCAAGTTTTATGTACACTTTACTTGACTTAAATATGAGTCATTAGTCCTAGTTAACAAGGATTAAAGCTCAGATATGAGTCATTAAGGTGATTAATACTAAGGGAGTAGGATATGAAGATAGAGATAGAAGTAAACAGTGATGAAGCTGATGAGTTAGTTAGACTATCACTAATCAGTTCGTATGAGAATGCACTGGAGTTTGATACTGAGGAAGTACAAGAAGCATATAAGATAGTCATCAAACAATACAGTGACCCTGACCAGTGGTATGAGTGGGACAGTAGTTGTCCTCAGTGTTACGGTACAGAGGAACATAAGTTAGATTGTAGTTATAAGCAACAGTATCCATTAGGAGAATAAAGATGAAACAATTTGATTACGTAGAAGAGATTCAAAAGTTAAACATAAGAGTTAACGCACTTGAGGTACAAGTAAAAGATAGGAAGGCGATGGTAAAGGAATGTGTATGTGCTTATATTGACGGTAAGTGGATTGAAAGACGAGATAGAAAACCTGAGGGTATGTGGTCTAGTTGGTATACGGTAAATGATATATCAGAGTTTGAAGACTATGGCAAATATGATAATACCGATTTCAGAATTAAGGGGATATAGATGATTAACAAAGAACTAGCAGAAGACAGAGGACTATCCGCCAACACTATCGATAGGATAGAAGGACTGCACGAATATAGGAAACGTATATTTACAGTATCTGAGGAGAGTGGTAAGTTACTTATATCTAGTAAGCTTAGGGACGATTTACAGAGAGAGTTATATAAGGAGTGGTACTCAGTAGAGCAGGAACTACAAGACCTCTGGGGATTTGATAGGGATGACAACAAGATTAAGTTCTGGAACTTCCCTGCTTGTAGTTGTCCTAAGATGGATAATAATGATAACTATCCTTATGGGTATTATGTATACAGTGGAGGGTGTACAGTACACGGTGATAAGGTAAACAAACCAGAGGAGAATAAAGATGACTAACGAAGAAGAGTCACTACTACTAGACAGGGTAGAGGTTTTGTCTGAGGCTCTAATGAAACTGAGCTTTGTGATACAAGACGTATATGATGAGATAGACAAGTTAAAGGAGAATAAAGATGATAATTAAAGAAGTAGAAGATAGTAAAACTAACGACTTCACAGTCAGTGATGTAACAGAGGAAGAGCAACAGCACCTATTCAAGAAAGGACTACAAGCTCTAGTTAATTCAGCACGTGAGGGTAAGCTAGAACAGTTTATTGTTGTAGACCCTGAGCATCCAGTGGCTGTAAACTTAGACTCCAAAGAGAATAGGCTAACAGTAGAGATTGATGACGATGACGTAGATGCTTTAATACAAGTAGGTATCACTCAGATTCTTATTGACTTTATCGATAGGGAGCGAGACGAGGAGAAGTATTGGTCTAACCTAGAGCAGGCTTGTGTAGATGCTGGTGAAGAATGGGAAGTAGCTAATGATGATGGTATTAAGTGTAAGGTATAGCATAAGATGAAAGAAAATAAATAATGATAACATTTCCAATAGCACCTGTAGTAGCGAGCAGAGCTAGAGTAACCAGATGGGCTACTTACTTTCCTAAGAAGTATCAAGCATTCAGAGATGAGTTTAAAGAACTACTAGAAGGTTACGATGTAGAACCTACTGATGCTTTATTATATGTGAAGTTAGACTTCTTTGTACAGATACCTAAGTCTTGGTCTAAGAAGAAGACATTAGAGAAGGATGGTAAGTTGTGTGATAATAATGCTGACATAGATAACTATGTTAAGGCAGCACTTGATTCATTAGAAGGTAAGTATTATGATAATGATAAACAAATAGTTATGATTAGAGCCAGGAAGTATTGGTCTACTGATGGAAGAATTACATTTAATATGGAGATACTATGAACGAACAACAAGTAATAGATTTATTAAACAACACAAGTAAGTATACATTTAAGAAAGAAAAGGATAACTACTCACGATATGATGCGTTCTGTGAAGAGCACGGCGTTATGTTAGAGATTAAATGTAGACGTACATTCTATGATGATACACTTATTGAGAAGATGAAGTACGATTGGAATACTAAGTACGCTAACGATAACAACTATAAGTTTATCTACGCTGTTAGTATGCCTAAGGATGGTAAGGAAACTGTCTACTTGTTTCATCCTAATAAGTTAAACATTAATTGGTTTACTAAGAAGCTACCTGCTCAAACAGACTTTGGTCGTAAGGATTGGATAGATAAAGAGATAGCGTACATACCTATTACTGATGCAGTAGCTACACGATGAAGATATTAAAGTCAAGGGCTACTGAGTGGGGTAACACAGAGATAGTAGCTATTGATACTCTATATCCTTATGTAGATATAGATTATTATATCAATGAGTTACCTCATAAGAAAGAGTACAACATTAACTATCAAGCTGTACTAAAATCTATTGAAGCAGAGGGAATGAAAAATCCTATAGTTGTTGCACCTGTTAGTAGAGAAGAATGGGCACAGATGACGCACCCTATCCCAGAGCCTGATATCCTTCCATATCCAGACGTTTCTTCTGAAGTAGTACCCCAAGTAAGGTGTGGGTGTAAACGTCTCCATATGGCTAAGTATGGTGGCTTTACGCACATAGAGTGTGTTGTATTAGATAACTATAAACAATCAAGTAACTTATGTATAGGTATGAGAAATGACTGGAAAAGAAATAAAGATAGCTTTAGGAGTTGACAATGGATATATTTTATGGTATAGTAGAATTTTTATGGATAGATAATATGTACACAACAATATTAATAACAACAATAATTATAGGTATCTTACATTCAATGAATCAAGGAGGATAATATGTCAGTAGTAACAATACAAAGTTTAAGAGATGAAGCACCACTACAATATAACATACTAACAGATAAGAAGAAGTATGTAGCTGGTGGTCAGTTCTTTGATTGGTCTGAGAATAATTTAGTAGATGGTTTCAGAATAGGTCTTAATGGTAACGATGAGTTCTGTATTGAAGATAGTATAGGTAGATATATACCGTTCAGGTTTGAGAACATTGATAGTCTTATTGATACCTTACTTGCTTATAGACAAGACAACGATAAACATATTAAGATAGCACATCTTAAGAATGAAATAAGAGAACTAGAAAATGAAGCCTGAGACGTTACAAGTTCAAGAACTAGATATATCTGATATCGAAGTAGTTAAGAAGAACCTTGAGAATTTAGAGAGGGGTATCTTTGCATTAGAGATGGACGTAGTTAATTCAGAGAAGTATGAAGAACATCTATATCAGATGTACGAACTAAGAGATGCATACGAGAGAGATATCAGAGCACTAAAGAAGGGAACATAATGTTAAATATATTTATAGGTTATGATAGTAGAGAAGCAGTAGCGTACCACGTACTAGCACACAGTATCTTAAATCGTGCTACACAACCTATATCTATTACACCCATCAAGCTAGACAACTTAGAAGATATCTTCAATAGAGATAAGAACGAACTACAATCTACAGACTTTAGTTTCTCTAGATTCTTAACACCTTATCTATCTAACTACGAAGGGTGGTCATTATTCATTGACTGTGATATGTTAGTGTTGGATGATATAGATAAGTTGTTTGATTACTGTGACGATAAGTATGCAGTGATGTGTGTTAAACATAATCACGTACCTAAAGAAACTGTTAAGTTCTTAGGTGCAACACAGACTAAGTACGATAAAAAGAATTGGTCTAGTGCTGTGTTATTTAACAACAGTAAATGTAAGAGCTTATCGTTGAAATATGTAAACACAGCTAGTGGTTTAGACCTACATCAATTCAAATGGTTAGGAGATGATAACCTTATAGGTGAAATACCTAATGAATGGAATCATCTAGTAGGTTATGATGAGCCTAGAGAAGATGCTAAGCTAGTACATTATACATTAGGAGGCCCGTACTTTAATGAGTATGTAGATGTTGAGTACGCTTCTGAATGGTTTGAGGAATTAAATGCTACACTATATAGGGATAACAAATGAACAAAGAAGAACAGTCTAAGTATCAAGACTTATATAAGGATGGGCAGTATAGAAAGCACCAACCAGGTATTAATTTTATAACACAGAATAAGTTTAATGTATCCAACAAGTTAGTAGCTATCAAATCTCTTATCGAGTTTGGTTCTGGTGAAGGTCACGTTATTAAACATTTTAGGGATAAAGGTGTTGATTGTTACGGTACTGACATAGCAGATAACTCACTATCTTTTCCTGAATTAGAGGGGTATAGATATGTTATGGACTTAGGTGAGCTACAAGACTTTGATAGAGAGTTTGACTTCATCTATTCTTGTGATGTGTTTGAGCACTTACCACCTAAGAGTATTGATAATCTATTAGAGAATATGAAACGTGCTGCACCTAAGGGTAAAGCAGTTGTGCGTATTGCCTTGTATTTAGATGCAAGAGGACAACACGACATAACTAAAGCACTACATCTAACAGTTAAACCATCTACTTGGTGGTTAGATAAATTTAAGGAACATAGCATTGAAGTACTAGAGTATGATTTATCAGATGGTAAGGATACAGCAGGTAACTTGGATGTTTACTTACAACTATGAGTGAAGCTAAGCTAGTAGGATTTCAAGTACTCTTAGATAAGAAAGGCAGAATCACCGTTGAACTAAGTGGTCTGCCTTTAGAGGAAGTTGATAATGTATTTAAAGACTTCTCCGATAAGAACTTATATAGTGTCCTTATTAGGGAGTGTAATCATAAGTTAGATGAGTTGGTTAAGCACTTAGAGTCAGAGCTTTCATCTGTGTAACTAAGCCACCTCTACGATACGCTAATAACCCATCTTCCTTAAATCCTTTCTTAATAGCCTCAGTGATTGGGAGTACGATAACTTTGTGTATATCCGTTTCTCCCCAATCACCATTACCATCTCTATCTATGTATTCACTTTCAAACGGTTTAGCATCTTTATCCCATTTCCTAACAATATCACGGTAAGCACGTGGTGAGTAAATAGAGTTCCTATCTATGATAGCTTGCATCACTCCTCGTTCTTTTCCTCCCCATTGCTCAATCACATCTATAGTGTGACGCTCAATAGGAAGAACTAGATAGTTAAGGTTATTATCAATAGCGTACTTGATTGACTGTTTCATTGCTAACGGTGTCCAGTCTTTCTTGTGTGATAGAGTATCAGGGAGAGTATTATTAATAACGTTAACCATACTTTCATTACCAGGTAAACCTGTTAACTTCTTTAATTGTAAATCAATATCAGCTATTTCTTTATCTAGTGGTTCAACTAGCTTAGAGACTTTCTTAAACATAGGGTGTTCACTAACTGGCAAATCAGTCTTGGAATACTCTTCGGATAGAGTTGCTTTCTGTGCTTTATCCCATAAGTTATCAACAGCTTTTTGAATCTTATCACGTTTATCAATAAGCTCACGTACTTCAACACCTATACCTGTCTTAGCATAACCACTAATATTCCTTAACTCAGGAGATAGCTCAGCTAGATTTTCAAAATTTATCTTATGCCCCATAGCTTCTTGATGTGGTTGAGCTTGTTGTTCAGTAATAAACAAACCATTGCCTCTACCTAAACTATCTTGCTTAATGATGTTACCTCTAATATGCATAAAGATATTCTCTTGTGGGATACCTTTCTTAAGAGGTGATTCACCATATGTTCCAGTCCAATGAGGCTCTTTATATATATCAGTTTCAACATTATCTATGTAGTTATGTCTATCGTCCCAAGCAACACCTGTTTCCTTTTTAAAAGTAGCCAGTCTTTCTTTCAAGAAACGTTTTTCTTTCAGTAGACGTGATATAGGAAATAGACGTTGGTCTGCAGGATTAGTATCTCTGTCTTTTTCCAACCTATCAATTCTATCTCTTAAGGTTGAAATCCCATCCACCTTATCACCCCAGCTGCTTGCTGAGTATTTAGCTACAATATCACGAAAGTCTTTAAGTTTTTTAAGTCTGTCTTCTTTACCTACTTTAGATTGAACAAGAATAGTTACAGGCTTACCACGCATATTAGGTAGTGCAAACGTACCCCAAGTATTCGCTGATACATCGCCTGCTGTTCTTTCCATCGCTTCTTTAGATAATTTACGTAGCTTAGTACCTTTTTCATATTCAAAAGTATCTTTAGTTAGTTTAGCTTTTAAACTAGCTAGCATAATATCTACGTAGTTACCTAGCAGTTCTTTACGTCTACGCCCCTCAGGTGCTCTTATATATGCTTGATTAAGTCTTTCAATAATCGCTTGAGCAATGTATCCATTTCTTTTTTCTGGGCTACTTTGTCCTAACATATATGGAACTATATCGTTAGGTTTAAATTCAGATGCGTTATCTGGATGAAATATACTATCAGTATCATTAAGTAACTTAGCATTAATTCGTTCCGCCTTAATAGCTTTTTTATTATATGGTGACTTAAGGAGAAATGCGTATATTTCAGGGTCACTCGTGGCGGTAATATATGAATTATAACCAGGAGTCATTACATCCTCTACAGAAACGTGATGTACCCAGTCAGCAGTTTCTTTTATAAGGGCAGTGTGAATAGGAGATAATTCACTGCTTATGTTTGCTGCTTCCTGTAGGTACGCCACTTCTCCCAACTTGTTGTGATACTCTTCTTGTAACTTAGTTTTCTTTTGGTATAACGGTTGCTTATTCAACCACTCCATATCAGCTTTAGATTGTACCTTACTTGTGTATGTCTTAAGCATTGGGGAGTTCTCTTGCATAAAAGTAAAGATATCTTCAGTGGATATCTTAGTCTCTTTGTCTTGGGATTCTAACCAATTCATAATTCTAGAATCCTCTAACTCCTCTTTCTTAATCTTACCTTTCTTAGCCCAACGACTAATAGTATATTTCCAGTGAGAAGGTTTACTAGGTGCTATCTTTTCTTTAACTGTTAGGTCAAGTAACATAGTAGGTAACTTATATTTAAAACCACCAGACTCTGTTAGACCTTCAGCTAATGCCACAAGTTCACTATTATCCTTTAAACTATAACGCTTATTTTCTATTGTCTTAGTATCACCATAGTGTTGTCTATTATAAACTGCACTATGAGGGAATGAATAAACTTCATTACCATCTTCATTCGTAACCGTCCTTAGATGTACACCTTCTTTAACTCCTTCTGTTACTACTCTAACAGGTATAAGTCCTATCCCTAAACCTTCAAGTGCCATAGCCCTATGTCTACCATCGTGGTTAGTTACCTTAGAATCTGTACCTTTAACTACTGTCATTGTTAACGTAGGTATATCTTCTAGTTGCTTACCATCATTAATAGCTTTGTTAACTCTATCAAGTTTCTTTGTTTCAGAAGTAGAGGTATGTGTTTTAGCTAGAGTTAAGAACTGCCCAGGTGTCATATAAACAACATTAGTATTCTTATCTGTACTCTGTAAAGCCTTATTGATAACATCAGGATTAAATAGTTTATTAACATCGTGCATATCACTCTGAGCTTTCTCACCTATATATTTAAAACGCTCAGTAGTATTAACATCTATATGTGGTGTATCTGAGTTAGGTTTAAATTGATACTTAGAAGTTTCAGGAGAAAGTACCTCACCCTCTAACACATTATCTTTCTTATTAGGGATGTTTAAATCATCCATCTGATTATTTAACCCCTTAAATTTTAGGAAGGCAAGTGGGAATAGATTAGCACCAGCTTCTAAATCTTTAGCACCAATAGGGTCTTCTTCCTTATAACTTTGATACCATTCATAGATATCACCTGCGGTTTTTAATCCTTTCTGGGCAATATCTGTTTCAAGTGCTTTTTTACCCGCTGAATTTAGAGTATCAGCAACCATACTATAAGCATCAGGGAAAGTATAACGAGCATTAACCCTAGCGGTATCTGTAGTAGTACCTATTAACTCACCACCCGTATCCCAAGCACCACCAAATAAATCTCCAAAGATATGATACGCAAATTTAAGTGCATTAATATCTCCTTTCTTAGCTCTCTGTATAGTCTCTTGCATATTAAGAGCTCTCTTTCCCCAAGCATCTCCTATGTTGGAAGGAGTATTATATATCTTATCTAAGTTACTAGTTACATCCTCTGTTAAAGGCTTACGTCTATAGTATTTTTTAAACGCATCAGTCTTATAGTTCTTAGAGAAGTCTACAGCCTTATCAATATCATCAAACTTAATAGCATTGCCTGCAGCCTTAGCATCCTCTAACGCCTGAAAACGCTCATTCTCGGTATAAGTTTTATAACCCTTATCTTGGTACACCTTTGTAGGAAAGACGTAAGCAGAGCCATCCTCGTCAACCTCAGCAGATAATAGGTGCGTAGATATGCTGCCATCTTTATTTTCATCGGGGTATGGATAATCTTGTGGATTAATAATCCTATCAACAAACGGTACATTTTCATTATCAACTAAGATTTGAGACTCTGTAGATATTGGAAGTGTGTTTTGGGATACTTCACCCCCTTTATTAAAAGAACGTCTGTATTGTATACCTACATTATCTTTACCTAAGTTAAGAAATACTTTAGTATCTTTATCTACATTCCAAGTAGTCTTATCCCTGACCTCTTGTTTAAGATTACACATTTGTAGTGCTAAGCCTTCCTTCCCTTCACAAGGGTTTTTTTGAACATTACCCCCCTCATTAAAACCCAAGCGGTTCGCTTGTGCGACTATACCTCCACGTCTAAAACCTCTACGCTGTTTGTCCATCTTATCTTGATACTCTTCTTTACCGCCTAACAAGTGTTCATATACAGGCTTACCTACAATAGGTACACCCTTGACCCACTTATCAGATGCTTCAGTATCGTCATCAAAGTCCATAGCGTCCTGCGCTGCAGATAACATATCACCCCAAATATTTATAGGTGGTTTAGCTAAACCCCAGATAACATCTAAAGGTTTATCTCCAAGCTGCTCACCTGAGTATTTACTTAAACCAATAAGTCTCCATAGGGAGTTAAGAGATGAATCTTCTATGTCATATTCTCTACCTAACATCCAAGACTTAATACTATCTGATGTCATATTACCTGCAGTAAAGATAGTAGCGTACTTAATTAAGTTCTTAACACCTTCAGCTCTTGTTTCTTTATTCTTCATTAATTGGAAAGCATCTCTCCTCATAATATCAAACTGTTTAATAGTAAACGTCTTAAGCATATATAGCGCTCTACCGTCTGGACTTGCTAGATACTTAGCGGGCATCTCAGATAATGAAATAGGCTGCATATCAGATAAGTCGTGCCATAGCAAGAGACGTACCTGGTCGTTATCAACGTTACCGTTCTTTAAGTTCTCAGCCAGCTCGTTGATGTCATCACCGAAAGCTTTTCTCCATTTCTTTCTAAAGGCTTTCATTCCTGCAGGAGTACTTACTTCTTTTGTGTACTTTAGGAATGAGCTATTAAGTAATGTTTCTTTACCTAATCTGTCAACCCTACTAAAACCACCCCACTTAAATGTCTTACGCATAAATTCAGCTGTTCTAGTTTTAGAGGCAAATTCTTCAGCAATATCCGTGAAGCCATAGTCAGCTAACTTAATCTTTTTCTTAGATAACAGAGCCTGTACTGTAGGTTTAATACCATTCTTATATGAGGATAGAAATATATCACCTAACTGCGTAACAGCTGATACTGGGTTACCAAGTGTCTGTGCATATAATATACTCTTAGACGCTTGAATCCATTTCTTAGGTCCTTGTTCACCTGGACCAAACCTTAGCTGTAATAATCTACCTAACTCAGTAGCATCACCTGGAGCTACGTTACCTATCCTACGTTCTTCTAGAAGTAATCTACCAATAGACTCATCAATATCTGTACTATCTAGACCACCTTTCTCCCAAGCGTTACCAAAGAACTTCTTCTTCTCTGTTTCTGATACAACACGTCTAATGTACGTGTGTAACGCTTGCTCAGGATTTTCATAGAACTTTAATAGTTCAGGAGTTACTATCTCAATCTTACGTTCTTTATTAAACGCAGTAAACTTACCACCTACTAAATACTTCTTACCGATAAGATAATTATTAACAACGTCTGCTTGCTCTGCTTTAGTTAGTATTTCACCCTTAGCAATAGCCGCATCTTCAATCATTCTTAGAATCTCATCACGTCTATCCTTACCAAAGTACTGTTGCATACCATCAACATCTTTAACAATTCTAGGGAAGTAGTTTTCTTTATAACCTAATGTTAGTCCTGCGTCAGTAGCTTCTTGGTGTAGCTTATTTAAGGTTTGTTGTGTGGCTTTAAAGGCATCTAACAGCTCCATATTACCTTGTTTCTTAAGTAAGGCTTCTACTTGTCTATTCTTTCCATTATATAGGCTCAGAATCAAAGCATCTTTCTCTGGTCCTTTTACTTTAGATAGCCCCTCTAAGAAAGGAGCTACCTCAGTATAGTTAGTATGTAGTCTAGCGTGTTGATTATACTCTAATTTACGTAGTCTGTGCCAGATAGGTACGTTTATATTTTTAACACGTGTGCTAAGTACACCTAGATATTCATCGAAACCACCACCAGGTTTGGCAGCTTTACCTTCAACGTGTGCTATAGTTTCAAAGTATAAGTCAGCTTCTTTCTTTGTAGGTACATATATCTTACGTTCAGCCAACTTAGCAGCTTGCGTTAAATCATCGTTAGTAACACCTAACATCTGGTTAAGTCTTTTAAATAGTAGTGTAGGGTCAGTCTCACCTTTATGTACTGCTTCATAGACTAACGAGTCATATGTATTTATTAATTCTTCTGCAGATTTAGTTTGCTTCTTAAGGTTACGGGTGTCCATAGCTTTCTTAAAGCGTGTAGTAAATTGTCTACCACCCCATATCATAAGAGGGCTCAAGACAGCACCACCTGCAGTATATGTGCCAGTAGTATTCCAATCCACCTCACCTTTTTCAGCAAGGCCTTCTGTCACACCATATGAGAAACCTAACAAAGCACCTATACCTGAGGCAGCTTTATACGTATGACCTATAGGGACTAATGTTGTAGGTGTAGCTAATAAACCTGTAAACGCCCCTACAGCTTCTGACCAACTTCTGTCGTACTCACTACCCTCTGTCTTTTCTTTAGCTGAGAGGACTGGATATTCTCTAGCAATATACTCTTGTCTATATTGTTGAATTAATTCTCTACGTTCATCTTCTGGCTTATCTTCAAAACCCTCACCATATAATTCATCAACACTCTTAAAGAAACTACTGCCTTCTTTACTTGGCAATGTATGAGAGGTGGACCAACCAGGCATAGGATACTTAGCTTCAAGATAGATAGCTAAGTTCTCTACGTCAGTAGGCTGTTTCTGGAAACCATAGGCAAACTTAGTACCCATTGATACTTCATCATCTTGGAACAATGGGTCAGAAGCCTCATCTATATGCGCTGTAGTTTGTGATTTAGTAATACCACCAAACTTCTCCAAGTCGTCTTGAGAGAGTACTACATTATTTGTATCCTCAACAACTGGAGCTACTTCTGTTTGTTCTATTTCAGTAGTCTCACCATATGTATCTAAGTCTTCTTGCGATAATAGAATAGTCATAAATTATTTTTTCTTATTTTTATTAGAGATAGCACGTACTACATCATCGTATGTTAGTGAAGGATTACTCTTCTTCAATACATTATAAGTATCATAAACATCTTGCCACTTCATAATAGGAGATTGATATGAGAACTCATCAGTAAATAAATCAGTAACAACGTTATCGCCTTCGTGTGTTAGACCAGACTTAGCAATAGCCGTAGCCAAATCATATGCTTCTGTTTGACTTATTCTTCGTTGACTCATAATAGCATTAACGTTACCAGCTACGTCCGCTTCTATTCTATTTTTATTATCTGAAGACAGTTCGTTATGGAATTGTAAAGGCTTACCTTTAACTAGCATAGTTGCTGATTCTAATACATTACCTGCTAAACCAATATCAGTTGCGGTAACCTTATATGGTTGAGATGTCTCGATAGCTTTTTTAGTTTGCTGTTTTTGTTTCTCTGCCTTAACCTGTTGCTGTCTCTCCCACTCTTTCCTTTTGCGTTCTTCTTCAGCTAACTTAACTTTAAGCTTATCCGCTGCTTCCTTAGCATCGTTCATTTCTTTTTTCTTTTCTATACGCTCTGCTTGAGGGACGCTTGTATCAGAAAGGTCTACGCCTGTTTCAACATCTTGTTCTGTTGCAAAAGCATTTAGAGAGTTTAGGGTTTCTTTGAAGATATCTACCTGTAAGCCTTCTTTGTTTAAGGCTATTGTTTTATTAGCTACATCAAAAGCAATACGTTCCTTCATAGCAGGAGTAACACTCGTTAGTTCAGGGAATAACTTAGGGTCAGAATACATAGTGAAGTAATAGTCTTTCTTCTTCTCAACGTCTAACTTACCGTCTTCATCATCTTTAAATGTATAACCAGATAAAGTTTTCTTCTGTTCTTCTGTTAGAGTACTAGGTGTAGCTCTTCTATAAGTAGGTGCAGAGCCAACTTGGTCTTCTGTCATTACCTCTTCTTTAACTTCTCTCTTAGGTCCACCTAGAGCCTCAAATATCTGACCCGCTGTAGTGCCACGTGTCTTAAGCATAGACTTATATATATCATCTTCATCTGCGTACTTAATAGCCTCTAACTCAGGAGGCATAACAGGAGCTTTAGCCCAAGCAAACTCACCACCTGCTTTCTTAGTGTTGATGATATCTTTCTGCATTTCAGTTACGTCTTTATAACCTAACAGATGTGCTTGTGCACTTAGGCTAGTGATATCACCACCCTTATCCATAAAGCCTTCGTATTTCTCTACGTCCTTATCTCTTTTCTTCTTAGCTTCAGACCATTTAGTTTTTAATAATTCATCCTGTCTCTTAGTTTTAATCTCTGCAAGACGTTGTGTTCTTTCTGTCTCTGCTTTATCGTACTCTCTAGCTCTATCAGTAGCACCACCAACAAAACTCATTACATCAACAAGTAAACTCATTACTCTGCCTCCTACTCAAACTCATTCATTTTAGACAACAAAGAACTAGGCATCTTACTTTTAAGTTCTTCAGGTTGCAGCTTCTTGATATCTTCTTTAGCAGCTTCTCTGATTTTGTTATCCTCTTCTTCCTCTTCCCAGATATCACCGTCACTGTCTAACTGTGCGTCAATTTCTACCTCAGCAGCTAACCACATAAGTAGATAGATAGTAGGCTCAATAAGAAGTAACATTAAATCAGGATTCCATTTACCCTCGTGGAAGCCTTTAGTTAAATATACTTGAGCTAACATATCTAACGGAACACCTTCTCTCATAGCGTCCAATACACTCTCGTATGCACCATCAGCCGTTAGATGGTCAAAGATAGCAGCCATCGCTGACTCTACATTAGAGTACTCTGGTGGTTTCTCATAAGGTCTCTGGTTCTCTGGGTCTGCTGTTAGTGACTCTCCTGGGACAGGAGCATCAAAAGGGTCAACACCTAGTTGTTCAAAACCCTCTGCCATTTGTTGATGTTGTTGTATATTCTCTGCCATTATATTATCCTAATAAACTTTTAAATCGTTTGCCCTGCAATGCAGCATAAGCAGAACCGCCTAACGCACCTCCGTAATCCTGTGCAAAATCAACACCTGTACCTGCTTCACCACCTACCGATGTTAACCCACCAGCCACAGCGTATTGGTCTCCTACGTCTCCAGTAGAGAAAGGTAAACCTGCTGATGAACCACCAGAGCTGCCAAATAAACTCTTAGCTGCGTCTGCTAGATTAGGTGTCTTATCTTTCTTCTTCTCAGTTGTTGTGGTTGCGTCTTGAGGTGAGATATATGTAGGAGTGCCACCTGCTGCTGAAGCACGTGTAGCTCTTAAACCATCAGCGGTATATTTATATGGAGAATCTACACCACCTTCCCAATCGAATGACGTTGACTTATTAACTCCACCTGTCTGTTCCCATAACCCACGACCTTGTTCTAGCCCTGTATTAGCAGCCTGTGAGTAGTCGTATATCTCTTCCATCTGTCTTTGATACGCTACTGAGCCAGGTGCTCTTTGAATAGTACTTGTGTAATCTTTATAAAAAGCTTTACCTACGTCCTCGTTATAACCAAATGCTTTAGCTTGTTGTATAGCGCCTGATTGTCCGCTTTCCATACTCATCTTCATCATACGTTGTTGTACCTTAGGTGACATACGCTTACCAAACTCAGCAGGATTCTTATTAACATAGTTTTGAGTAGCCCTTTCGTGAATATCTGGACCAACATCACCAATAGCTTTATCATAAGCTACTTCTGCGTTAGCGTCATCTAATAAAGTTTTAGAGTATATACTCTTACCTGCGTCATCTAAGTAATTAATTTTACCAAAGTCTCCAGTAGACATAACATCACTAGCACTCTTGTACATATTAGTAACACCTTCAGAAGTAGAAGAACCTACTGATTTAAAACCAGCAGTTAGCTTATCCGAGATTGACGCACCTTCTCCCATACTATCCCAACCTCCTTTGAAAGCACTTGCTCCTTGAGTTGCCGCATAACCAAGACCACCACCAGCTGCACCTACAAGAGCACCTTTAAGCTTACCACCGCTAGTAATGAAACCAGTAATAGCACCTTTACCCATAGCTCCCCAGATACCTGCGTTAGCCCACAGTCCTTGGAAGCCAGGAATAAATCCAATGGCTATGGACGCGAGTGGTCCGAGCTTACCCACAGCTTTACCTACTTTCTTCACCACTCCTTTAACACCTTTCCATACTTTCTTAGCTACTTTACCAATACCTTTAACTACCTTCTTTACTACCTTGGTAACTTTCTTGACTACCTTTTTAATTTTTTTTACTGCGCCACCCATACTTATATCCTCTTTCTAAATAATGAACCCACCTCAGTGAATCCTAGTTTACTATATAATTTCTTTGTTCTTTCTGTTGCTATCTCTGATATCGTTCCTATCACTGCCTCTAAACAACCTTTTCTTTTTGCCCAGTCTTGAAAAGCTTTTAGTATTCTTTTACCTACTAACTTACCTCTGTACTCAGGAATCACATACACCATCTCATCTGCGGCATAATAAGCATCTTCATTAAAAGAATAGTTAGTTATAAAACCTACCATATAACCGACTATCTTCTCACCGTCTAACGCCACTATACCTATATAGCTGTCTTCATCTGTTAGTACGTTAAAGATTAATTTCTGAATTGAGTCTTCATTAACAGGAACTATCTTACCAAATCTACTTTCTAAATGATTTATAACACCTAACCTAGTCAACTCTTCTACATCTCTATACTCAAATTGTCTTAGGTGTACGGGCATTTTATTAATATCCTAGTAATTTTTCCAGATATCTATAGCTAACTCACCTGCTTTAGCTAATGCCTTACCTTTAGCAGCATCAGTAGCAGCTTCGTTACCCATAGCTGAGATAGCTAACCTAGTCTTAGCGTCTGCATCGTTCATAGATGATTGAAACGCCCAGTTAGCACTGTCTCTCATCTCTTGCCACATATACGCTTGTGACTGTGCAGAAAGATTAAACATATTGATAGCGTTAGCTTGATTCATTGCGTTCTCACCTGCTGTATTAGCGGTGTTCAACTGTCTTCTCCACTGTGCGTTAGATTGATTAATAGCGTTAGTATTCTGTACGTTGAATTGGTCTTGATTAAAACTTAGTTGTGAGTTGAACTGGTCAATCTGTGAGTTAATCTGTGCGTTAAGTTGTTGTGCTTGTAAGTTATTACCAGCATCTAACGCAGCTCTTTGTTGTGATAACTGTGAGTTATACTGACTGATAGCGTCTGCTCTCTGTGCGTTACTTGTCTCTACTTGAGTACCTAAGCTAGCCATAAAGGTATTCACCTGCTGTGCATTAGCTGCGTTAAACTGTCTTGAAGCATTAGTAGCTGATTGGTCAGATAACATATCTTGTTGTCTCATCTGAGCGTTAAGCGTTGCTGCTTGTTGTGCGTTAGATAGATTAGACATATCCATTTGTAAGAACGCTTGAGCATTTGCTACCTGAGCTTGCTGTGCATTAGATAAGTTAGCTACGTCCATCTGAGACATAGTTAAAGCATTCTGTACAGCTGACTGTTGTCTATTACCTAAGTTAGTCATCTGTAGTGTTTGCATAAACTTACTATTTGATAACGCTTTCTGTTGACTATAGTTAAGGTTGGACATATCCATACCCACTTGAGCCTGTGCATTCTGAACAGCTACTTGTTGTTGGTTAGACAAGTTAGCCATAAAGGTTTGTTGCTCTGTCTGTGCGTTCTGTGACGCAATAGGTAATGCAGCCTGTGATATGGCTGACATAATAGCTTCTCTTGCTACAGTAGACTTACCCATACCTCTAGCAGCTAACACAGCCTCAGCAGCTTCTAACGCAGGCTTAGCAAACTTAGGAACACCATCAGCATCTACATCAGCCATAAGGTTCTTATACTGTGTAGACATTAAAGCAGCACTAGGAGTAGTTCCTGTAGCTGCAGTAGCTTTAGAACCAGCAGATAACGCACCAGTAACGCTACCAGCAAGAGCTCCTGTCATAGCCCCCGTATCTGTAGCTGCGGTCATAGTAGATGCTTTACCTGTCTGTGCTGCTACCGTATCAGTTAATCCAGTAGCTTTCTCACCAATAGCAGTAGGAGCTTTGCCTGAAGTATCGGCAGTAAACCCAGAAGCTCTAACAGCAGTAGGTGCTTTAATGCCTGTAGTAGTTGCTTTATCTGCAGCTCCTAACGTAGGCTTAGAGATAGCTCTTCCACTAACAGAAGTAGGAGCACCCATAGTAGCTGAAGTAAGAATCTCCCCAGTGCCCACTGTGCCTTTCTCATATTTCTGCTTTGCACCAGTAGGTATTGTAGGTGCTTTAATATTACCAGCTACTACATCATAAGCAGCTTTTGATTTAGATGCTCCTTTACTGTCGTAGTAACCTGGTTTAGCTTCTTCTGGTAGTCCTGTTGTTGCCATATATTATTCCTTTTTTATAATATCCTTACTGTTCTTAAACATAGTTAAGAAAGCTGTCTTAGCTGTTCTTACTTGTTGTAGTTTAAAGTTTAGTTGTTGTACTTGTTTATCTAAATCAACTAAATGGTCTAAGTACATTCTTGACTCATCAGATAAAGAATTAATATCAATTACTTCTTCATCTACTGTTATAGAGTTGTTGTTTGTTTCTTTCTTGTTAGACATCTTATTAACCTTTATTATAAAGATATCGATTATATCACACTTTTGTTAGATTGTCAAGTGTTTTTGTATTTATCTTTAGCCTTAGCATATCCTTGTCTTCTAGTCAACCAAGGTACTACTATGTTAGTGACCAACAGGAACGCTAGGAAGCCATATAAGAGGTCTTTACTCCACTCCTTAGCTACGTATGCCACTGCCTGTTCTTTCGTCTCTATATCGGTAACCTCAGGACTGTCAGGTACTATCTCATCGTATGCCATACTAGTAGCTGCGTTAGCTATAGCAGGGATAGGTCCAGCGATTACATAAGTAACACCTGTAGTAGCTACTGACTTACCTAGGTTCTTTAGTTCTAGGCTAGAGCAAGAGGTTAGGAGCAGAGAAGATAGGGATATAGCAGCCAGCAATCTGGTATTAGAACTATTGTTTCTATTGCTACCATACATTACTTATCCCTTACTCTCGTGAAATAATTCAAATAATCTATCTAGCTTCTTATCGATACGGCTAAACATATCATCATAAGAACCCTTATGTTCTACCATCTTAGCTTTAATGTTAACTATCTCAGCTTGTTGTACTGCTACTGCCCTCTCTATATCGCCTATATAAGATACCATACCTACTACCAGGACTACTGTAGTGGCTAGGTGTGATATGTTGACAGTCTTAGATAAGTGCCACGATTCCTGTTCTTGTTTCTTAGTTGTCATACTGTCCTTCAAGTTTAATTAAGTTGGTGTTTTTACTCAGCTTCAGTAGCCATCTCCGCTTCTTGAGCAGCAATCATATCGTTATACGCTGATACTACTTCTGGTGTCCATACAGCATTAGCAATAGCTACTACCTTTGGGTCTTGGTCTGTTAAGTCTTGACCTGGTGTAAGCACGTGTCTGTGAAATGATGATGATAATAATGTACCGTCCTCATCAATTCTTGTTGCTGTACGGATTTGAATTGTACCGTTCTCTAAAACCTCTGTTTTATCTACTACTTCTGTTTTTTTTAAAGCCATTTGTTTGTTCCTATGTTGTTAATAATTTGTCCGTTCCAAGAATCCACTTGGAGTAATTAAACTCGGTATGTTACATTGAATGAATACTTGTCTGTTACAAACACCTTGGCATCTCCTGCTACAACCCCGTCCATCGCATTCATACCCATAACCGACTGACCTGCATTTACTTGAGTAACATACATCTGTCCCCTTGTCTGAACCTCCCTGCCTACACCTACATAATGGAAACCAGTTACTGTTGCGGAAGTATAAGGAAGCCCCGTAATGCTTAAAATTGCATTATTAGTTCCTACTACAGAAATGGTGAACTGACCAGTCAGACTAACAATATTTCCTATTTTAGTATAATAACCCGATGTATTTGTTATGGTATAGCCGCTTGTGGAAGTAGCAGGAGTCCAAGTACCTTCCTCATAATCATCTAAGGCATTAGCTGCTGCTGTGTCA
>Ga0209992_10000505_pt1 | contig 52267 bp, 49 predicted proteins | sample 2SBtaG_2_FD_182564 | JGI IMG/M metagenome (GOLD analysis project Ga0209992, IMG submission 182564) | Deep subsurface microbial communities from Kolumbo volcano to uncover new lineages of life (NeLLi) - 2SBTROV12_ACTIVE470 metaG (SPAdes)... | ecosystem: Environmental > Aquatic > Marine >... | reverse complement strand
GTTACAAATGAATTGAAAAGTACTAAAAAATTAATTTAAAATCAATTATTCAATGTTTTATTAATTATTTTACAAATATTTTCTTGATCTTCTTGTGTCAAATTTTTATGAAGAGGTAATGTTAATGTATTATTAAATAATTTAGTAGAATTATCTAAATTACCAATTTTTTTCATATTTTTATATGCTGGTTCAAGATGTAAAGCATATGTCCCAATTTGACTTTGAATATTTTCATCAGCTAGCGCTTTCCTAATTTTATCACGAAATTCTGTTTTTTCTACATAACAAGTATAAGATTGAAATGTCTGCCTTGTGTTTTTGCTAACATATGCTGGTTTAATATTTTCAATTTTAGATAATAATTCTTGGTAAATTTTTGCTTTTTCAATTCTAGTTTGAATAATTTTCTCTATCTTTTTCATTTGAACTACGCCAATTGCACTTAAGACATTTGATAATTTGTAATTCGTACCTATAGTTTCAAAAGAAGAACCTTTTGCACCAAAATGTTTAAACGAATAACATTTTTCTGCTACTTCATCATTATCTGTAGTTATCATTCCTCCTTCACCTGTTGTAATTACTTTTCTTGGATGAAAACTAAAACAAGAATAATCTGCAATCTTTCCAACATAATCATTGCCAATTTTTGCACCTAAACTACATGCAGAATCTTCTAACATCTTCAAACCCAAATTCTTGCTTTTTTGATAGATTTCTTTTTCTAATGGTACACCTGCCCATGAAACTGGACTAAAAACAGTCATTTTATCATTATATGCTTCTTCAAGAATTTCTGAAGTCATATTCATACTATCTATATCTACATCAACTAAAACAGGAATTCCTCCAGCTAAAACTACAGCTTCTGCAGTAGCAGGATATGTGTAATCAGGTACAATGACTTCTTGACCTTTAATGTCTAAATTTTCCAAAACTGCATGCAATCCAGTAGTACACGAAGTTACTGCTATTGCATGTTTTACCCCCAAATAATCTGCAACCATATTTTCAAATTCTTTTGTTGTTGCACCCTCTGTTAGAAAACCGGTACTCATAACTTTTCTAATTTCATCTATTTCGGCTTCTCCTACATCAGGAACAGCAAGAGGAACAAGTTTTTTTTTAGACACTATTTTTGAGCTTTTCATTTCGTATATTAAGGTCTTTTTTAGGAAGCTTTTTTAGAATATGGAACTGGATTTTGTTAGATGAATATTCTAATTACAGGTTCAGAGGGGTTTGTAGGAAATAATTTAGTAAAAGGATTATCACAAAAACATACTATCTTTACATCTGATCAACTAGATTCAAGTAATCATAAAAATTATTCACAATGTGACATTACAAATTATGATTCAGTAGATAAAGTAGTTCGTAATGTAGACTCAGTAATTCATCTTACAGCACACTCACTAGTATCTTCACTTGATGGTTCAATTACAAATGGAAAAGTTAACATCATAGGATTACTAAATTTACTTGAGTGTTGTAGAAAAAATTCTGTTTCTAAAGTAATTTTCACTTCTGCTTCATCTTTAGTTGGAGAACCACAATCTTCACATGTTCCTGAAAATCATCCAGCAAAACCTAAAACTGCATATGGAATTACAAAATTGGCCTCTGAACATTATTTACGGCTATATGATGAACTTTACAATCTAGAATATACTGTATTTAGATTTTTTAATATTTATGGACCGTTTCAAAAAAATGGATTAATTCCATCAATTTTTAATAAAATTAAAAATAATGAACCAATCACGATTTTTGGAAAAGGAGATCAAATCCGTGATTATGTTTACATTGAAGATGTTATTCCATTTTTTGATCAAGCTGTATCAGCAGATAAAAGTAAAAATAAGATTTTGAATATGGGAACAGGCAATGGAACTACAATTATTGAAATTGTAAAATACATTTCTGATATTCTTGAAATAGAACCAAAAATTGAATATCAACCTGTAAGACCTGGTGAAATAGGAAATTTTGTTTCTGATACTAATTTACTCTGTGATACATTTGGAGATGTACCTTCTACAGATGTTTTAACTGGACTCAAAAAAACAATAGACTGGTTAAAAAATAACTGATAGAATTTTTAGATATCGGATTTTAAAATAACATGATTAATTTAGTCCAATTTTTTGAATAATTTTAAATGGCATCTATTTACAAAAAGCAATTTTTGTCAAAACATGTTTTTGCAATATATGGTATGGGTAATGTTGGGGGTTCAATAGCTGCTGTTTGGCTAAGATCTGGTGCAGCCGTTATTGGAGTTGATATTTCTGAAAAACTTTTAGCCGAAATTAAGGATGGAATATCTCACAAAAAAGAACCATTATTATCTGAAACTTTCACAAAGTCTATTAATAAAAAATTACTTACACTAACTTCTAATGGAATCGATGCATCAAAAAAATCTTCAATCAAAATTATAGTTGTTCCAGTGGATTTAAAAAATAAAAAAGTTGATCTAAGTTTAGTAATTGATGTTTCAAAAAATATAGCAGAAGGTCTCAAAAAAGGTGATACAGTCATTTTATCCCCTTCTGTTCCTCCAGGAACAACAGAAAAAATAGTTTTACCAATTCTTGAAAAAATAAGTAAATTAAAAGGCGAAAAAGATTTTCATCTTATTTATAATCCTGAAAGAATTTTTGAAGGACAGGCAGTTAAAGATATTGAAGAAAATTACCCAGCAATTATTTCTGGACTTGGTCCAAAAAGTTTGAAAATTGCAGAAAATCTTTTTAGTATAATTTCTAAAAAAGGAATTCTAAAAATGCCTACATTAGCTGAAGCAGAAGCTGAAAAATTATTTGAAGGTGCATATAGAGATGTCAATATAGCACTTGCAAATGAACTAGCAGAATATTGTGAAAAAATAGGAATTAATTTTTGGGAAACTCGTAAAGGTGCAAACTCTCAACCTTTTTGTCATTTACATTATCCTGGTACAGGAGTTGGTGGTCTATGTATTCCAGTATATCCACGTATAATTATTGAAGATGCATCAAAAATTGGAAAAACAATGCATCTATTACAATATTCTAGAAAAATTAATGATAGTATGCCAAAAAAATGTGTAGATGATTCTATTATTATGCTTAAAAAAAATAAAATTAATCCTAAAAATGCAAAAATCTCTGTTCTTGGTTTAGGTTTTAGAGGAGAAGTTACTGATACTCGATTATCTCCTACATATGATGTGGTAAAAGAATTTACCAAACAAGGATGTCTTGTTTCAGTTCATGATCCATACATATTTGAAGATAATAAATTACCAAAATCAGTTACTCTTACAAAAAATATTAAAGATGCCACATATAATGCAGACTTAATCTTCATTTCATCAGATCATAAAATTTATTCCAAAATTAATCCTAAATCATTCTCAAAAGGAAAAAAACCAATTCTATTTTTTGATGGACGCAATACACTCAATTCAAAATCATTTTCACAAGGAACTCTAAATATAATTGGAATTGGAAAAAATTAATTATTTTTTTAAATTATATTTTTCATAATTAATTTCGAAAATTTTTAAATGTATATTATATCCACCATTTTTAGAATCATATTCTTTAGTCAAAAATGTGTAATCTTTTTCATTTTTAAAAATTTCATCTAAAAATACATAATCATTATTTTCTCTAATAACTAGATGAGTCAATTCTTCTTTCATTCCGATCTCCATATATTCTTCAAATGAATTAATTCTAGACATAGATGCAACTTTCATAGTTTGCTGAAAAATTTCATTAGAATTTATTGGAAAATTTATTTTTTCTAATGTTATTGGAATTCTATATGCAATTTCATCCCCAAAATAGTTTATGATTTTCCTCTCATCTGAAATTTCCTTCATCAATTCAAATTTTTCTTGTTCATATTCTACATCGATATCTTTCCAAATAAGAAATAGACTTGATGAAATTATCAAACCTGTTATAATTCCAATTTTTATTATTGAAAAATTTTTCTTTTTTTGATAAAATTTATCCAATAAAAATAATGCTAGAATAGAAAAAATTGGATACATAGGAAAAAGATATCTTATATCATTAACAAATGAAAATGCATACAAAGTAGGTAATGATATAAAAAATAATAATGTAAAAATTATTCCAGTATTCTTATTTCTAGAAATAAATAAAATAATGAATCCTGCAGGTACAAAAATTAACCATGTTGGAAATTGAGACCATCCGAGAAATTTAATGAAATTAGTAAATCCATCAATCAATAAATTTATGGGACTTCCAGCAGATTTTGTTTCTGGACTTGAATAGATTTCTTTCATCCCCAAATCAACTTTGGAAAATAAATTTTGATTCATATTTTCAATATTTTGGTAATATGTTACTGTACCAAGAACTACCAAAATAATTAACAGAGAAATTAAAATTTTAATAATTGAGTTTTTTGAAATCTTTTTCTGCCAAAAATAAACTAATACAAAAGCTGGAATCAAAAATAATCCTTCACTTCTAACCGTTATTGATAATCCTAAAATTACAAATGCTAAGAACTCCAAATTTTTTCTAGAATATAATAACAAAACTATGGCTATAGTTATTCCAATGATGTATAATGGATCAGTGATTCCAAATGTAGAATTTTGTACAATTCGTGGTTCAAAAACAAATAAAATACTTCCTAATAATGCTAATTCTTTTGGAAAGAATTTTTTTCCTAGAAAATAAATTGGAATTGCTGTTAATGATGAAATTATTATTGAAATTATTTTTTGTAATACCATAAAATCTAAATAATTATTTGAATCAAATATGGTGAAAAAAAAACTTAAAAATAATGGCCAACCAGGATTGTGAATATTCAAGTTTGATGATTCTCTTAAACTAAAATCTACTGCTTGCAAAAAATATTGTAAGTTATCTGAGTTTAACGGTAACTCAAAGTGAGAAAATAATATTCTAAAGATAATACCTCCACTAATAATTACACCTAAAATAATTACAACTATCTTTTGTGATTGTTTTGATTCAAAAATATTTTGAGACATTCTTAGTGATTTCCCATTTCTCTCCTGTTAAACGGTATGTATAAGAAAATTTCTCATTTTTTTCAGATTTTTGAATTAAATTAATGATTGAGCCTATTTTTTTAAATTTGCTGAGAGCATTTAATCAATTTGAGATATATTTTTCCTGATCTTTAAATAATGATAATGAGTGCTTGAAAATATGAAGTATAAACAGATATTGCTTACTAGGCCTCCTACAGGCTCAAATGCATTACAAGGAGGTTCTGATAGAGATCACCACCCTCAACCTCCTTTAGGCTTAGCATATCTTGCAGGTGTAATTGAAAGATTGGATGATGTACACGTTTTAGATATACTTGATGGAAATTTTTCAGAAAATTATGTTTACGATGTAAAAATGGCTGTCAAAAAACACAATCCTGATTTTGTAGGATTTAGTGCTTTTACACCATTTGCAAATCCTGCCTTAGAAGCAGCTACTGAAATAAAAAAAGATAATCCTACAATTTTGACTGTTTTGGGTGGACCTCATGCTGTTTTAGCTGATGTTACAATGAAAAAGTGCCCTGCTCTGGATGTAATTGTTTATGATGAGGGTGAAGGACAAATTGAAGAAATTGTTTCAGGAAAACCACTTTCAGAAGTCTCTGGACTTTTTATAAGACAAAACGGTAAAGTGGTTCCTACAGCTCCTCGTTCATATATTGATAATATGGATTCATTACCATATCCTGCTTATCATAAGTTGCCTCATTTTCCTGATGGTTATCATCCACATCCTCCAAAAAGTACTGGTAAGAAATGGTGTAGTATAATGTGGTCTCGTGGATGCCCTTTCTTTTGTAATTATTGTAATAGAGAAAATAGTTTTGGTTTACAATTTAGAAATCAATCTCCGGAATATGTAATTGATCATATAAAATATCTCCACTCAGAATATGGAATTGAAGAATTAACTTTCTATGATGATGTAATGTCTCTTAATAGAAAAGCAACTATGAAATTAATGGAAGAAATGACTCCTGAAAAACTTGGTTTTAATCTAAGTTGGGATGCTGAGACTCGTGTTGATTTAGTTGATCAAGAATTACTTTATGCTATGAAAGATGCAGGATGTCGAATGATTTCATATGGAATAGAACATGGAGAATTTATTCATGAAATCAAAGGTGGAACCGCAACATTACAACAAGCTGAAAATGCAGTCAAGTGGACTCATAATGCAAAAATTGAGACTGTAGGATATTATATGATTGGATTACCTAAAGAAACACCTGAAACAATTCGTAAAACAATTGATTTTGCAAAAAAATTAAATTGCACATATGCCATGTTTGCAATCACTATGCCATTTCCTGGAAATAAATTATATGATGAAGCAGTAAAATCTGGATTAGTAAAATTAGATGATGCTTGGGATCAATTTGTTTATTCTGGAGTAGGTGCTGGCGGTATACAAGCTCCTGTTTTAACTACAAACTCATTATCAGCAAGTGATTTAGGATATTGGGCAAAACAGGCGTATAAAGAATATTATTTCCGACCTTCTTATATTTTAAATAAATTATTAAAAATTAGAAATATTAAAGATTTTAAAATGTATTATAATGGTTTTAGAATGTTAAAAAAAGATATGTAGGTAATTTCATGGAAATTACTATTGGTATCCCTGCATATAATGAAGAAAAAAATATTTCAGAAATAATAAAAAAGTTACAAAAAATTACTACTAAGATAATTGTATGTGATGATGGTTCTAGTGATTCAACTGGAAAAATTGTTAAAGAAATGGGAGTTCTGGTTGTTAGGCATGAAAAAAATTTGGGATATGGTGCCGCCATTCGTTCTATTTTCTTAAAAGCACGAGAAGAAAAATCTGAATCTCTAATTACTTTAGATTCTGATGGTCAACACAGAATTGAAGATATTAAAACTGTAATAGAACCAATCAAAAATGGTACATCTGATCTTGTTATTGGTTCTAGATTTTTAGATAACAATGGAAAGAATGTTCCAAGATACAGAAAAATGGGAATTAAAATTCTTACTACATTAGCAAATACCACATTGAAACAAAACATCACTGATTCACAAAGTGGTTTTAGAGGATATGGTAAGCGAGTAATTGAAGAAATCACTCCTTCTGAATCAGGAATGGGTGTTTCCAATGAGATATTAATTAAAGCAAGTAAGAAAGGATTTCAAATTGTTGAAGTTCCAATTACTATTTTATATGGTGGGGAAACATCTTCTCAGAATCCCATATCTCATGGTTCTTCTGTAATGTTCAGTACTCTAAAATTTATTTCCATAGAACACCCCTTGAAATTTTATGGAATTCCAGGTAGTATTTTTCTTACTGTTGGTTTAATTTTTCTAATTTACACAATTCAACTTTTTACAGAATCACATCAAATTCTTCTAAGTTCTGCAATTATTGGAGTTAGCTCTGTTACATTTGGAGCAATTATGTTTATGGCCGCCATTCTTCTTTATTCTATGGTTAATCTAATTAGAAATAAAAATATAAAAAAAAGTTTTTCTAAAAATTAGAATATCTATTAATTTGCTTCAAATGAAATTACAACTGCAACAGCTATTTTTTTATCATGACTAACAGAAATCTGAAATTGATATTTTTTTTTATTGTTTTTAATTTTGACATTTGGTTTTGATTTAACATGAATAGTTTCTATATCTAACATCTGAATTTTTTCTTTAATTGATTTAATTATTGCCTCTTTAATAGCAAATTTTCCTGCAAATCTTTCATAAGGATTTTTGAATTTTAAACAATAAGAAATTTCAGATGGTAAGAAAATCTTTTCATAAAATTTTGGTTTTTCATCAAATTTTATTTTCTCAAATTTTTCAACGTCTGTAATATCTATACCAATCCCAATTTGGTTGAACATTTCTTTATCTAATCATCACTTGGGAAGTTCCTTCAACTAATGATTTTCCTTCTATATTTTTAATTAAAGTTTTTAATTTGATAATTTTTGTGGCTTCACTTTTGTCAATAACTTCTCCTTGTACAATAATTTTATCTCCAATGAAACATGGTCCAACAAAATTTAAATTTTGAGAAAAATATAATGCATTTTTTCCTGGTAAATACATTCCAACTAATCTTGAAAAAAATGAAGCTAATAACATTCCATGAACAACTCTTTTTCCAAATTTTGTATTTTCAGCATATTTTTCGTCCATATGTAATGGATTAAAATCACCTGAAATATTTGCAAACTTTTTAATTAATTCCTTATCTATAATTACTTCAAAATTATGTATTAATCCAATTCTTATCTCATCAAAAGAATACTCTAAAGGATTATTCATCTACGCTTATCCCTTTATTTCTTAAATGTCTTCTAATGTCTGCAATATTTTTCACATCCATTGCTTCATTTATCGTAAATTTCACATTAAATCCTGTTTCTAATTCATTTAGTAATACATATCCATTAAATGAAGTCCAATTCTCAATACTCTCAGGTCCTAATCTATCATTTATTATTGTAATATCTATTTTCATGACATTTGAAATTATTTGATATAGTTTTTCTGACATCATTCTACCTTTACTGTAAGATAATCAGGAAATTTAATCTCTGATTTTATAGTATATGTCCAATACTTATCTTCTTTTTTGAATTCAGAATTTGGTAAAAAATTTTCAATTGGTTTATTTTTTTTGGTATGAAGAAAATCAGCTTTAATTATTTTTACGTCACTCTCTCTTGCCTTATTTTTAATAAACGTCATAATTCCTTTTTCTATATCTCTTCCCATAATCCTACAACTCATTAGAAATGTATCTATAATCCATTCTTCTTTACTTTCTTTTTTGATAATAAACACCCCTGTAATCCCATTATCTCCAAATTTATCTTCTACTTGAGCACATCCTACAATGAAATTTGGATCTTGAATCATTTCCTTAATATCTAATTCCTGATATCTTTTTGTTGTTAAATTAAATTGATTTGTTTTTAAAATTAATTGTGAAACCCTTGGTAATGTAAATTCATCAACCTCTTTAATTATTATTTTTAGATCTAGTTGACTAAGAAATGATTGAAGATCAGGCGTTGATTCTTCTAACTCATTAATGATTTTTTGTCTAAAATACATTTTACCTCTATTCTTATCTTCTTTTGTAATTTTTAAAACACTAAAATCAATAATATTTTCAATTGTTGATGCATATGATGATGGATCATCTGATAAATCAACGACTAAAATTTCTGGAAAAATAGACTTTACAAATTCCCTATTAACAGGATCATCATCTATGAATACAAGACTATCCGAACCAATATTGATTTCATGAACTAATTCTTTCATATTTGTAACTTTATCTTTCCAATTAATTCGAATTGAAGCAAAATGTTCTTCTTTTAAAATCATGTATGGATGTTCTTTTATGACCTTAATTGCATCATCATAATTGTTCTTACTATTAATTGCTAAAATAATTCCTCTTTGATGTAATGAAAGCAACACTCGTTGAAATTCCATAAATGAATTTCCTGGAGGTTCCGGACCTAATTTTATTCCATTAAATCCATCTTCTCCAACAATCCCTCCCCAAAGTGTATTATCAAGATCTAACACAATACACTTTTTTGATATACCTAGATAACCAATAACAAATTTCATTAAATCTTGTCCAAAAATAGGTAAATATTCCATTGAAATTTTTAAATCACCAAAAAAGAATTGGCTATAATTAAAAACATTATCTTCACCATTTTTTGAAACAAATCTTTCAAAATCATAAACATATACATTTTCAGAATTTAAATAATTCTCTATTAGTTTTTGATTAAAATCTTTAATCATTTCATTTAAACCATATTCAATTTTTGATTCAAAAATTCCATTTGGAGAAAATGATGGAATATTTAAATTTGTAATAATAAGTTTTGAATTTGTTTTTTCTACAAATTTATCTACCAAATTTTTAATTTCATGAATCTTTTTTTCAACAAATTGTTTTCTTTCAGAACTAGATATGGAATAAGGGAAACGAAAAAGTTCACCAAAAATATTTCTTGTATCTATAATTAAAAATGTTAATTCAGGGGAAAATCTGTAAATTCCACTATCTTGATTTAAAATTTCTTGTGCAAATTGATTATATGGAGCTTCATAAATCTTACAAGAGATATTTCTCTCTGCTGATTTCACTTTAAGGATTTCTTTTAAGCCATTTATTGAATAGCTTGATAACAAACCAATCTTGATTTTTTTATCAAATTCTTTTGTAACCTCTTTAGATTTATTGATGTAAAAAGAAAGTGGATTTTCTTCAGGCATGATTAATCATCTTCTATTTTTTATATTAATTATATTAACGATTAATTTATTCAAATTATCAGAAACCTTTTAGATACATGTTCTTTTTTGCAATTAGTACTTATGGAAGAACCAGAAAATCCTTACCCATTGAATGAAAATGAAGTTTTGGAGTTTTATAGCCTCAAGGGAACTTTTGGAAAATTTAATTTAAAATGTAAATTTTTTAAAACCTGGATTTTACACTCATTAGCATATTTTGCACCTTTGTCAAGTTTTATAATTAAAATGCAACGTGCAAGAGGAGTAAAAATTGGAAATTTTTGTCACATATCACCTTATGTCTTAATTGATCTTGTATATCCACAATTAGTAAAAATTGAGGATAATGTAACTATTGGTAATAATTCCATGATTTTTGCTCATGTAAATCCCACTGCAAGTCCTAAACTCAAAAAAATTTATCCACGAAAAGTTGCTTTAGTAACAATAAAAAAAGGATCTGTGATTTTTCCTGGTTGTATAATTACTGCAGGTGTAACTATTGGAGAGTATTCTATGATTGGTGCAGGTAGTGTAGTTGGAGAAGATGTTCCTGATTATTGTGTGGCATTAGGTAATCCTGCAAGAGTAGTTAAAAAAATTGATCATTAGACTTTTTGTTTTATGATGTATGGAATAGGTGAGAAATTGAATTTATTGGGAATTGATTTTGAAGATTGGTATCATCCAGAATTAATTCAAAAAAGTCAAAAACAAATATCTTCTAAACCCTTGATAGTAAATGGAATTGATAAAATTATTGAATGGTTACGAAAAAATGATACATATGCAACATTTTTTGTAGTTGGTGAATTGTTAGAATTTAAACCTGAACTTTTAGATAAAATACTTCAAAGTGGAAATGAAATTGGATTTCATACGATGCAGCATACTAGATTAGATGAATCCAATTATAAAGAAATTTTTTCTGATGATCTAAAACGATTCTCTAAACTTACAAATAAAAAATCTAAAGGTTTTAGAGCTCCTAGTTTTTCCATATCAAAAAATACTTCATGGGCAATTGATATCCTAGAATCACATGGATATATTTATGATAGTAGTGTTGTACCTGTTAAAACTAGATTATATGGTATTGAAAATGCTTCAACTTCTCCATATTTAATTTCTAGTAAATCTCTAGAAAAAAATGATCCTTCTGGAAAATTGATCGAGTTTCCATTACTTACAACAAATTTTTTAACTAAACACATTCCTGCAGGTGGCGGTTTTTATCTTAGGGCTTTACCTCTAAGAATAATTCGTTCTGCTATAAAATCCATAAATAAAATAAATAATCCTGCCACATTTTACATTCATTCTTGGGAATTATTACCTGAATTAATGCCACGAGTATCTTTACCACTTGTAGATCGTTTTATCACATATTACAATCTCAATAAAGCACCAGAAAAAATGACTAAAATTATCAATGACTTTGAATTTACTTCTTTTGAACGATATATTTCCAAAAATAATTCAAATAAATACAATAACTCAAAGGAATTTGATTAATTATGAAAACGCTGAAATTCATTTCAATTGAACATCCTCTCAAATTTTATGGAATTCCTGGATTAATTTTTTTAGGAATTGGTTTATTTTTTACAATAATGACTATTCAAGGATTTACAGAAACACGACAAATCTTGTTGAGCACATCAATTATTGGATTTGGTTCTATAATTTTTGGAACCATTTTATTATTGACATCCATTATACTATACACCCTTGTTACTCTAATAAAGGAAAATTCTGAGTGATTTTATGAAAATAATTGTAACTGGAGGAGCAGGTTTTGTTGGCTCACATTTAGTAGAATTGTTAGTTTCTAAGAAACATTTTCCAATTATTGTTGATAATCTAAACAGCGGACTCTATTCAAATATAAAAAAATTCGTAGATTCAAAAAAAGCTAAATTTGTTAAATGTGATATTAGGAATTTTAAAAAAGTAATACAACTTCCTAAAGCTGATGCCATCATACATTTAGCTGCAATAGCAAGTGTTGTAGAATCTATTGATAACCCAATTTATGTTAATGATGTAAATGTAACTGGAACTTTAAATATACTTGAATTCTGTAGAAAAAAGAAAATTAAGAAACTTGTCTTTACTTCTTCAGCTGCAATTTATGGTGATTATGAAAAAAAAATAATTGAAACGTCTCCAACTATTCCTACAACAGTTTATGGTTCCACAAAATTAACTGGTGAACAATACTGTAAAATTTATTCAAATTTATTTGGAATTAATATCACCTTACTACGTCCTTTCAATATTTATGGACCTCGTCAAAATGATTCGTATGCTGGTGTAATCACAAAATTTATGGATAAATTAAATGAAAATAAATCCCCTATAATATTTGGGAATGGTGAACAAACAAGAGACTTTATTCATGTTGATGATGTTGCAAGAGCATTTTATTCTGCATTAAAATATAAAAAGAAAAAATATGATGTCTTTAATCTAGCAACTGGAAAATCCACATCCGTTAATGAATTAGCCAAAATATTTCTCATAGCTACAAAAAAGTCAAAGCTCAAACCTATTCATAAAAAAGTAATTTCTGGTGTAGTGATTCATAATTCTACAAATCCAAAGAAAATCAAACAAAATTTACACTTTATTTCAACAATTAACTTGAGAGATGGAATAACAAACTTTGTAAATTCTCAAATATCCTGATTTTTAATTAAAATTTTAATCAAAAATCTATAAAACGATAAACTCTTTGAAAAAATATGAATATTTTAATAATTCATGAAGTAGACTGGATAAAAAAAGTGACCTTTGAAATACATCATTTATCTGAACTATTCTCATTAAAAGGCCATAATGTTTATGCAATTGATATTCCTGATCCTGGAAAAATATCTTTGAGCAATGAATTCAAAAATGTAGAAAATTTTCATCGAGTCTATGAAAATTCATCTGTACAACTTTTTAGAACACCTACTATTCCAATCAAAGGTATGAATAGAATTTCAGCATATTTTACATCATATCGTTTCATAAAAAAAATTTTGAAAGATAATGATATTGATATTGTTTTATTATATTCGATTGTTACAAATGCCAAAGCAACAATAAAGGCATGTAAAGAAACAAACACACCCATTATCAATAGGACATTTGATGTTATTCATGATCTTATTGATGAAAAATATTTAAAAAATTTTGTTTCTAAAATTGAAAAATCGGTTTATCCTAAATTTGATAAAGTTATTGCAAATACACCATTTATGAAAAAATGGTCAGAAGATTTACGAGCTAAACATGTAATAATTATTCCACAAGGAGTTGATTCAAACATTATGAAACCAATGTCAAAAGATTTGGAACTTCAAAAACAACTTAACATAAATTCAAATGATCGAGTTGTAATGTATCTAGGTAGTATACATTCTATTTCTGGCTTACCAACAATTTTAAATTATATTCCAAAAATCATTAAACAAATTCCTACTTTTAAATTACTTATTGTTGGAGGAGGAGCTCATTTAGAATCATTGAAAAATATTTCAAAAAAGTTGGAGCTTGAACAATTTATTATTTTTACAGACTATGTTCCTTATTTAGAAATTCCAAAATATTGTAGTCTTGCTGAATTATGTATAAATCCGTTTGAAATAACTGATATGACAAAAAAATTATCTCCTGTCAAAATTTTTGATTTATTAGCATGTGGTAAATCCATTCTTGCAACCCCCTTGGATGGATTATTATATGATTTCCCAGAGAAATCAGGAATTTTGATTTATGCTAATTTAGAAGATTTTGAATCTAAAATTGTCCAATTATTAAATAATTCATCTTTAGAAACATTTGGAAATAAAGGTAGAGAATTTGTTGAGACAAATTTTACTTGGGAGAGCGTCTCCAATAAATTTCTAAATGAATTTGAAAAAAATTTGAATTAAAATTTACTTATCAATAACTTTTTAATTCATACCTGAAGAGAGGCATCACAATGAAAGTAATGTCTATTTTTGGAACACGACCAGAAATTATCCGTTTAAGTAGAATCTTTGAATTATTGGATAAAAATTTTGAACACGTAATGGTTAACACTAGTCAGAATTATACAAAAGAACTTAATTCAGTTTTTTTTGATGATTTGAATATTAGAAAACCTGATTATGATTTGAAAGTAAATACCGAAGCATATGGAATTGAAGTAGCTGATGTAATAGTTAAAACTGAAAAACTTTTAAAAAAAGAAAAACCTGATATTTTGTTAATTTTAGGAGATACAAATAGTGGTTTGTCTGCAATTCCTGCTGCACACCAAGGTATCAAAATTGCTCACCTTGAAGCAGGAATGAGAAGTTATGATCTTAGAATGCCCGAAGAAAAAAATAGAGTAATGATTGATCATCTTTCTACTGTGTTATTACCCTATACTCATTATTCTCGAGAAAATCTAATCCGAGAAAATGTTCACCCAAGTAAAATTTTTGTGGTGGGGAATCCGATAATTGAAGTAATTGAACATTATATGCCCAAAATTGAGAAAAGTAAAATTCTTCAAAAACTAAAACTGAAAAAAAATGATTACTTTCTTGTTACAGCACATCGAAGTGAAAACGTTGATAATAAAAAATCATTAATGAATATTTTTTCTGGATTGGAGAAAATACATCAAAAATTTGGCAAAAAAATCATTTATCCAATTCATCCTAGAACAACAAGCAAAATGAAAAATATTGAAATTCCTAAAGGTGTAAAATTAATTGATCCCTTGGGATTTTTTGATTTTACATTTTTGGAAAAAAATGCTTTTTGTTTACTAACTGATTCTGGAACGGTTCCTGAAGAAATGTTATATTTTAAGAAACCATGTGTTACAATTAGGGAAAGTACTGAACGACCTGAAATAATAGAGGCAGGCTCCAATATACTATCTGGATTAACTCCTGATGATATCTTGCGTTCAACTGAATCAATTACTTCGGGTAAACCAGATTGGCAATGGAAAGAAGCTTTAGGGGATGGAAAAACTGCCAGAAAAGTAATTAATATTTTACATGGTAAACTTTACTGAACATTTTTTATACCTAAAATTTGGCATTATCATAATTGACTATTTTAATTACTGGTGTTACTGGTGCTTTAGGATCCGAACTCAAAAAAATTTTCCCTGATTCTATTTCTCCTACACATAAAGATTTAGATATATGTGATATCATTTCTGTAAATAATTTTTTTAAAAATCAAAAAATAGATTCTGTAATTCATACTGCTGCATTAACTTCAGTGAGATCTTGTGAAGAAAATAAATCTAATACTATTAAGATCAATGTAGATGGAACAAAAAACCTAGCTAATGCATTAAAAACTTGTAATCCTAGAGGTAAATTTGTCTATGTTAGTACTGCATGTGTTTTTGATGGATGTACTGGTATGTATGATGAAAATTCTATTCCTTACCCCAAAAATTTTTATTCTTTAACCAAATTATTGGGAGAAAATATCGTAAATCAATTTGAAAATTCATTAATAATTAGGACTAATTTTATTGCTAGAAAAAAATGGCCATATCCTAAATCTTTTACAGATAGATTTGGCACATATCTATTTGGAAATCAAGTAGCATCTGGAATTAAAGATGTTCTTGAAGAAAATCTTAAAGGAATTATTCATATTGTTGGCAATAAAAAAATTTCAATGTTTGAACTTGCAAAATTAACAACACCTGATATTCAACCCATGACTATGAATGATTATTCTGGACCTCCACTTACTATGGATATGAGTTTAGATACTAAGCGATGGAAAAAATATAATATTTTCTAAAATTAAATAGGAATTTATGTACATGAAAATTTTATTTGTGGCTACAGGTTTAGAAACTAAAACTGGAACATACGAAGTAGTTAGTAATGTTTCAAGAATCCTTTTACAGAAACATGAAGTTTCACTTCTTACTGACACAAAATCTGATATAGATATTCCATTTACAAAAATTATTAAATCAAAAACAAAGAATTATTTTTTACCTCAATACAGGTTTATGCCTGATTTAAAAAAATTATTAGATAATCATGAATTTGATCAATTTGATGTTATTCATGTATTTGAATACCCAATTTTTGTCACCGATTACCTGACAATAAAAAAACCTCAAATTAATCCCCCTATCATCATCAGTTTACACGGGACATTACACCAATTTAACAAATTCCCATTTAATTTGTTTAAAAAACTTCATAATTTAATAATGTTAAAATTTCAAAATAGAATTGATTTATTTTTAGTTTCATCATTATCTGAAAAACGTGGTGTCATTCGTCATAAAATACCTCAAGAAAAAATTAAAATTTTATCTCCAGCTATGAAAATTTTTCCAATTACAAAACAAAATTCATCTCACCAAAAAATTGTATATATTGGAAGATTATCTAAAACTAAAAATGTAGAAATTTTAATTAGAGCATTTTCTAAATTAACAACCCCAAATGTAGATTTGATTATTGCTGGTTCTGATTTTGGTACCTTGAAACAATTAAAGAAGATTACAAAAGATTGTAATTTAGAAAATAGAATATTATTTACTGGTTGGATATCAGAACAAGAAAAAATGAAATTATTATCTGAGACAACAATCTTTGTCCACCCTTCCTTAGAAGATGTATTTTTACTATCTTTACTTGAAGCTGCATCAATTGGAATTCCGTGTGTGGCTTTTGATATAGAATCCAATTCTGATATTTTAGAAGATAATAAAACTGGAATTATTGTTAAAGATATATCTCCAGAAGGATTATCAGAAAAATTGGATTTATTATTAAATGATAATATTTTATATGAAAAAATTTCTAGAAATTCTAAAATTCTTTTACCTAAAAAATTTAATTGGGAATTAACAACAAAAACTCTTGAAGAATATTATTTTGATGTTGTCAAAAAAATATGATTATTTTATATTTATAATTTTTTAATAATTTTTGAATCTTCACCTGAAGTTGCTGCATCCCACGGAAATTGCTCTCCTTTTAACCATCTTTCCCATCTACTGATATCTTCTTCTACCATTAATTTTACTAATTTCTTGAATTTAGTTTTAGGTGACCACTTGAGAACTTTTCTTGCCTTTGAATAATCTCCTTTTAGATCTGGTACATCATAAGGTCTTAGTTTTTGTTTTGCTTGTTTTATTTTTGAAGTAGAAACACCTGCAATTTTACATGCTTCTTGTACAAGTTCTTTGACGGAATGACTTTCATTTGTAGCCAAAACATAATCATCTGATTTTTTTTGTTGTAACATCATCCACATCCCTTCTACAAATTCAGGAGCATACCCCCAATCTCTTTTTGCTTTTAAGTTTCCTAAATAAAGCTCATTTGATAATCCTAAGGAAATCTTTGCAATACCATTTGTAACATGTCTTGTAACAAATTCAAGACCTCTGATTGGAGATTCATGATTAAATAAAATTCCATTTGAAGCATGAATGTCATAAATTTTTCTATACATATTGACCATCCAAAATGCATAAACTTTTGCAACTCCATATGGACTAACTGGATGGAATGGAGTTTTTTCACTTTTTAATAATGTTTTTTCAACACCAAACATTTCACTTGATGATGCCTGGTAAAATTTTATTTTTTTATTGAATTTATTTAATTGTTCTAAAATTCTAACAGCTCCAAAACCAGTCATATTACCAGTATAGAGTGGTTGATTAAAAGAGACATCAACAAAACTTTGAGCCGCTAAATGATAAATTTCATCAGGATTTGATTTTTCTAAAGCCTGCGCAACAGAACTAGAATCTACAATATCTCCTGGAATTAATTCTACTTTATCAAAAATATCTAGATAATGCAATCTCCAAAAATTTGGGGTTGATAATCTTCTATACGTTCCAAAAACTTTGTATCCTTTCTTTACTAAAAATTTAGATAAATATGCGCCATCTTGACCTGTAATTCCTGTAATTAAAGCTCGTTTCATAATTTTTGTTAAATTGTTCCAAATTTAAACAGTTAATCTCAAAATCTCTAAAGTATTAATGGTAATTAAAAAAATTAGTTTTATGGAACCTGTCTTAATTTCTGGAACAAATGGATTTTTAGGATCACATTTGGCTCAATTTTTCATTGAAAACCATACCAAAATTTATGGAATTCATAGTGGTTCTTCTCATAATCCAAAGATAGAAAAAATTCATGATGATATTTTATCAATCAAAAATATGCCTAATGATATTTCAACTATATTTCATTTTGCTGCTTTAACTGACATAGGAATTTGTGAGAAAAACCCCGATAGATGTTTTGAAGTTAATGTAAACGGTACAAAAAATATGTTAGAATTAGCACGTAAAAATGACACTCGTTTTATTTTTGCAAGCTCCAGCCATGTTTATGGAAAACCAAAATCTCTTCCTATTGATGAAAACTTTCCATTAAACCCTCTCTCTGTGCATGCACAAAGTAAAGTACAAGCAGAAATTCTCTGTGAAGAATATGCAAAATTATATGGAATGAAAATAAATATTATTCGAACATTTTCAATATATGGCCCCAAAAGTCCTTCATATTCAATAATTTCACGTATTATTAATCAAATTCTAAAAAACCAAAAAATTATCTTAGGAAATATGCAAACTAAAAGAGATTTTCTTTTTATCTCTGATTTTTTATCGGCAATTATTATTATAATTAAAAGAAATTTAATTGGTTGTTCCAAATTTAATATTGGGTTTGGACAAAGTTATTCAATACAAGAATTATCCGAAAAACTTTTAGAAATTTCTAAAAAAAATCTTTTTGTTGAATCTGATCCTAATTTAATTAGAAATAATGATGTAAAAGAATTAGTTTGTAATAATTCTAAACTTAAAAAATTAGGATGGAAACCACAATTTACCTTTGATGAAGGATTAACTCTTGTGTATGATTGGTTTAAATCAAATTCTAATAGTTTGGCAAATCATACATAATACTCATAATAAGGACTATTTTTATTCAAATAGACTTGAATATTAAACCTAGAAATACGTGTAGAATTTGTGGATCTGAAAATCTAACTTCAATTCTAAATTTAGGTGATCAATATTTTGCTAATTATTCTTCAAAATCAAATGATGTTGTTCCATTCAAAGAAAAAATCCCCCTTGAATTAATTCGATGTGATAGATCACTTAATCCTAAATCTTGTGGATTAGTCCAATTAAGGCATACCACTCCCTCAAATCTAATGTATGATCGCTATTTTTATCGTTCAGGAATTAATCAGACGATGACTGATAATCTAAATGAAATAGTAAAACAAGCAATTTCAAAAATTAATTTAAACTCTGAAGATTTTGTAATTGATATTGGATGTAATGATGGTACTTTATTACAAAATTATAAACAATTATCTGTAAAATCTGTAGGTTTTGATCCTGCCAAAAATATGGCTGAATTCTCTAAACAAAGTGGTGCAACTATTATTACTGAATTCTTCTCTGCTGATGAATTTATAAGAAATTTTGGTAATTCTAAAGCAAAAATAATCACCAGTATTGCAATGTTTTATGATTTAGAGAATCCAAATAAATTTGTTGAAGATATTGCAAAAATTTTACATCCTGATGGAATTTGGGTTCTTGAATTATCTTATCTTCCATTAATGCTTTCTGAAAATGCATTTGATACAATTGTTCATGAACATTTAGAATATTATCATCTTTTTACACTAGAATTTCTTTTATCAAAATTTAATTTGAAAATTGTTGATATATCATTAAATGACATTAATGGAGGTAGTTTTCGTGTTTTTATTCAACATGAAAATAAATTAATCGATAATGAATCTCTCAAACAAATATCTGAATTACGAGAAAAAGAGAAAAACCTTAATCTTGATACAAATCAACCATTTGATGTTTTTATTAATAGAGTTAATATTGAAAAAGAAAAATTAACCACATTTATCAAAAATGAAATTTCTTTAGGGAAAATATTTCATTGTTATGGTGCTTCTACTAAAGGTAATACTCTTCTTCAATTCTATAATCTTGATAAAAAATTGATTCAATTCATTGCTGATAGAAATCCAGATAAATGGGGTAGGCGAACAATTGGAACAGATATTCCTATTATTTCTGAAGAAGAATCTCATTCAATGAATCCTGATTATTATCTTATTCTTCCATGGCATTTTATTTCTGAATTTAAAGAAAGAGAAAATAATTATTTAAAAACTGGTGGAAAATTGATCGTTCCATTACCACATTTTAAAATTATTTAAGGCTAACAAAGTTCATTTTTAAATAATAATTAATTTTTATCTATTTTCTTATAATATTGATCTATTAAGAAAAAGTATAATGCTTGAACAGAGTGACCTAAAACAATTGCTGATGCAGCTCCATTAATCCCAAAATTCTCACTAAAAATAATTATGCTAGGAATTTGTATTCCAAGAAATATTCCCGAGCCTATTAAAACAATTTTACTATTCCCTCTTCCTAAAAATTTTGATACGTATGTAATTACAATAGTGGCTGGAATTACTGTGATGCTAACAATTTGAATTATTTCTATAGATTCATTATATTCTGGAAAAAGTACGGGTAAAATTATTGGAGCTAATAAAACGCTGATAATTGCTAAACAAACAGAAAAAATAATCAATAATTTTTTTAATATTTTATTTGAATTACCACTAGCATCCAGAGGTAAAATATATTGAAAAACCATGACTGGTATTATAGTAAGTACTGATAAAAATTGAATTCCTAATTGATAATTACCAAGTAAAGCAAATCCTAAGAGTGGAGCTATTATTATTTTATCTAATGAACCATTGAATGCATTTGATAAATCTAAAAGATAACTATTTAGAATGAATCCTCTTTTTGATTTTAAAATAGTGAAATCAATTTTCTGATTTTTCACATCATTAATAATTTTGAAGATATATGGAAAGAATGATATTGCAATTCCAAAAACAACTCCTTGGAATCCTATAGCAAAGAAAAGACTTGATGAAAGACTAACTAATATTATTTTTTGTGAAATAATATATTTTGCATATTCTTTATATGATTTTCTAGCTAAGAGATCTGATGTAACTAAAGTAAAAATTACAAAACCAATGATATACAAACTTATTTCTGGACTATTAAGAAATACCAAGAAAACTACTAGTGATGTTAAAATTGAAGCTGAAAGAGAAATTATGTAAATAGGAACTTGAATGTTAATCCCTTTTGGGATAAAAACCATTAATGAATTTGGAGCACCTACAAGAGAAATTCTTGAAGCTATAATTGCAATTGCAATTAAATAACTTATTTCACCATAATACTCTGTTCCTAATAATGATGCCATTACAAACCAAAAAATTGCACCAATGACATTTGAAGTACTTGAAGCGATACCTATTATACCTAAACCTTTAAACTCAAAAATCAATTTTCTGATTTTTTCTAAAAATTTCATCATTGTTCAATTCTTTTTGGATTTACCAGGATACCTAATCCTAATCTTCTAATTATATCAACAAAAACATAAAAAATATTTTCTAGATTTAATTTTATGAAACAATCTAAATTTTTAAAAAATATTTTTACACCTAAATTTTTCCAACACCATTTAGTAAGCGGATAATACAAAAATATTGTTTCAAATAAATTTATTTTAAATGACTTGATATAGTTAAAAAATCCACTACTTGATGCTCCCCCATCATATCTATAATTGAGAACTTCATCCAAAATAAAAAAATCTCCATATTTTAATGCATTTAACATTGTAGCTAAATCAAACCCTGTAATAAATTCAGAAACAAAAAATTTCCTTAGTTGATTAGTACGAAAAATTCCATAAAATACTTGTTGGTGGCCACGTAATTTTAAATATATTCTAATTTTATTTTCATAAGAACCAGAAGTTGGAAAATTTTTTAATGGTGTAAAATATCTTATTATACTTTTCTTAATTTTCTCAAATATTTTTTCATTATTTTTTTCTATCAAATATTCTGTTTTATCACCATAAGGTTCTACTTGTGAAATACTACAAACAACATTAGCTTTAGTTTCTAAAATTGATATATTTTTTTCAACAAAACTTGGTAGAATTTTATCATCTATAGCTGTCCACATAAAATATTCTCCTTCAGCTTTTTCTAAAATAAAATTGAAATTCCAATTTGGTCCAGAATTTTTTCCATGAGAAAAAAATCTAATCCTTTTGTCTTTATTTGCAAATTTTTCACAAATTTCTTTTGAATTATCTGTTGAGCCATTATCTGAAATAATTAATTCAAAATTTTCATATCCCTGATTAAGAATTGATATAATTTTTCCTGGAAGTAATTTCTCTCCATTATATACTGGTATTCCAATTGTGATCATTTTTTTCTTATGATTTTCCATTCTAATGTTTTTATTGAATATATTATTATACGTGTATGTCTATATTTGTCGTTAAGTCTTTAAGAGAATAAACTGATCTTTAATTATGAAAAAATTAAAAATTTTTTTGGGTGATCTTACCTATAATACAATTGTAGTTTCTACAGAGTCTCTTCCTATTAATATTGGATTTATTGCAAGTTATTGTCTTAAAAAATTTGGAAACAATGTTGAAATTACTTTATTCAAATACATTGATGATTTAGAAAAAGCGATTTCTGAATCACCTCCTGATATTTTAGGTTTGAGTAATTATTGTTGGTGTCAAAATGTCAGTCAGGAAATGTTTAAACTTTTTACAGAAAAAAATCCAAATGGTTTAAAAGTTTGGGGAGGACCAAATTTCCCAATAGATACACCTTCACAAAAAAAATTTTTTCAAAAATTTGAAAATTTTGATATTTATGTTCCGATTGATGGTGAAGTAGGTTTTTCAAATATTGTAGAAAAAACATTACAGAATAATTCCCAAGATATTAAAAAATATGTATTAGAAGAACCACTGGCTGGATGTATTATTAAAAATTCTGAAGGAAGATTACTTTATTCATTGGGAGACACTAGAATAAAAAACCTTGATGAAATTCCATCACCTTATCTAACTGGATTAGTAGACAAATTTTTTGACGATAATCTAATTCCTATGTTACAAACTAATAGAGGGTGCCCATTTAGCTGTACTTTTTGTACTGATGGCCGAGATGCTGTAAACATGGTTAATCGATTTAGTAAAGAACGAACAATATCTGAACTTGACTATATTGCTAAACATGTTAAAAAAAATGTTCATAGCATGTTTATCAGTGATCTTAATTTTGGAATGATTCCTGGAGATATTGATACATGTGAATACATTAAAAATATTCAAGAAAAATATGATTATCCACACAAATTACTTACTACTACTGGAAAAAATAATAAAAAGAAAATCATTGAATCAATAAAATCACTTAGTAACTCTCTTTCATTATTTATGTCAGTTCAATCAATGAATGATCAAGTTCTAAAAAATATCAAAAGGGATAACATTAGTAAAGAAGTAATGCTTGAATTGGCACCTGTTATTAAAGAAAATAAAATGAATACTATGGCTGAGGTGATTTTGGGATTACCTGGAGAAACTTATCAGTCTCATTTAGAAACAATACGTGAATTAATTTCTGCAAAACTTGATGATGTTGTTTCTTATACTTGTATGCTGCTTCCTGGATCTGAAATGGCAACTCCTGAACAACAGTCTAAATGGAAATTTAAAACTAAATTTAGAATTTTACCTATGGATTTTGCAAAATTAAGATCTGGAAAAAATATTTGTGAGATAGAAGAAGTGATTGTTGCTTCAAAAGATTTGAGCTTTGATGATTATGTCAAGTTACGAATGGTAGGTTTTACTTTATGGATGACCAATAAAGGAATTCTTTACACATCATTGCTTAAATTTCTAAGACAACAAAATATCGATGTTGCAAACTTATTTTTTAAAATGGTTGAAAACTATCCAGATTCCCCAAAACTTGTACAAAATGTTTATGAAAAATTTCAACAAGCTACAATCAATGAATTACATGATTCACCAGAAGAAATTTTAACGCTTATTCAAAATGAACAAGAATTTCAAAAACTTGTAAATGAACAATCTGGAATTAATGTTATGCGATATCATCATACTATGGTTCTTTCTGAATGTATAGACGACTGGACTGAATATGTATTAAAAATTGCATTAAATTTATTACAAGAAAATGGTAAACTTGATAATGAAATTAAACAGCAATTTCATGATATATCTAATTATTGTCGAGGAAAATGTCATAACCCTTTAGGTAAAAATAGGATAAACACAAATCCTGAATTTAATTTTAATTATGATATAGATAAATGGTTAAATGACAAATTAGATGTCTCATCATTAGATAAATTTAGAGTTTCAGTTCCATTAACATTAATTTTTACTTTAACTGATGAACAATTTCGAATCATTCATGATAATATTGAATTATTTGGTCATACAATTGTTGGTTATACTAAAGCTCTAAAAACAACACCAGAACGAATGTTTTGGAGAACACCAAAGTTAGTATCGTAAGTTAGCATTTTCCGAATTACCATTAAATCTAATATTTTTTATATTTATCAATAATATCTTTAAATTTATTTAATACTGAAGTAGGTTTAAAATTAAACTCTTCTTCAATTCTTTTAATTGATATGGGTAAAAATGAATTTGTTCTTGCATCTTTTGTAATCGTTAATTCACACTTTGTAATCTCTTGAATTTTTTTCACAATTTTTTCATTTGTCAAATTTTTACCACTTGCAACATTGTAAATTGTTTTTTTACCATATTGTGAAATTTTTAACAAGATATCCAGAACATTTTCAATATCCACATAATCTTTTTCACTATTTAGTTTTGTTTGCAAAATAATTCTTTTTGTTTTAATTGCATCTTGAATTATTGATGGAAGAAAAATTTCTGAATTAAAATTCACTCCAGTCACGTTTGACAATCTTGCTATTCTCACATTTTGTTTTTTTGAAAAATTACAAATTGCTTCCCCCATAATTTTTGAGATATTGTATAAATTATCATGATTTGAAGGATTTACTATTAATGCTGAATCTTCATGAGTTGATTTAGCATTAGTGTATACTCTTGTGGATGATAAATACAGAAATGATTCAAAATTGGCTTCTTTCAATAATTTATTTAATAAAATTACATTTGCGTCAATAGTTTTTTCTGGATATTGTTTAAAATTTATGCCTGCATTACCTATTGCATAAATCACATGTCCCAAATTTTGATCGGTAATTTTGTCTTTTCTAATATCTGGAGCAAGAAATTCTATATTTTCTGATCTCAATTTTTGAATTAATGAAGTTCCTATAAATCCTGATGAACCAAAAATTGTAAATTTCAAATTTTAATTCTCACTAGGATGTATCATTATAAAATTTTTACCTCAGGTATGGGAATAACAAATTTTCCTCCCCACTCTCTAATAAATTCTAATTGTGTCATAATTTCATTTTTTAAATTCCATGGTAAAATAAAAATATAATCTGGTTTGACATCTTTAATTTTTTTTGGATCATATATTGGAATATGTGTTCCAGGTAAATACAATCCTTGTTTATGTTTACTTAAATCTACAGTAAAATCCATTAATTTGTTATCTATTTCACAATAATTCAATAATGTATTCCCTTTTGCTGGTGCCCCATAACCTACAATTTTTTTCTCATCATTCATAGCTTTAACAAAAAAATCTTTTAGGTTATTTTTAATTTTTTCAATTCTTTCTTGAAAATATTCATAATTTGAAATTTTGTTTAAACCAAAATCCATTTCTTTTTGATTAAGAATATTAACATTTTTATTAATTTGTTTTGTATCGTCTTCTTCATGTTTTGCAAAAATTCTAAGTGAACCCCCATGAGTTGATAACTCTGTAACATCAAAAATTGTTAATTTATGAAAAGAAAAAATTTTTTGAACTGTAAGGAATGAAAAATAGGAAAAATGTTCATGATAAATTGTATCAAATTGATTATTTTTAATTAATTGTAATAGATGGGGGAATTCCATTGTAATGATTCCATGTTTTTTTAAAATAATTTTCATTCCTTTTACAAAATCATTCAAATCTGGTACATGTGCTAAGACATTATTTCCTAATAGTAGATCTGCATAAACTCCCTCACTTGACAAATTTTTTGCTATTTGTGATCCAAAAAATTTTGAAATTGTGGGTATGTTTTTTTCTTGAGCAATTTTAGCTATATTTTGAGCAGGCTCTATACCTAATACTGGAATTTTATTATCTCTAAAAAACTGAAGTAAATAACCATCGTTACTTGCAATTTCAATTACTTTACTTGATTCATTTAATTTCATTTTTGAGATCATTAAATTTGTATATTCTTTAGCGTGCTCTAACCAAGTTTTAGAATATGATGAAAAATATACATATTCTGAAAAAATTTGTTCTGGTTTCTCAAATTCTTCTAATTGTACCAGCAGACATTTCGTGCAAACATAGGCATGTAATGGATATTGTTTTTCAATTTTTGAAAGTTCTTGTTTTTTTAAAAAGGAATTTGATAACGGTGATTTTCCTAAATCTACAAAATTTGTTTGTAAAAAATTATTACAAAATCTACAATTAGCCACAATTATTTTTTTCTATTAGTCCTATTTTATGGTAAGTATTTTTTTCAAATTTTTCTTTATTTAGAAAACCCCTTCCATCAATTATTTGTGGATTTTTCATATATTTTTTTAAAAATTCACCATTTATTTTACTAAATTCTGACCACTTTGTCAGTAAGATTACTAAATCTGCATTGGTAATTGATTCTTCTATGTTGTGAGATATTATTACATCATCAATTCCCATGGATTTCAAATTTTTTTCATTAACTTTTGGATCATATGCATGAAGATTTACGTTCATCCCTTGTAATTTTTTAATTACTTCTATTGCTGGTGATGATCTCATATCATCAGTATCCGGTTTGAATGCTAAACCTAGAATGACAATTTTTCTCTCATTAAGATCACTCAAAATTTTTTTTGAAAGTACAAAAATTCTATCAGCTCTTTCATTATTTACAGATAAAACTGCATCCAATAAAGGGGTTTTAGCACCAATTATTGAAGCATATCCCACAATAGCATTAACATCTTTTGGAAAACAACTACCTCCAAAACCACATCCTGGAATTAAATATTCTGCAATCCCTGGAATAATTTTTTGATTATTTATTACAGAAGTAATTCTTTTATCTTTGATTAACGCATTCATTACTTCAAATGTATCTACTTCTGTAATTTCTTCTGAAATGTTTGCAATCTCATTTGAAAATGAAATTAATGTTGCCAAAAATGCATTATTTGTATATTTTATCATTTCTGCTGTTTCAAAATTTGTTTGAATAAATTCTGCTTTATTCTGAAAATGTTCAAAAATTTCTTTTAAAATATCATTTGTTTTTTCATTCAAAGATCCAATTACAATTTTATCTGGATTCATAAAATCTGAAATAGCTTTTCCTTCTCTAAGAAATTCTGGTACAACTGCTAAATTAAAAGAATTCCCTAATTCATTTTTTAACATAGGGAGTATTTTCTCTCTAGTAGTTGATGGTGTTACAGTACTCCTGATTATGATAAGATAATCTTTTTTATTTTCTTGTTTTAATGAATTGATAATATTTTTAATGCTAGATTCGATCTGCTGTAAATTAATTGTTCCATCCATATTACTTGGAGTCCCAACACAAACAAAACAACAATCTGTATTTTTAACAAATTCTACTAACGATTCACAAATTTTTAAATTCCCTTTTCTTAAATTTTCAACTAATAATTCTTCTAATCCTAATTCATAAAATGGAGTTTCTCCTCTTTTTATTGTATCTAGTTTGATTTGATCAATGTCATATAGATGCGTAGTGTGACCAATTGAAGAAAGACAAATTCCAGTTGTTAAACCTACGTATCCAGAACCAATTATCCCAATTTCCATTACATATTTTCCTTATACCAACTGTAAATTCTTTTTAGACCTTCATCAAGAGAAATTTTTGGATGATATTCTAATTCTTTTTTAATTTTAGTTAGATCTGGAACTCTTTTTTGAGGATTGTCTGTATTATAGTGCTTATCTTTGCTCTCCTCGTAAATAATCTCTATTCCTCCAACCAAATTTTTAATTTTTTCTGCAATTTCTTTAACTGATACTTCTACATCATTTCCAACATTGTAAACACTACCTGACTTTCCATAAAATAAAATTTTTAAGAATCCTGTTATTGAATCAGAAACGTAACACAAACTTCTCGTTGGTGTTCCATCACTATGAATAATTATTTTATTTTTTTCAAGAGCATTTTTGAAGAAATCTGGAATTATTCTTCCATCATTTAATTTAAGATATGGACCATATGCATTAAATGGCCGAGCAATTTTAACGGGAGTTTTAAATTGTTCAAAATATGTAATACATACAGTTTCTGCTAATCTTTTTGATTCATCATAACAAGATCTTGGACCATTACATGAAACATTTCCCCAATATGATTCCGGAGTTGGAACTATTTTTGGATCTCCATAAATTTCACTACTACTTAAAAAAAGCATTCCTTCTACATTTTTTTCTTTAGCAAAATCTAATAGATTTCGAGTACCTTGATAGTTAACATCAATTGTTTGAAGGGGATATTTTCTATATGTTGGAGGTGAGGCAATACTTGCTGAATGAATAATATAATTAATTGGTTCATCAATTTCAATTCTTTTTGAAATATCTGATTCTATAAATTTGACATTTGGATATTGAGAAGAGTTTGTTTTTGATGTGATTAAATTATCTATCACAAAAATTTTTACTGGATTTGTTAGTTGTTTATTTATTTCAATAAATGTTTTAAGAAAATATGTTCCTAGGAAACCCCTGCCGCCTGTAATTAAAATTGATTTATTTTCAATTAATGGGATAATGTTCTTAAAATTACTGATAATTTCTTTCATATCATTAGAAATTTGTTCTTCACTCATCTTATTTTACCCTTTAAATGAACATGAATAATAGTTATTTTTATAGTAATACTAATGTGATTTAATTAAATATTTCTAGTCCCATGTTTTCCAAGGTGCATTGTTAGAATTCCATAAACTTTCTAGTCTATTTTTGTCTCGAAGTGTATCAATTGGTTGCCAGAACCCTGAATGTAAATATGCTGAAAGTTCACCTTCCATTGATAATTTTTCTAATGATTCACGTTCCCATATTGATTTATCGTCATTAATATAATCAAAAACTTTTGGCTCTAACACGAAAAATCCTCCATTGATCCAATCACTATCTCCTTCTGGTTTCTCTTGAAATTTAGTTACTTTGTTATTGGTAATGGACATAGCTCCAAATCTACCCGGAGGTCTAACACCTGTAACTGTTGCAATTATTTTTTGTTTTTTATGAAAATCTATTAATTCTTTCAAATTAATATCACTTAATCCATCACCATAAGTAAAACAAAAAGATTCATCATCCAAAAAATTTTTAATTCTTTTTAGTCTTCCTCCTGTCATTGTATTTAATCCCGTATCTACTAATGTAATACGCCAAGGTTCTACATCTGAAGAATGCACTTCCATATTATTTTTTTTAAGATCAAAAGTTATATCTGATTTATGTAATGAATAATTTGCAAAGTACTCTTTAATCATATATCCTTTGTATCCACAACAAATAACAAAATCATTAATACCAAAATGAGAATACCTTTTCATAATGTGCCAAAGAAGTGGCATACCACCAATTTCAATTAATGGTTTTGGTTTCAATTGTGTTTCTTCACTAATTCGTGTTCCAAATCCACCTGCCAATATTACTGCTTTCAATTTTTATATCTCACTATACTGACCGGTGATGACAATTTAGAATTGGACATTATTGTTTTTACAAATAAAAATTCGTTTAAAAAAGGTTTTATTATTTCATAGTCATTAAATTTTCAATTGACATACAATGATAATTTGACTCCTAATTTCTTACTTATTGATAATATACAAAAAATAGGTGATCTTGGAGATTTTAAGTCAAAACAGATCATCACATTTGATTATGATTCCCATTTATTTTTGAATGAACAAAGAATTTCTCATATAATTTCGGATATATTTCATTCTGTTGATGAATTACAAAAAATTGAAAATTTTGTTTATTCTTTTGTAAAATGGTATGATATTCCATCAGTTAAGAATATGATATTTGAAAATAATATAAATTTGGGAGAATTATTCTTTTTAGAATTTCGTGATGAATTAGTATCATTTTTAAAAAAATTTATCGAAATTTCTAATCTCATTAAATCAAATCCAACTTCACATTTTTTTGTTTCAGAAAATATCTCAGAATTGATTATATCTCTAACCAAAAATATTACAAAAATAAATACTAAAGATCAAAGTAATTCCATTTATGATTCTATTGATATACCAATAAAATTAGGTCCATTACAATCAACATTAAAAATTTCTACAAAAAATGCTTCAAAGATTCAAACTTTTTTAAATAAAATAAGCAAGGATATTTTTTCAAATAAAAAAATTAATCCTGAATTTCCCATAGTTTTACTAGTAAATTTTTCAACTGTAAAAAATAAAGAATTTATTTTAAATATTCCAAATTTTAATCTAAATGTAATAAAATATGATAGAACAACTCCTCCTATCTGGAATTTAAATTCTCTGAAAATTATTAAAAATTCAAATTGTATTTTAGAAAATGAATCTACTTTATTAAATAAAAATTCTTTAAATAAAATAAAACAAAATGAGCAATTATTCTTATCAAAATTAAATTCTATTTTATTAGATAAAGATCTTGAAAAATATTTTTCTATAGATCAACTTAGTTTTTGGAATACAATCAAACCTCTCTTAACAAAATTATGTAATAAACGGTTTTTGCAGGCTGCAAAAGAGATAGAATTAGCAAAAAATTTACTAAAAAAATATTCTTTTTCAAAAATTCTCGTTTATCATGAATCTGGGTTAATTGAACAAATCGTCTTAAAACTGGCTAAAGAAAAGAAAATTCCTGTATTTGTATTACAACATGGATTGTATTATGATTCTAAAGAACGACTTGGTGAAAATTATTTTCAACGATTGATCCCTAAAAATTCAGATTATTTTATTGCGTGGGGTGATTTTTTTAAAAATTATTTGTTAAAAAATAATGTAAATATGAATAAAATTATAACAATGGGTTGCATTTTTTTTGATAAACTTTTTCAAAACAAATATTTGCCGTATATTGAATCTGAAAATATTTTATTAGCTTCTGACCCTTTGGCCTTTAATCGAATAATTGATTTTTCTATTCATCAAAAAGATCTGTATAGAAATACTGTCGAAAAAATATGTAAAATAATTTCTAAACATAATAAAAAATTAATCATTAAAACTCATCCACAAAAAAATCAACATGAACAAGAAATTGCAAATAAAATTGATCCTACAATCAAAGTTCATTATTCTGGAGATATACATCAATTGATTGAATTATCTGATTTAGTAATTACTACTGATGTAACTACTGTCATTTTGGAAGCTATGATCATGCAAAAACCTGTAATCTCCATACGAATCAAAGAACATTATGGAAAACTTGATATTTTTAATTATTGTCCACAAATATCTATAGAATCTTTAGATTCATGGATTCATTCGTTTTATAGTGATTCTCAGATTAAAAATGAGATGATTGCAAAAGGTAATGAATTTTTGAAGACATATTTTTCTAATCAAGGAAATGCTTCTAATAAACTCCTTAAATTTTTAGAAGATTTTTGATTTATTTATTTGAATGACCATATGAAATTAAATAGAAATAGATATCTTGTAAAATATTATAATGAAAAAAAATAAAATTATAATTTCATTTTTTATTTCTTTAATGATTTTAGTCATAATTGGTTTTAGTGTATACGTTATTCCTGGAGATCAACAAAGAGACTCCAAACAAGATTTGCGATTTATTCGAGATTACACACAAGGAATTCTTAAAAATACAGAAAGAACTATTGGTGTTCCAATTGATGCAAAAATCTATGATGACAATTACCACGTTGAAGAATATATTATTGGATTAAGTACTCCAACCTCGATGAAATTTATTGAAAATGATATTCTTTTACTAGAAAAAAATTCAGGTAAAGTCAGATTAATAAAAAATGGAATTCTACAATCTTCACCGGTATTAGATGTAAATGTAAGTTATCATAATGAACAAGGATTACTTGGAATCGAAGTAATTGAATCTCGTGTTTATCTATATTATACAGAAAGTGATGAAGATGGCGGTCAAAGTATTGGAAATCATATTTACAAATATGATTGGATTGATGAAAAGCTTACAAATTCCAAATTGATTACTAAACTTCCAAGTAAATCTTTATGGCATAATGCTGGAAAATTACAATCAAATTTGAATGGAGAACTGTTTGCAGTAATAGGTGATCAAACACCAACAGGTAGTTCATTAGATAAGTATAGAGTTTTACAAAATATGCCACAAGGAAGTATCGATGATACATCCATAATCCTCAAAATAGATCTAGACACAAATATACTTCAGCCCATGTTATCTGAAAATCCACTTGAAAGTTATTTTGCTATTGGAATAAGGAATAGTTTTGGATTAGCAATTGATCCAATTACTGGGAATTTGTGGGATACTGAAAATGGTATGACTAATTATGATGAGATAAATTTAGTAGAATCTAAATTCAATAGTGGTTGGGTTGCAATCATGGGTCCTGCAACTGAAGAACAAATAACCTCTCTTCCATCATTTGAAAATTTTATTTACAGTGATCCTGAATTTTCTTGGGAAAAACCTACTGTTCCTACTGATTTGATTTTTCCTACATCTGAGCAATTTTTAGAATATAATAATTCATTATTTGTAGCTGATTGCATGGGAAATATTTACAATTTTTCTCTGAATTCTAATAGAACTAGCTTTGTGATTCAAACTCCACATTTATCTGATCTTGTTGTAAATACAATACTCGATGATGATGGTAACACCATTTCAGAATCTGTAGATGAAATATTGTTTGGTACAGGGTTTGGTTGTATTTCAAACCTTGAATTTGGACCTGATGGATTTCTATATGTAACATCACTATCAGAGAATACAATCTATAAAATTAAACCAATTAATTAATTGTGAATGTTTAACTGTTTCATATTTGTAGTGCTATTATGAAAAAAATTCTTATTGTTGGATATGGTTCTATAGGAGCAAGACATACAAATAATATCTTAAAATTAACTAATCATAAAATCATTATTTACACAAAGCGTACAGATTTAAAATTCCCCAATAATGACAGAATTAAAATATTTCATTTATTAGATGAGGCATTATCTGAAAATCCTGATATTGGTTTTGTTACAAATGAAACAAGTTTTCACATTGATGTTGCAACAAAATTGGCAAAAAATGGACTTGATCTGTTTATTGAAAAACCTCTTTCACATTCAATGAAAGGAGTAAAACAACTTGAAATTATCACAAAAAAGAAAAAACTAATAACAATGGTAGGATGCAACATGCGATTTTATCCGCCTATAATGAAAATAAAAAACCTTCTAGAGAATAATACTATAGGTAGAATTATTTCAGTTCAAGTAGATAATGCTTCATTTTTACCTGATTGGCATCCTTATGAAGATTATCGCCTTGGATATACTGCTAGACAAAAATTAGGTGGAGGTATTGTTCTTACTGCAATACATGAAATTGATTATCTTTATTGGTTTTTTGGAAAAGTTAAAGGTGTATTCTCATTAACTGAAAAATTAAGTGATTTAGAAATCAATGTAGATGACATGTCTGCAATTATTTTCAAATTTAAAAATAATATTTTAGGCGAACTACATCTTGATTATATTCAAAGACCATATTTCAAGAGCTGTAAAATTAAAGGAATAAAGGGAATAATTAGTTGGAATTCTGATGAAAATAAAGTACAAATTTTTAATTCAAAGAAAAAAACATGGAGAACTATTCTAAATAACAAAAATAATGATCTGTCGATAAAAAAATTAAATAACTATATGTATGAAAAACAATTAATTCATTTTTTAAAATGTGTAAATCAACGTAAAAAAACAATTAATTCAATCTCAAATTCTATTGTTACTTTAGAAATTGCTTTAGCTATTAAAAAAGCATCAAAACTCAAAAAAATGGTTTTTTTGAAATAAATTTACTATTTATTAGAAAAATTATTTTTAATGAATAATTTTGCAATTTGAAATTCATATTCAGTATCAATCATCAATCCTGTTTCTAATGGAATTTCATATGGTAAAGATGTAGCAAGATTCATTTTACCTGATCTCAAAAATTTCTTTACATCAAACGTATGTAATCCATTCATTTGATAAACTATGGGTGCTTGTTGCCTTGAGGTTGGTCTATGATTAGGTTTTTTCACAAGTTTTAAAAACCCTTTAGAATTTTTTTCAACTATGTTATAGTAAGGATTCAAATGTTGTTTATACACACCAATAATGGTTTTAGCTTTTTGTTTCTTTAATAAATTAATTGTACCTTTGATATCTTGATTTCGTATAAAAGGAACTGTACAATCTCTCCATACAAAAATTTCAAATTTATAATTTAATGAAAATAATTTTTTAATGGAATGAACCAATACTTGATTCATCGGAACAAAATCTCCAGCAAGTTTTTTTGGACGCATAAATGGAACTTCTGCACCATATTTTTTTGAAATTGATGCAATTTTTGGATCTTCAGTAGATACTATAACATGACTAAAAATTTTGGATTCTAAAGCAGATTTGATAGTATATGCAATCAAAGGTTTTCCCATTATTTGACGAATATTTTTTTTGGGTATCCCTTTTGAACCACCTCTTGCAGGTATGATACATATGGGTTTCATTACTTAATTTTGAGATTAAATTAATAATAACTATTTGGAAAATAAGTTATGAATATTCATAAATTATTTGATATGAAAGAACGTGTTGTCATAATTACTGGGGCTGCAGGACTTTTGGGCTCTCAATATGCTCACGGGTTGAGTCAAGCTGGTGCAAATGTAGTTCTTGCTGATATGAATTATTCTGAATGTAAAAAAATTGAGCAAAAACTAATATCAAAATATGATGTTTCTCCTCTTTCCATTAAATTAGATCTTACTGATCCTAAATCAATAAAATCTATGATATCAAAAACCATGAAAAAATATTCAAAGATAGATGTTCTGATTAATAATGCAGCTGATCAGGGAAATCCTAAATTAAGAACAACAAAATTTGAAGATTTTCCATTATCTTATTGGAATAAAGCAATAAGTGTAAACTTGACAGGTGTTTTTCTATGTTGTCAAGAAGTAGGCAAAGTAATGACTAGACAAAAAAAAGGTATTGTGATAAATATTTCTTCTACTTATGGTTTGGTGGCACCAGATCAAAGAATTTATGGAAAAAGTGGTCAAAATTCTGCAGTTTTTTATGCTACAACAAAAAGTGCAATACTTAATCTTACACGCTATCTTGCATCTTACTGGCAAGGAAAAGGAATTAGAGTAAATACTTTATCTCCTGGTGGTGTTGAAAAAAATCAAGATAAATTTTTTGTAAAAAAATATTCTGAAAAAACTATGCTTGGACGTATGGCTAAAAAAGATGAATATATTGGAGCGATTTTATTTTTATCTTCAGATGCTTCATCTTATATGACTGGATCTAATCTAATTGTAGATGGTGGTTGGACAGCTTGGTAAAAAAATACTAGAAATTATTTTAAGCTAAAACCATCGTTAATCAAAATCTTCTTCAATTCTTCTATAGAAATTTTTTCAACCTGATCTGATGAATATGTTTTATCTAAATTCATTCTTTTCATATTCGGATACAAGGTTGTAATTTCATCATCTGATAACCACTTTTGTAATACTATGTATTCTGATTTACCTTCTAATGTTGTTCTCATTTCATCATTGCTTATAAGAGTCTCATGAAATTTTTCGCCTTGTCTTACAGGAATTTTTTCTTCACCTGTATTTTCTAATAATTCAATTAAAGCAGATTTTACTCCTTCTATAGTATATGCTCTTAATTTTGGTATGTGAACCTCCGAATTTTTTCCAGAAAGTGCAGAATTTAAAATAAAGTCTAAAGCTTCACTCATACTGATGCTAAATCTTGTCATAGTTGGATCTGTGATTGTTATTTTCTTCCCATTCTTGATCTGTTCAATAAATTTTGGTATGACTGAACCACTACTACCTAACACATTTCCATATCTAAGTGCAATAAATTTAGTTTTATGTCTGTCTGGATTCATATGATTATTTGCAGTGACAAATAATTTTTCCATCAATAGTTTTGTTGCACCATACGTGTTTAATGGTGAAACTGCTTTATCTGTACCAATTCCTACAGAAATTTCTACATCTTCTTCTAAACATGCAGTTATGACATTTTGAGTTCCAATGACATTAGTGTTAATTGCTTCTACAGGATTATGTTCTATTACTGGAACATGTTTTAATGCAGCTGTATGAAAAACTATATCAACATCTTCAAGAGCATGTTGTAATCTTGATTTATCTCTTATATCTCCAATAATAAATCGTAATTTATCATTATGAAATTTTTCATCCATAGTTACTTGTTTATTTTCATTTCTACTAAAAATTCTGATACTGTCTATATTCAAACTTAGTAAACGTTCTGTGAGAGCTTGACCTAATGAGCCCGTACCTCCTGTAATCAAAATCTTTTTCTTATCAAACATAAAAATCCCTCAAATTTACCCTACAATAATCTTATCTAAATTCATTAAAATCATTAAATAAAAAATAAAAATCATATATTTTCTCAAAGTTGACTTTTGATAAAATCTATTGGTTTAATTGGTGATGGGTCAATCTGAGAAAGTACTGCTTTGTAAATTGATGAATAGTCTAGATAATAAATTAGAGTGATAATTTTGGTGAGAATTGATCCTTCAACTGAAATAATTTCATTAAAATTTAAATCATTTTTTTTAAAAAATGTCTTGAGAATTTTCCATCTTTCTTTTGTATTTTGATGATCATTTATTCCCTGCAATAAAATAGGATGTACATTAGAAGGTTTTTCCCATGCAACTATACCGTTATGACAAGCTTCAATTACATTTTCAATAATTATGTGTTGTTTAGCATTCTCTTGAAGAGAATTTTTGAATCTAATGGCTACTGATTTCAATCCATGAGGATAATAAATTAAAGGAATTTCATCTATCTTTTCAGCTAACATTAATGATGGATTTGAATTATTTAGATTGTCTGATGATATTATTTTAGAAAACTTTTCTAAACTTTTAATAGATTCTTCAATATCTTTTTCTTCTATTCTAAGAATTGGATTTAATATTTTTAACATTGAATATAAAAATTTTGTAAATGATGCTCTTGGGGAATGTAATTGTTGAATTTTATAAAATTCTAAATTATTTTTTAAACAATATTGTTCAATTTTCCCACCAGATGAGAAAGCAACTATGTTTGATTTCTTTTGATGTGCTTGTCCCAATGCTGTAAAAGTTTCTATAGTATTACCTGAAACACTGGTAATAACAACTAGGGTATTTTGATCAAGTGTTTTTGGTAATTCATATCCTTTGATTATTGATACATGAATATTTTTTTGAGACAAAAGTGATGACAACACATCCCCAATTGTTCCTGAACCTCCCATTCCTGCAAAAATAATATGATCAATATCTGTAAATTTCAGTTTACTACTTTCAGAATTAAAAGATTCTTTTGCAATTTTTGGCCAATCGTCATATATCTCAAACATGTTTTTGCTATCGATTTTTTTTAATTGTTCTATAGTAAGCAATTATTTTTTCAAAAAAGACACTGATTAAATATTTTTTTATTTTATTGTAGATGATTTTATGCTAAGTTACTCTTAATAATTGTGATATTTACCATTTTATTGAATAGATTTGCAAAAGATCAAAATCAACGGTAAAATTATTGGTAATGGCGAACCTTGTTATACGATTGCTGAAGCTGGAGCAAATCATGAAGGTAATCTTGAAAAAGCTTTCAAATTAATTGATGGAGCAAAAGAAGCAAAAGTGGATAGTATAAAATTTCAAACCTACAAAGCTGATAAATTATGTACAAAAAGTGCTCCAAAATATTGGGATGATGATATTGAAAATGAAACACAATATGACGTTTTTTCAAAACTTGATACATTATCAAATTCAGCATGGAAAGAACTTTTTGATTATGCCACAAATAAAAATATCACATGTTTTTCAACACCTTTTGATGAAGAAAGTGTAGATTTTCTTTATTCTTTAGATGTACCTGCTTTTAAAATAGCCTCTGCTGATATAACACATATTCCTCTAATTCGTTTTGTTGCAAGTAAACATTTACCAATTTTTATTTCAACCGGTATGGCATCTGATGAAGAAATTGAGGATGCAATAAATGCTATAGAAGATGAAGGCAATCACGAAATAATTATTATGCATTGTATTACTTCATATCCCACAAAGCCTGAGAACGCAAATTTACAAATGATAAAAAAACTTAAAACTAATTTTCCAGAATATGTAATTGGGTATTCTGATCATACAATCGGAATTGATATACCTGTTTTTTCTACATTTTATGGTTCAAAGGTAATTGAAAAACATTATACTTATGACAAAAAACTTTCTACAAGTCGTGATCATTGGCTTTCACTTGACATCCCTGAATTTTCAGAATTGGTAGATAATTTGAAATTAACAGAAATTTCTAAAGGTGATGGATCTAATTTATTAAATTGTGAAGAAGAGGCAGTAAAATATGCTCGTAGAAGTATAGTTTCAACAAGAAAAATCCCAAAAGGAATGATAATTACAAAAGACATGATTGCAATTAAAAGACCTGGGTTGGGTATATACCCCAAATTTCTTGAAAAAGTAATAGGATCATCTGCTAAACAAGATATTCAAGAAGACACTCCAATACAATTTGATGATATTAATCATTTTTGACTATGCAAAATTTAATTATAATTCCTGCAAGAGGCGGAAGTAAAACCATATCAAGACAAAATTTACGTTTTGTTAATAATAAGCCACTTTTGTATTATGTTTTGAAAACTGCTATATCTTCTAAAATTGCAGATGTTTTTGTTTCAACAGAATCTGTTGAAATTCAAGAATTTGCTTTAGATATGGGTGTAGGTGTTATTAAACGTCCAAAACAATTATCTAGAAATTTAGTTTCTTTTGAAGAAATCACTAATCATGCAATAAATTATTTAAAAAAAGATGGGAAAATTTATGAAAAATGTGTTGTTATTAGTCCTGGAATACCCCTTGTAACAGTTAAAACAATTAAAAAATTTTTTTCAAATTTACAAACACCAACAAAAAACATAATTGGATTTGTAGAATCTAAAAATGATACAAGAAAAATTTCATTAGACAATGTTTTACCAAAATTAAATAAAGTACCTGGAAATATTATTCATACTAAAAAAATAATGGGATTTTACTGTAACGATTTTCAAAGTAGAAACTTAAAAAATCCTTTTTATGGAATAAAATTAAATCAGATTGAATCAACTACTATACATAATTATCATGATTTAGAAACTGTAAATCAAATCTTAAAACAAAGAAGAATTTTAGTTCGAGTTGATGGAAGTGAACGAATCGGACTTGGTCATGTATATAATATGTTAACCCTTTTGAATTATTTTCAAAATGATGAAATTTTAGTAGTAATGAATTCTAAAAAAATTTTAGGTGAAAATAAATTTAAAATGCATGGATACAAATTGCAAAAATTTACTACTAAAAAACAATTAGAAAAAATAATTGATAATTTTAAACCTGATATTTTTATTAATGATATTTTAGATACAAAAAAAGATTACATAATAAATTTAAAGAAAAAATATTTTGTAATTAATTTTGAAGATTTAGGTAAAGGAAGTCATCATGCACATTTAGTTTTTAATCCAATATATCAATCAAAAATTAAAAATTCAAAAAAGTTTTTTGGAAGTGAGTATGCTTGTGTAAGGGATGAATTTCGTATATTAAAAAGTAAAATCCCTAAAAAAAATATTACAAAAATTTTAATCACTTTTGGAGGCACAGATCCATATAATATCACAACAAAAATTCTAGGATTTATAAAAAAATTACCATTACAAAAATATGAAATTATTGTAATTTTGGGATTGGGTAATTCTCATAAAAATAAAATTAATGTGATACAATCAAAAATGACAAAGATAAATTATCAAATTAAAATTATTAATGATTCAAATTTAATGGCTAAACACATCAGAGATTCTGATTTTGTCATTTCAGGAAATGGTCGTACTGTTTTTGAAATTGCATCTTTGAATGTACCAATGATCACAATTTCAGCAAATAAAAGAGAAGAATCTCATCAATTTTCATCATTAACAGGAGGTGCTATACATCTTGGAACTTATTCACGAATAAATTTTAACATGTTTGAAAAATCTATTTACAAAATGTTACATTATAAAAATAGATTACAATATTCTAAAAATCTAAAAAAACATGATATTCTAAATGGAGTTAATAAAATAACTTTTAAAATTAATAGTGAATATGAAAAAATTCCTAATATCTAATTATTTTAATTTAAGGTTAATTTTTAAAATTGTTTAATTAAATTTGGTGTTTTTGATTTCAATTGTCCTTCAAGATACATTTTGACCATATCATCATTAAATACATCATAAATAATACGTAGATGTTCAGGTTTGAAATCATTATGAAGAAAATTTTTTCCAGTACCTTTTTGAACAAATTTTTTCCAATAATTTTTTTCTTGAAAAATTTTTAACAATTCAAACATATCTTTAGTAGATTCAATTACTGTTTTACATGCAACATCATGTATAGTATCATTTACTTCCAATTTTGGAGTGGATTGGTGAATGAGTTTTCCTGCATCTGGTTCAGAAACGATATAGTGAAATGTACTCCCAGCAAAATTTGGCTCCATAAAATAAAATGGCCAGAATAATGTGGCAGATCCTCTATATCGTGGAGATAATCCTAGATGTAAATTAATTGAATTTTCAGGTAGATTAGAATATAGAGGTTCTTTAATTAAACCACAACCAAAAATTAAAACTAAATCTGGTTTAATTTCGTTAAGAAAAGTTGTAGATTCTTTTGAATTTAAATTATCTTTACTGACTTTTAATATGGGGCAATTTGGAAATTTTTGTTCTCCAAAATATTTTTGCTCTAATTTTTCACGATTAGAAAAATGCCTCACAAAATTTTGTTTATCATGTTCTTCTAAATCTGGTTCTGGTTTGGGAAGTAAATTCTCTCTCATTTGAATAATGGCTCCATAAAAAGGAAATTTTTCATGAATTTTGTTAGCAAAATAAAGATGTCTTGGGTGACTACCTCCTAAAAAAAGAATTTTCATCATTTTCTTTCCTCATCTATGATTTTTAATAAATTATTAGTACATAATTCATTAGCAACTAATAACAATTCATCATAATGTATACCTGTTTTTTCAGCAATATCTTCTATACTAAACACTCCGTCACTATAAAATAAAATCCATCTTAATGCATCCAGATATTTCCCAGTAATTTTATTTTCATTCATCTCTTGATATTTTCTCTCAAGATGTTCTTTTTTTACATCATACATTCTTTGTTTAATTGTTCCACCATTTGTTGGATATAGATTTCTTTTACTTAACATTGGTTCACAATATGGCATCAATGACAAGAATTTTTTCCCTGATGAATTATTTTTATAACTTAAAATTTCTTTATCAGGAAAATTTTCAAATCTTTCTATCTCTTCAATTATTGAAATATAAATATGAAACATCTCAATTATATTTTTTGACTTTATAAATTCTAGATTGTCTTTAGATGTATGATAATAATCATATTCATAATATTTGGATTTACAAATTGTTCCAATAGGAATTCGAAAAAATGGTGATGAATATTGTCTTTCATCACTGCCATTAATATCAAAATCATGTATTTTAAAATCTAAATTTAATTCTTCTAATTTTTTTAATACTAAATTATCTAAAAAACTATTACCTTGAAAAGATTTTTTATATTCAATATTATTTGGTCCTGCAACACAGGTTAGAACAAAACCTCCCAAATTTTTTTTCATTTCTGATTCATTTTTCGATAAATACGCAATTGCACCTATTGTTTCAGGCACAATAACAAATCTATAACTATGTTTTCGTTTTTTCTTCTTAATCCATTGTAATAATAATATCCATAATACCATTCCAGATAAATTGTCATTTGCTAGTGATGGATGACAACAATATGTTGAAATTAAAAACTCATATTTTGATTCTCCTTTAACAATTTTTTGACCATATGTTAAATTCCCTTCTTTGAGAGTTGTATCAATTACTACTTCATATATAGAATTTTTTTCAAGATTTTTGAATTGATTGTGAGAAATACAAAACCCCCAACTTTCCTTATAATATGATGTACGATATGGAATAGCATCTGGTAAATCTGGTAATGTTTCTAAATGAACTTCCAATTCTTTAAACGACATTTTTTTATGAATTGGAATACTGTAACTTTTTAAATGTAAATTATTTTTTTGAAAATCAATAATTTTATTTCCATTTTGGTCTTTTACATATGCATCATTTACATTCCATTCTTTAGGAATTTCCCAATCATAACATTTTGTTTTAGTTGGGATCTCCAAAATATCAAAATTTGTAATTTTACTTAAAATTGCAAGTGTTTTTCTTACACCATCTCCAGTTATACTCCTACAAATTGGAAATAAGCGGTCTAGAATATTATCAATTTCCATATTTTGCATAAATTTATCTTAATTGAGGGCTTTTTCAATTTTATGAATTAAATTTTTTATTTAATACGATGAAATATTAGTCATAATAATATCTGATATTTGAAGAATTTGAGTTTTAGAACTGTTGAATGGAAAAATAACAAAGTTGTGATGATTGACCAAACCAAACTACCTAACGAACTAATTTTTGTTGAATATGATGATTTTAATCAAATTGCAGATGCTATCAAAACACTTGTAGTGAGAGGGGCTCCTGCTATTGGAGTTTCAGGAGCTTTTGGTTTAGCTTTGGCTGTTTTACAAAGTAATGCAACTACAAAAGATGAATTATTATCTGATTTAGAAAAAGCAAAAAAAATCTTATTTGCAACACGACCTACCGCGGTAAACTTAGGTTGGGGATTAGAAAAAATCATGAATGTTGCAAAAACTAGTGATACTGTAGATAATATCAAAGAATTAGTGATTTCTGAAGCTAAAAAAATGGCCGATGAAGATATTGAAATTAATAAAACAATGGGAAAAAATGGTTCTATCTTATTTGATGATGATGATACTATTATGACTCATTGCAATGCTGGAGCATTAGCTACTGTTGCTTATGGAACAGCATTAGGTGTAATTCGAGCTACAAAAGAGAGTGGAAAAAATGTTAAAGTTATTGCTACTGAAACAAGACCAATTCAGCAAGGCTCTAGATTAACTGCATTTGAATTAAAACATGATGGTTTTGATGTTAGTTTAATTCCTGACACTGCTGTAGGTTATTCTATGGCAAATAGTTTAGTAAACAAAGTTGTGGTTGGAGCTGATAGGATTGTAAAAACTGGACATGTCTTTAACAAAATTGGAACCTATCAGGTTGCTACAATGGCAAAACAACATGGAATTCCATTTTATGTTGCAGCACCATTATCTACTATTGATTTGGAAACTAAAGCAGAGAATGTTGTCATTGAGATGCGAAAAGGAAGTGAGGTTACTGGAATTGGAGATAAAAAGACTGCCCCTGATGACATCAATGTAATTAATCCTGCATTTGATATGACTCCCCCTGAGTTAATTTCCGGAATTATTACTGAGAAAGGCATTGCAACGTTTCCTTATGAGAAATCAATCCCAATGCTTTTTAAATAAATTGAGCAAATATTCATATTACTAAAATCACTCATTTTTCAAGAAAAAAATCATATTTTTATCAATAATATTTGATGAAATCCATAGTTGGAAATCACGTCTATCTTATTATTAATAATAATTGAAGATTTAGTATGTCTAGTATTCGATCTAAAGTTTACTTTATTGTTTTAACTGCTTTACTTGTAGGTGGATTCCCTAATTTTATGGCTCAAGAAGCTCATGCTGCTGCAATTATTACAATTACACCTGCTACTGCTACAACTACAACTATTACTGTAACTTGGAGTGAAAATGTAGACGTTAAAACTGGTGAAACTGTAGCTGATGGAGATTGGACTATTAGTACTGGTCAAACTGTAACTTCTATTACTCATACTAATGGAACCACTACTTCTACATTAAATTTGGGTAGTGCATTGGCAACTGATGCTACTCCAAATGTTACATATGCTGAAAGTGGTACTGCAAACAGCATTATTTCAACAGATGATGGCTTCGACTCTCCTGAATTAATAGCCAGTTTGTCCACTGATGGAATTGTACCTGTTTTATCCTCTGTAGCAACTACATCTTCTACTACGATTGTACTTGAAATGAGTGAGTCTGTAACAAATGATTCTGCTGTAATTGGCGATTTTACAATTGGTGGCGTATCTAGTAATCCAACTGTTGATTCTTTTAGTGGTTTTCCTGGAAGAAGTATTACACTTACATTAAGTGCAGAAATTATTGCTAGTGATTCTCCAACTGTTACTTACACTCAAAACGGTAGAGTAATTGATGATGGAGGTACTGGAAACCAGTTAGCAGCATTTACAGATCAGAAAGTTACAAACAGTATTGCTGGTGTAAAGAATGGAGGTGGATGTGATGACTGTGAAGCTCCAACATTGGGTATTGATTCTGAATCAAAAAGAATTGTTGATAATGGATTTATATATAATGGCAAATCAACTGATGCTGAACGATTCTTTACCCCATATCCGTTAATCACTGCAACTGTAGGAAAACAAAATACTGCAGTATTCAAAATTTATGAAGATAAAGGTCCTGAAAATATTAAACATTTTTCATTTGCATATGGATTAGACAAGGGTGAATTAATTGGAGAGAGTAAGGCAATAATTGAATTAGACATTGATTATGAGGGTACTGAAACTGTAACCGTAACTGATCCTGAAAATGTACTAGATAACATCAAAGTATCTACAAACATTGCAAATTGTAATGACAATAATTTCGATACTCAATGTCTTATAGTTACCATTGATCATATGTTTAGAGCACCACTTGATTTCAACATTGTTGGAACTGATGTATGGGATATGCAAAGAAACTCTTGGCAAAATTATTTCAATCACGGAATTGAAGTTACTGGTGAATCATTAAATCCTGCAAAGAAATATGATGGAATTAATGCAGGTCACATTTACCATCTTACTGAAATTGGTAAAAATATCGCATTAGATGAATTTGGAAATTCATGGTCATTTCAATATGGAAAATGGATGAAAGATTTTGTACAGAATGAAAGAGTTCAGGATACATCATCTGAATTTACTAGAAACCATTCAGACTTTGCAGAATACAAAAAATTACAGGCTAAAAATGCCATTCCACAATTATTGGAATTATGTCCAACATGTTTGGATTCTTTTACTGATTTTGAGGATTCATTTGGTCATGAATATTCAAATGAACAAAATAAGTTGGATAATCCAGAAATTATTCAGAAAATGATTCTAGAAAATGATCGAGCTCAAAAAATTATGAATTATTTACTTGATCCTTTAATGTATTATAGATAATATTAAATTATTTTAGATATGATGTGTATGCTAGTTATTGCAAACCAGTTTACCGTGTAAATATTTAAGAAATTAATAATATTATAATAATGAAAATTTTACCAAAAATAGGTTAATTTCTATATTAATTACTCTTGGATAGATTATTTTCTAAAAATTAAATGATTAATTGAAGCTAATTATTAGAAAGTTTTTATTGTTTTTCAAATGGTTCATAATAATATGAATACTGTTTCTGCTCAAGCAATTGAAGAATCACTCAAGCAGTGTATAGATCCTGAAGTACCTCTTAACATTGTAGAGATGGGACTGATCTATGGAATTGATGTCGCAGAAAATAATGATGTTAATATCAAAATGACTATGACCACTCAAGGTTGTCCACTACATGAAACTTTGGTAGAAGATGCAACTAGATTTGCAAAAAAAGTACCTGGAGTTAATAATGTCAAAATAGATATTGTATGGGAACCTGCCTGGTCAATGGATAAAATGACTGAAGAAGGAAAATTAAAAATTAAAAATATGGGTGCTGCTATGAACACTCCTGCACCAATTAATTATGAAATAGCATTACCTCAAGGTGTTGGAAAATTAGTTCAACAAGAAGACGGTTCTATGGTATTGGCAAATGAACATGATCAAGGATTTATGGTAAATCAAGCAATAGTTGATTTTTGGAAATCATGTAATGGACAACGAAAAGTTACAGAACTTGTAGAAGTATTTGCACAACAAACTGGATTGCAAAGAAAACAAGTTGAAAAAGAAGTTATGCAATTATTACAACAACTTCGGGATGGAGGTTTAATTGCAATTGCAGGACAACCAGATACCTCAAATGTAGAATTTAAGAAATAATTTCAAGAAATTAGTTTTTTAGTAACATAGTTTTATTCTATTTGATGTTAAAAGAAGATCATAATAAAATAGCCAAAATTGAGAATTTAATTTGGGAGATTGCACAAATTATTCAACCAAATTCTCATATCGAATCAGAAAATATTGAAAAAGCAAAAAAAGAATTGATAGAAATTTTTAATGAATAAGAATATGAATATTGGATTTAGCTCTAATGCCTTTTCAAATTATTCTTTAACTAACTCTATTGAAATCATCTCAAAAATTGGGTATGATGGAATTGAGATAGTGTTAGATGTACCACATGCATTTTTGCCTTTACAAAAAAATGAAATTTCAAGAATAAAAGAATCTCTTTTAAAAAATAATCTTCTAGTATCAAATCTAAATGCAAACACAGTGTTAGGATGGAAAAATGATTTTAATGGAGAAAAATTTGAACCATCTTTGTCTAATCCTAATCAAAAACTTCGTTCTTGGCGTATTGACTATACAAAACAAGCAATTGATCTTGCATGTGTTTTAGATTCTAAGTCTATTTGTATAACATCTGGTCTTGCCTCTGTGGAAAATACCAAACAATGTTTCCAATTATTTCAAGATTCATTAATTGATCTTTGTGAATATGCTGAAAAAAAAAATGTGTTAATAGCCATTGAATATGAACCATACCTATTAGTAGATAATTCTAAAAAAGTTTTGAAATTACTGTCTAATGATTTTAAAAATATTGGATTAAATTTTGATACTTGTCATGCAGAAGTTACTAAAGAAAATTTATCCAAAATCATTTCCTCATTTGGAAAAAAAATTATTCATACTCATATCAGTGATTGTAAAGATAATGTACATTTCCACTTAATTCCTGGTTTAGGGGATATCAATTTCAAGGAAATGTACAATTCATTAAAAAAAATTGGATATGGTGAATATTTGACTGCTGAATTATACCCATATTCAGATAATCCTGAAGAAGCTGCATCAAAGGCTTTTATCTATTTAAAAAATTTGATGAATTGAAATGAAGTTCATTGATCCTCACATTCACATGTATTCTCGAACTACTGATGATTATGAAAAAATGACTCTTGCAGGAATTCGAACTGTAATAGAGCCATCATTTTGGTTAGGACAAGAAAGAACTTCTTCTGAAACTCTAAAAGATTATTGGGAATATATTATTTCATTTGAAAAAAATAGAGCAGCGGATTTTGGAATTGATCATTATTGTGCAATATCTATTAATCCAAAAGAAGCAAATAACAAAGAATTTGCAGAAAAATCTTTATTAATTTTGGGGGATTATCTTCAAAGAGAAAGTGTTGTTGCATTAGGTGAAATTGGTTTTGATTTAATTTCAAAACAAGAAGAAGAAATATTTAGAAAACAACTACTGATGGCTGATGAATTAGAAATCCCTATTATTGTCCATACTCCTCATATCAATAAATTTGAAGGGACAAAAAAAACTCTTGAAATTATTAAAGAAACCAAAGTTGAACAATCGCGTATAATTGTGGATCATAACAATGAGGATACCATTGAATTATCACTATCATATGATGTTTATTCAGGAATAACTGTCTATCCAAATACCAAATTAAGTCCATTTCGTGCAGTAAATATTATGAAAAAATTTGGAACTGATAGAATTTTAATAAATAGTTCAGCTGATTGGGGAATATCTGATCCACTAAGTGTCCCTAAAACCGCCCTTGAAATGGAATCTCATGGATTTAGTCAAAAAGAAATTCAAAAAGTACTGTTTTCAAATCCAAATTCATTTTTTAAACAATCAAAAAATTACAAGTTTAATGAATAAAATGAAGTTTGCATTTAGTTCAAATGCTTACAGGAATTATAGTATTGAAGAATGCATTGATTCTGTACATTTGGCAGGGTATGATGCTATTGAAATAATGTGTGATATCCCTCATGCATTTCCTCCAATTTCAGATGAGAAAATAAGATCAATTATTGAATCTCTTAAAAAAAATTCAATGTCCATATCAAATCTAAATGGATTTATGATGAATGCAATTGAAGATTTTCATCATCCTTCGTGGATTGAAGAATCTTCAAATTATAGACAAAAACGAATTGAGCATACGAAAAATTGTTTAAAACTAGCTCATCTTATTGGAGCGAAAACTGTTTCAACAGAACCTGGTGGTCCTAAAACTAGTCAAACTACAGAAAAAGAATTAGAACTTTTTCAACAAGGATTACTTGAAGTAATACCATTAGCAGAAGAATTACAAATCTGTTTACTTGTTGAACCTGAACCAAATCTATTAATAGAAAATTCTAACCAATTTCTAAATTTTATTGAAAAATTTGATTCCAAATACCTTGGATTGAATTTTGATATTGGACATTTTTTTTGTGTAAATGAAGATCCTGCAAAATTAATTCTTAAAATGCAAGATTATATCCGTCATATTCATTTAGAAGATATTGATTCATCACGAAAACATCATCATTTGATTCCTGGACATGGTTCAATTGATTTTAAAGAAATTTTTTCTTCATTAAATTCGATTAATTATGATGGATTTATTACTGTAGAACTTTATCCTTATCAAGATAATCCTCACGAAGCTGCCAGTGAATCAATCAGGTTTCTAAAACCTATTCTTGAAAATGTTTAAAGATTATCTACGGCTGGTTAGAATTCCAGGTATTTTTACTGCATTAAGTAATGTTTTGATTGGTTATATTTTTTCATTTTATGAGACTCAAGTTTTTCCATTCCCATTTCTACTTCTAACTTCTGGAATGCTGTTCTGCTCAGGCATGATATTTAATGATTATTTTGATTTACAAATTGATAAAAAAGAAAGACCTGACAGACCATTACCATCTAAAAAAATATCAAAACAAAATGTATTATTACTTGGTGTCATTTTTCTAATTCTTGCAAATTTCTTTGCATTTGTTGTAGGCTACCACTCATTAATTATTTCATTAATTATGACGGTGTTGATTATTGTTTATAATTATAAGTTAAAATTTATTTCATTTTTGGGAATTTTTAATCTCTCATTTATTAGATTTCTAAATGTATTGTTAGGATTTTCAATACTTTCTATTACATTTGATATCATTCAATATGCAATTCCAATAGGGATTTTTGTGGGGGGAATTAGTATTCTTGCTAAAAATGAATTTGTTTTAATCACACCTATTTCTAAAAAATTGAATTGTATTTTTATTATAATTACAATGGGTTATGTTTCTCTTTTACTAATTAATAATTTCCAAATTGAATCTTTAATTTTTCTAGGATTATTTTCAACAATGCAATTATATGCATTATTTGAGAAAAAAATTCAAAATCAAATTACATTTCAATTACTTTCAATTATACTGTTAGATGCCACCTTGGTTTCAATTTTAGCATCATTTTATGTATCTATTTTGGTATCATTACTATTTATTCCAGCATATTTTATTACAAAAAAATTTTACTTGACATAATATCTATGAGTTTATTTCCATCCCGTTATTATAAAAATTATGAAAAAATTAATTGTTTTAGATATTGTTGGTTTATCAAAAAAACAATTTGAAAAATTAAAACCCAAAAATATTTCTAAAATTTTAGAAAATGGTTCATATGGATCATTTGATCCCTCTTTTCCTGCTGTAACATGTAGTGTTCAGGCCTCTATTTTTTCTGGAACCTATCCGTCAGAACATGGCATTATTTCTAACGGGTATTATGATGAGCTTTTTAAGAAAATTTCATTTTGGGAACAACCTGCCAATTTAGTGAAAAAACCTAGAATTTGGGATTTATTAAAAAAAAATAATCCTGATTTTTCTACGGCTTTGTTATTTTTACAAAATTCTCTTTATACCAATTCAAATGTAGTTCTTACACCAAAACCCCTTCATCTAGAAAATAAAATGATAATGTGGTGTTATTCAAAACCTGAAAATTTTTATGAAAAAATAACTGAATCTCTTGGAGATTTTGATTTAAAATCATACTGGGGTCCATTTTCTTCGTTAAAATCCAGTAATTGGATAATTAATTCAGCAAAAATTACTATTCAGAACCATTTACCTGATCTTTTAGTAACATATCTTCCACATCTTGATTATACTTCACAAAAATTTGGACCTAATAGTGATGAATTCAAAAAAAGTGTTGATGAATTAGATATCATAATTGGAGATTTTCTTCTTTTTTTGAATCAAGAATATCCTAATACCTATGAAATAATGATTTTATCAGAATACAATTTTAATGAAGTAAATAATTCTGATTCACCAAACCTTCTTTTGCGTCAACACGGTTTACTTTCAACACGGAGAATTGAAGAAAAAGATTACATTGATTATGAATTTAGCAAAGCTTTTGCAATGGTAGATCATCAGATTGCTCATCTTTACATCAAACCAGGATATTTAGATCAGGTTAAATCTATTTTTAACAACGAACATGTAGGATCTATTTTAGATAGTGATTTACAAAAAAAATTCAAAATTAATCATCCTAAAAGTGGAGATTTGATTCTTTGTTCCAATACTAATTCATGGTTTAATTATTATTGGTGGGATGATGTCAAATATGCTCCTGATTTTACATTTAATGTAGACATTCATAGAAAACCTGGATATGATCCGTTAGAATTATTCATTGATTTTAAATCTAAAACAATTTCTCATGATACTTCGTTGATTAAAGGTTCTCATGGATTAATTTCAGAAGATCCTATGAATTCGCCATTAATTGGAACTTCATTTGAATCAAACATTCATGATAAAATATCTGTAGTTGAAATAAAAAACAAAATTCAGAACTTCTTTAAAGAAAATAAAAATTAATTATTTTTTGAAATAACTACTTTGATTCTATTTTTACCATCATTAGCTAATTTTATAGCTTTTACTGAGTTTTCAAACCCAAATTCATGTGTAATCAAATTATTTAAATTAATTTGATTTTCTGCAATTTTTTTTATTGATTCGTGAAAATCGAGATTTGTAGCTGAATAACTCGTTATTATTTCAATTTCTTTAGAATATATTTTTGAAAGATCTACTTTAATTCTAGAATTTGCTTTAGGCTCTCCAAAAAATAGAATTGTCCCTCCCTTTCTGACTATGTCTATAGCTTTGGTTAGGCAGGAAATATCTGAATTAGCAATGATACACAAATCTATTTTTTCATGAAATTCTTCAAATCCCTCAAAATTTGAAT